>Ga0307509_10011804_pt1 | contig 10521 bp, 8 predicted proteins | sample 10_EM_MG_FD_202245 | JGI IMG/M metagenome (GOLD analysis project Ga0307509, IMG submission 202245) | Populus trichocarpa ectomycorrhiza microbial communities from riparian zone in the Pacific Northwest, United States - 10_EM | ecosystem: Host-associated > Plants > Roots > Unclassified | place...
GTCAGGACGCACAGGGCGAAGAGGTCTGTGCCCGGGTGGCGTCAGGATTCAGGGTGGAAACAAAGGCAAATCAGGACGCAACGTCGGATCGACGTGGCGTCCTAATTCGCGATTGACGTTCTGTGCATCAGGTGCGTCAGACGCACAGGGCGCACAGGACGCAAGCTAGTTTTTTTGCTGATAACTAGCCAATCCCAACAAAACACCGATCATGTACATCTAAAGAAAATAAACCCAAAACACTTGATCTTATAAAAACCTCAATACCACTTCCTTCAACAAATGAAAACAAACAAAATTCCTCATGTTCATGTAATACATGCCCACCATCCTTTCGTACAGGAGGTTCTAAAATAAAAATAATATCAATATAAGAAAACACATCCATAACTAAAGAACGAGTACCAATCCCTTTGCCCACATTTATAGTACATGCTGTAACCCTTATCATTATTGGATCATTTTATCATTCTGGAACAGATCAAATATTTGTTCCAGATTCTTGCTCTCTTCCTCGTCCTTTTTGCTAACAATAGTCTTCTTTCCCTTGGTTGGGACGGAGCTTGATCTTCTAATCGTCTTTTTCGTCTTCCGGAGTACAGGTTTTCCTTTATCCACGGATATTTGCTCGTAAGCGGTCACTTTGTCGCCTTTTAACACAACCTCGCGGTGGTTTTTCTTCAACGTTGCCTCGCTGCTCCGTGTTATCGCCGCGTTGGTACCACTCGGGCCCACCCCCTCATCACCCGCTCTTTCATACAGGGAGGTTTTTTCCAATTGATCGAATTTTCTTCGTTCTCGGTTGCGGCTTCTGTCCGATACGCCCGTGGCCGAGGTGGGGTCGCCGACGATGGCCGTGGAAGGTCCAAGTGCGGAAGGAGATCCGCTCTGTTTCCTAACTGCGACGCAATCAGCAGAACCGGTAAAATGCAGGTCAGTGTTGCACGACAAGCACCACTTCCGGCAGTGTTGACATTCCACTCCTCTAGCCCTGCATCCGCTCACTTTGCACTCGTGGTTAATCGACATGTGTGACTGTCTGCAAAACTTACAAGCGGGGGGGGCGTCACAACCAGCTCCCACATGGCCGATTTTCAAACACCTCGCACACATTATGCTAGCGTTTTCCTCCCTCCATGCTCTACAATACCTAGGTTTTTCACTGAGCGTAATTCTAGGATTCGTCATCGACATCATCGATGCAACCTCCTTGGGCTTTTCAACCACGAGGATCATGCCGGCAGTTGATTGTTCCCCGTTGTGCATTTTCCGTAGTCCACCGACCAACGAAGGTCTCGCCGTGACGACAATTCCCAGGTTCGATTTTTCAATGTCATTCGAAATGCTTCTGTATCCGGTGTCATCAACCCAGTCTTCAGGAGACCAGTTGATCCGTCCTGCTCTCGTTAGTGGTACCATGCCCACATATATTTTCACCTTCTCTGCGTCCCTTTCGAATCGCAACTTGGGAAGGCCCATCTCGTACAATTTCTCCTTCATTGCCTCGAGGTACACCATTATGTCGTCGATCTTGGTGTCAGCGAGCATTAGCAGGATGTCACCAAACCTGTTCTTCCCACAAACCGAAAAGTATGATTTCCTTTCATTGAGGTCTCTGAGAGTATTATTCAGTGCGATACGGATCGTTTCCGGTGTGACACCGTCATCCAGTTCCGTAATCACCTTCTTGTCAGTGATAAATCTGATCTTAAGGTGTCTCTCGCGGAGGTTGATTCTTGAGATCGGTTCCGGGGTCTTCCCTTTGGGTTTCGTTAACCTCTTTCTACCTTCAACCATTTGGTATCCGTTCTTGTCGCTGTCGGCCCCTGCCTCAGTTGCAAAGGTCATCTTGTTGATCTCGATACCCCTCTCATAGGAAGGTTTTTCTTGAGGAATAATCGGGGTGCAAGCTGCCGGGATGTAGGGCACCTGTTTCACTGTGGCCTTGGCGGTTTCAGTAACCGGTTTCCTGTTATTTATGTTTTCTCTGCACTTCCGGCATCCATATACCTTGATATCCTCCTTAAAGTCCCGTAGCTCCTCCAACTCGTCTCTCATCGAAACGATTAGCTCCTCCGTTTTGTCCATTCTTTCCCACAGCGAGAGTTCCCGTTTCTCCGGCTCGTCATATGGGATGGTGGGAGGTAAACAGTCTTCCCCACCGTCGTTCGATTCATTGGTCGTCCCTGCTGTCTCCAGGATGTGCTGTAGCTCGTTGTCCTTGTCACTCTGTGTTTCAGTGACAGTAGCGACAGCCCATTTGCCATCGCCGAATCCGGTTGCCTTGGTATTTTTATTGCCGTCCATTGTCATGGGGACGTCAATTTCACCGTAGTCCTTGGTTTTTCTGGCGGAGTGTCTCGGCGTGGGCTTATAGCTCTCGTCGGAGGTGTTGTCCATCTTGAAGTTTTTATACAACTTCCTCTCGGATTCGTTCAGAGTTCCCATAAAGTCGGATTCAGGCCAAGATGGCGCAGACTCTCTGGGTGTTTCCATGATCTCCTCGTGTATGAGTCCCCTGTTGACCGGTTCGGGGATGGCTTGTACGATGTATCCTGTGAATGGTCAAATAGGATTCCTACAGTCAGTTCTTTGTCGACGTTGCATTCTTCGCAACCCGACATCCCAAAATGTAACCTCAATATCGTATTCAATTCAGATATTGTCTTAGGGGCTCCTTCTTGTATCGCCCTGTTCCACATCTCGTCCTTCCCCTCGTTGGTGCACCCGCCCTGGTGTTTGAACCTCCATACTTGTCCGTCCGGAATAACATAGGAGGTGACTAGCATCCTCCTGATTAGTTTGGGGCCATTCTCCGCCGCACCCACGATCTCTTTATTTCCCTCAACGAGATGACTCATCCCGAATTTACCCCTCAAATCCTTCAAACCCCTTCAGGATCAAAGTTTCTTATCAGTTCCTCAAGGTATTACCAGGTAAACCTGGATATCTCAACCTCGGATCACTTCAAAGCTCTCGTTTCCCCTCTTGAGGTTATTCACATTTTTCGGTGATAATCCGCTCAGCCAATGAAAAAAAATTTCTCGCCGCAACAACCAATCCGTGGCAACCAGCAATGTAAATATGATAGATCACAAAGAGTAACAAAAGCGTAGGAGAGCCTGTGGTTGTTAGTCAAAAGATTTTTTCCCTGCCCTTGAGTGTGGGTTCGTTTTCTTCTGAGTTGCTTGGCATTCGTTTCGTTTCACCGCCCGTCACTCGTGGTCGTCAATCGTATCTCCGCCGTTGAAGTTTATCACTCTTAGGGTAGATTCTCTTTTTTTCACATTAGCTAGTAGAAAGTCTATTCTGGGCCCTCAGATATCAAGAAGGAAAATAGGTATGCAGCATATCTATCTATCAATCTAACTGCTTACGGAAATTAAAGTGAAACAACGAGGAAATGAATATTAGTGTGAAAGGAAAAATATGGATTTTGTAATGTGGGGGCTATGCTATGAGGGAATCGTGAGCGGAGTGGGTGGTGGAGGTTGAGAGCTGCTGGATGCTGAACAGAATGAATAGCTCTACCCATAAACGTTATCAAGTACTCGGGGGCTTCGGGGGGGGGGTATAATCTTACGTATGAATTGGATTTTCTACCTATAATGGCCCCAGAAGGCCTCGGTGTCACGTTTTAAGGCTAGTGTAGCGGCCGCAAGGTAGATAGAAGGTGGTGGTGGTAGCAAAGGCGTAGAGGAGGCCGCCAGAGGTGGGGCAAGGATGGCGCTAGAAAGCGAGGAACCCCAGACGAGTTGAGAATAGCCAATTGAGCGCTCTAACCACTACAAAGGGCTAACGGCTTCATAGTTGGTGGGGTGGCTGCGGATCTACACTTTCCAGAGACATCCGTGCTTGCAAAAGCTTGATAACTCCTTCATGTTTATTAGCAACGGCACACGCGAGTGGTGTGTGACCATCTAAACCCGGCCGATTAGGGTCGACGTCTTCCCGTTCCAACAGTAGCTTGACTACCCCCTCATATCCCTCAAATGCAGCAGCACGGAGTGGTGTTCGATTGTTCCCCTTTCTTGGGCGATTGGGGTCAACATCCTTTCGGCCAAGTAGTAACTTGACAACACCTTCATGTCCAAAATTAGCCGCGCAAAAGAGTGGTGTGCTACCATTGCTATCTAGTCTATTGGGTTCGATATCTTCCCGGCCTAGCAGTAGTTTGACCACTCCTTCATGACCACCAAATGCCGCAGCTCGGAGTGGTGTTTGCTTCAACTTCTTTTCTGGGTGATTGGGGTCAACATCCCTTCGGCCAAGTAGTAGCTTGACAACCCCTTCATGTCCGCAACGAGCTGCCCAAAAGAGTGGTGTGCCACCTTCGTCATCTAGTCTATTGGGTTCGACATCTTCCCGGCCTAGCAGCAGCTTGACCACTCCCTCATGTCCTTCAAATGCAGCAGCATGGAGTGGTGTTTGATTGTACCTCTTGTATGGGCGATTGGGATCAACATCCTTTCTGCCAAGTAGTCGCTCGACAATCCCTTGGTGCCCGCAATGGGCTGCCCAAAAGATTGGTGTGGCACCATCGCTATCTAGTCTATTGGGTTCGACATCTTCCCGGCCTAGAAGTAGCTTAACCACTCGCTCATGACCTTCAAATGCAGCAGCCCGGAGTGGTGTTTGATCGTATTTCTTGTATGGGCGATTGGGGTCAACATCCTTTCGGCCAATTAGTAGTTCGACAACCTTGTGATGTCCGGAATTAGCTGCCCAAAAGAGTGGTGTTCCACCTTCGTCATCTGGCCTATCAGGTTCAACCTCTTCCCGTTCCAACAGCAGCTTGACAGCCTCTTCATGTCCATTATGAGCGGCCCACAAGAGTGGTGCACAATCTTGGTTATCTGGCTTATCGAGTTCGACCTCTTCCCGTTCCAGCAGGAACTTGACCACTCCATCATGTCCATTCTTCGCCGCCCACAGGAGTGGTGTATAGCCGCTGCAATCGCCTTGGTTGATATCGCAACCTTGAGCATTCGTTAACGAAGCCACAAGTTCAACAATCCCAAAGAAAGACGCGCAATGTAATCCAGAGAAGTGAGGGGGAGCATCTATGCTACCGACATAGCTTGGATGCAGTAATTGGTTCGTGAGCGATACAGAGGATATGTGACCTTCGTAATTGTTCAAGAGATCCAGGGCAAGGGCCCTTGCGTGGTCTGAGAACTCTCTGTGCAAATGTGCTCCCCAATACCGTGAAGAGTATTTCAGGAATGGCATGGCTTGGTGGTTGGGGACAGGGTGGGGGGAGAGGTTCTTGACCTGTTGTGAATTCAGATAGGTCAAGCAGGCTTCTCCGATCAGCAGGTGAGGTCGGTTAAAGAGGTCTGGTTGAGCACAAAGATACTCTTGGACTGTAATGTGGATTAAACGGACTGTCGAAGCTTCCTTATCAACAGCGATCAGTCCTTGACAGCAGCCTAGCAATGCCCCTAATGAAGGTGCATTTTCGCTATCGAAATCCTTCGATCCTATCTCTACTGCTAATGCGTGACTCAGCTCATCCACCTGTAACGGCCGTTGGGCGTGACATATCCATGTGAGGGTGGCTATTGCGAGTTTTGTCTTTTCTCCATCCTGCGCCATGATCCGCTCCAGTGTTGCACCATATGCACCCCCTAAACCTACCCCAGCTTCCACTGCCTTGAGCCTTTTCCTTCGCCGAGAAATACTAGTTTCTCGCAGGATTGCGTCGATGTGAAGAGAAGCCAGTAGGAATCTAGGATATATTAACTATCAGTCTGAGGTATCCTGATGTAGCTCTGCCCTTGATCTAGGTACACACGTTTCCGAGCCGATTTCAAGAATGCTTTCCATAATGTTTGCCTCCAGTCTGCTACTCATCATCTCCGGGGTAGTGTTATTCCTAAGCTTCTCACGTATATACTCAATGATAGCATCCTCCTTAGGCTCTATCAATATACAAGTCACCCCTCGACCTAATTTCCTTTCCACCTCACATCGGATATGCGATCTTCCAGTCAGAAATATGCGAGTATCGAGAGACTCCTGCACGATCTGTCCTAGTGATTCGAGGATAACCCTTCGATGCTCCGGCACACATTCATCAAGTGCGTCAACACATATAAACGTGCGTTTTGTGGTTGTGATGGTCCCGAACATCTTCAAAATTCCTGATACTTGTAGTCCCCTACCCCCGATAACCTTTTTCTGGTTTCGAAAAGACTGAACTACAGCTTCCGGAATTCCCTCCAAACCACTAACTAGCTGTCGCAGCAGCGAGCCGAGCATATTTACTGGCGATTGCTCATTCCGGGCGGCAAAGTCGAAATAGAAACAGGCCATAGCAGTATCTCCCTCTACAGCCTCATCGCACAATCTGTCTATAACTAGTGAGCTGTCACCCCAGTCTGTCAGCAATACCATTATTTGACTTCCGGCCGTGCCAGGATCCCTCTTACATGATGTAGCTCTTGCCCGCCCCTGGATTTCCGTGGCAGAATAAGGTCGAGTGATTTGCTTCATCCCCGCGGTTACCGTTATGCCAGCGCCTGAATTCCTGGGTTTCTAGTAGCCACCCTCCAATACTATCCACCCGGTGGGCTCCGATGTCTCGATGGCGTACCCGTGGCTCTAGGGGAGACAGCCAGGCCAATATTTTAGACTCATCATCGGGAGTGATGTAGTTAACTGTATATCCGATGTTGAAAGAGTTCTGGTTATTGCTCAAAGCTTGTAACATTTTTTCGATTTTCACTGCTGTAAACGTTGTTGGGAACAGGGTGGTTGTTAACTCGGGGTCTGTTAAGGCAATTTCTGGAAATTGTTGAAAAGCGGGGCTGAAGGTATCATAGTCTAAAGCCTTGCGGTTTACCAACAACTCTCCCAGAGATGTGATATGGTTACACAAAGGGTAGAGGGCTAAGTTACCCGTAGCCTTTTTATCTCAAAAACCACCCTTACGATACTTGTATGAGATTTCCACCTGCTTATAAGCCATATGTTCCACCGTACTATTACCCCATGCCCTTTGTTTTATACATTGCAAAGTTGTGGAAATTTGAGAAACTGATCCACACCACTACCCAAAACCAGTTTTAATAGCTGCCTGCGATTCCATAGTTACTCGAAGATCGTGTCACTGCTCAAGAGCCTCAGGCTACCTTGTCTAGTATGGTGGGAAAATTAGGATGTGAGCACTCATTTTTGTAGGAACATTAGCGATGTGCTGGCCATAGAGTTGTTGGAAAACAAGAAATATGACACTATACCTGTTGAGTACCGTATTCTTTTGAGCGCCAAAACTTAAGAGCGCAGGCACCATGTGGAGCGCGGATCAGCAGGGGTGGTCGTGGTAAAATGAACATTGATGGGCTAAGGCTAGCCCTAACTTTTGGATGCTTCTATGATGCGGAAAGAGAGATAGTTGAGCTACAAGTAAGTGGCTCTTTTCACCGCACCGACAACGCCGACGATAGCAATAAAATTTCCAACTAAAAACACTGAAAGCAAAAATAAAATTACTTCTATGCTTCTTTCCCTATGGAGAGAGAGTTCGGGAGACTCAATATTTACAGCAGCTCTTGAACTTCTGACCCGCAGCACCCGCAGCGATTTGGAAGCACAACATCAACCTCCGCACCCTCGTTCTACCCACACCGGGACTTGCTACGATACCCCGCTACCTCGCTGCCAACCCATTCATTCTATTATCCCCGAACAATATCAACAGCCCACCAAGCAAGAGGAAAAACTTCCACCATGACAACGCCACTCCCCTACCAACCCCACTATCATGAAAACAAGAAAGAAAAAAATTCATTAAAGATGCACATACATAGTAATTTAGAATACACAGTAGAAATTGGTAGAAAATTTTCTTCAGGCGGTGTTGGAAGGCACGGTCATGAGGAGGGCGGCATTGCCATTGTTGGTAGGTGCCCGGCTGACCTTGTCCAAGAACTATCTTACTCCTATCAAACTAGGCCCTGCTGTCCCATTCCTGAAAGCCTGTTTGGTAAAAAAAAAAAAGGAGGGGGGTGCAGCAGTTCCCTTTATGACTACTGGTATATTACCTATAGAAGCTGTTGTCCTAGAATATTGGTGTGGTAGGAAAACTGCCATACACGAGTATGTACCGTACTCAGTATTGGGTAACGGAAGGGAGCTCTCCTATCCAAACAGGGTCCACCTGAAAAACCCGCCCATCTCGCTACGGAGGTACAGCTCCTAAGTTTTGTATGTTCCACAGGGTGTAAAGGCAGCAAACCTCGCTTGTGGAACCCACAAAACTTAAGTCCTGTACCTCCGTACTCGAGTATGCAGTCAAGGCGGCAGTGCATGTGGTGCCACATATATCACAAGATTCCCTTACTCCAATTAGCCACTGCAATGAGCTGTGGCCTTCGCTGGATAGCATGCTCCACATTGACCACAACCGTTGCACAATGGTCTTGGGTGCATCGTGAGTTTAGCGAGCCTTTGCGCACTTTCATTCTAATAAATTTAGTTGATGCAATCTCTCCGTCGCACAGGATGAGGCTCCACTTCCAGGGCTCACCACCCCCACACTCCGTTTCCTGGGTCGTCAACCCCGCACTCCGGCCAGTGCCATGCCATCAGCCTAACTAACAGCACCGTGAAACTCTCGAAACTCCACAAGCTCTAACGAAACACTCTAAGCTGATAAACATAAACATTAGCGATCTCCCCTAATCTAGAACCATTCTAACATCCCATGATCCTCGGTGATACAAAAAGCCTATGCCCTGCCAGTGTGCCGACTCGCGTATATCTAAGGAATAAGATTATGAACGAAACATCCTGAAACCAAATACCAAATACCTAATTCCCAATGCCATCGATTGTCCACAAACCAGGGAAAACAACCGGGGCCCTATGCCTCGCTATATGGGATGTGAAAACAACCCCTCCTAAATTCCTAGTATTATAACCCCGCAGCACAAAGCCACATGTCCTTTAGCACTATATCACTAAGCCACGATCTACATCCCGTAAAACTCGAATAATTGGACGTTGTGCTATTTCTTTTGACTTTCCTCTCTGAATAAGGTCAAGAGATTTTCTCTTTTTCTGTCTGGGAGGGGGGAAAGGGCCCTGCTTCGGCTGCATTTTTTGCCGCCTTTCAAGAAAAGGGAATCCTGGACTACATAACACACCGTCCAATTATTCAAGTTTTTACGGATCTGTTTATCCATGCAATTATATATCCGCCTAAGCGCGAAGCCGCAGGCCCAATTGGCAATCGAACGATGATTAGACTCTCGCGTACTTGCAAGAAGGCCTCAAGCAGACATAGATTACGAAGGCCCTTTAGAAGGAGATTTTGCATGGAGCCGGCTTAACCGATAGTGGCAAAGGGAACAAATAGTGAAGGTACTGACGCCTGGGAAAATGCTGCGGGGCAGCTCATCCACAGGGGGCTAGACGAACCCGGTATGAAAATTCGGCTTTAGGGCTTTGTGGATTTGCTCGTGCTAGCGACACTGCCTGGGAACATTCTTTGTTTCGAGTGTTGCTAAAGTAGCTATTAGAGCAGGGCGGGCAATAGACGAGTGTGGGGTGTTATTAGCGGCGAGGCTAGGTGTTGTGCGCTGAAAAGGTTGACCGAACCCCCGGCGGACCGAGGCAACACATCCTCCCCAAAAATCATCATCACCACACAAACTCATACAATGTACGGTAGCTTAATTTCTTCTGATTTTCATCATTATTATTACGGCTGGTTCTAGACTAAGTGCTAATTACTGCTATGTATTTATTAATTTCTATATTATTTTTGTTGGCTGGTGCTGGGGCAAAAACTATGACAGTTCGTTCGTTGGTCGGTTAATTTTGTCCCTGCGCAATATATATATGCTCCGCATTTCTCCTTCTCCCGAGTGGGAAATAGACAATCGATCGACTCATGGTATAATTCATACCTTCACAGAACTACGGCAGTTTCTGTGAGCACCACGGCAACCTGTGCCACTAACATATAACTCGCGTTCGAAAAGCTTTTGGGAACCTCAAGTGAAGGAGGTATTACGGGGTGAGGGGGAGAGAAGGTTGGAGAGGCCACTGTTGGATGTATTAGGAAGGGGAGACTCTTCGGGTAGGCGGGTCGGCGAAGTGATCTATCGCTGAGTCTTGCATCGATACCTCAACTTTTTCGCCCTTGAACTTTTGGCTGACAGTGAAAATAAGTGCGATCATGAGCTTATATAATACCACAAATTTGTTTACTCCTTCTGCTTGCGCTTTTTCCTCTTCCAGGATAAACCTGTCAACATGATACCGCATTTTTTACTAGATACATTCAATATCCGCACTATTTAAAGCCATTAATCACAAATACCCTGGTTCCCATCACTACCAGCCACTGTGGCGCAACAAAAAATTTTAGGGTGCGTCTAGTAGTCGTTGCTTAGGGATAGTGCTATAATCCCAAAACACAAGTTGCAGCCGGAAACTAGCATTTTGTGAAGTTAGCATAATCTGTTCAAATGAAAGATACAGAAGTGTGTCTGGTTGACACACAAATAA
>Ga0307509_10011805_pt1 | contig 10521 bp, 14 predicted proteins | sample 10_EM_MG_FD_202245 | JGI IMG/M metagenome (GOLD analysis project Ga0307509, IMG submission 202245) | Populus trichocarpa ectomycorrhiza microbial communities from riparian zone in the Pacific Northwest, United States - 10_EM | ecosystem: Host-associated > Plants > Roots > Unclassified | place...
CTAATAACCCATGGTAATGCTACAGTTCACGGGGTAGCCTGGGACTGGCTTTGGGGTGGTTGTCCTGGAAGCCTTGCAGCTTCCCCGGTCAGCCCCAAGCCCTCTACTGTTAACCATTCAACTACCCGGAGGTCAAAGTATGCCCGTAGGTGGTTCCCAGGTGTTATCCAGGTGGCGCCCCAGGAGGCGGTCACCCTCACACCCCTTATATATCCTGCGAACAGCTTCTGGTCGGTTGGACGGCCACAACTCATACGGTGTTGTGGGAGTGTTCCTATGGATCTTACTTTACTAGGAAGCACACAACTACACAGCCGTACAGTGCTGTCGCGCCGTACCAACGCTGGGGCCACAGGGGGGTGTTAGGAATATCCCCTGAAAGTTACAGGAGGTTCGGACCACTCCTGCTCCGTCAGTAGCCCGTTTCGTGTGATATGAAGCGGCCCTTTAAACATCTAAGAGCCCCACTATAGTGCGATAACTTCCCCCTAAGTCCGCAGATGACTTTGTCGGTGAAGGTAGGGTAACTGGGGTCCCAAGGTAGGGTAATCATGTTTCTAAGGTAGGGTAACTTCACCCTTCCGTGCCTTTATTTCCTTTGGGAGTCCGCGCGACCACATATAATGTTGCCCCGGAGACCCGTGCAACGTTTACTATGGGTCCTTAACTTTATGCGATCATACCCTCCGAAGGTTACCCTGCCTAGTAGGGTAACTTTGGCCTACCTAGGTTACCCTGTCTAACCCTATGTTACCAAGTCACTTTGTAGACACTTGTACCAACTCATGTCTACCGGTAGTATACTAAGTATACTGGCCTATCCTCAATATGCTTACAACTTGGTATACCATACGGGCTTGAGTCTAGTCCACTGTAGCTACCTATCTGTAGGGTCGTTACATTGCCAGGGCGGCCTTTATCCACTCCATATCCCTCGGCTTTGCTGCTCCGAGTACTAGATCATCGACACAGATTAACACTATGACCTTTCTCTCATAGTTAAGATATACACTATAGTCCTGTGTACTTCTAAGGAATTGATGGTCGACGAAAAAGGTATGAATCCTTTGGTACCAAGCTCGTGGGGACTGGTGGAGTCTATAAATCGCTTTGACTTACCGGCAGGCAAAGCCAGGCTCTGTCTCCTCCCTTATACCCTCCGGTACTTCCATATAGATTTCCCCCTGCAATTCTCCGTTCAGAAAAGCCGTTTCGATCTCCATGCTATGGAGTTCCCAATCATTTTCAGCAATCAATATGAGAAGCAATCGGAGTGTAGTAAACTTTGTGGCGGGTGCAAAGGTTTCCTGAAAAGTCAATCCCTGGCTTCTGCGAGTAACCTTTCGCTACTAGGCGAACCTTAAACCTTCCATCTTCTTTTCGTTTAAACAACCATCTTTATCCCACAATATTTCTGTTTTTGGGTTCAGCTCAATTACCCAGGTGCCATTTTTCTTCAGTGATTCGAGCTCGCTTTCCCATGCAGTCTTCCATGATGCTGCGTGTTCACTGACTAGCGCATCTTGTAGCATAATCGGTTCCTCCGTAACAGCCATAAGAGCCAGACAAGCAGCAGGGCGAAACATCTCATGTTTTTGGCGCACTTGTTGGGGCCTTCAGGAGCTGGATTCATTGGGTGCCGCAGGTGGTAGCTCCGGACCCCAAGCACCAGGTAGGCTTGGTGGCTAAACCACTATAGTGTTGCGATCATAGGCTTGTCCTGTCCGTTCTCCTTCTTCAGAATCGATCGGAGGTAATGGTTCTGTGCTCTCTCGTTTGTTTCGTTCAGTTTGAGGTGGTAATGTTGTATTCGTCCCTGTACCTGTACCACTCCCAAGCTCTAACACCACCCTGGATTCCCCGACAGTTTCCTCATTGATGCTTGAATTGGTGTCGGGCCTCATCCGAGAACCTGTTCCTGTTACATCTTCGTCAAAGAGCACATCTCTTGACACAAACACCTGCCCCACTTCCTCATTGTAGAGGCGATATACACGACTGCCACGGTCTTCTGCATATCTTATCAACCAGCATCGCTTTGCACTAGGATCTAGATTTGTCCACGTCACAGCCGCAATATGCCTGTACCCTGTACTGCCAAAAGTCCGCAAGTGCCCAATTGATGGGTGTGATCCAAACCAGAGCTCAAATGGGGTCTTGTAGTCGTGTGCCCTCAGTCTACTTGGTAGCCAATTGACGATATGCACTGCGGTGAGAGCCTCATGCCCCCAGAATTCCTTTCCTAATTCTGAGTCGAAAAGAAGGCATCTAACGAAGTCCATTATAGTGTGATTAGCTCCCTCGGCAATTCCGTTGTGTTCTGTGGGATATGGAGGGGTGATGTGTTGCGTAATGCCGTTGTCAGTCAGGTATCTCCGGAACTGATTTCCTATGTACTCCCCTCCTCCATCTGATATCAATGATTTTATTTTCTTCCCGTTTCCTTTTCTACCTTTGCCTTGTATTCCATGAATCTCGTGGACACTTCTGATATTTGTGTCAATAGGGCAATCGCTATCCGTCCTGTACTTTTGTTGATAAAAGTTGTGAAGTACATTTCGCCCATGAGTCCTATAGTCGCCATCGGGCCACATACATTGGAATGGATGCGATCCAATATCTGCCCGGTCTTTCCTCTTTCCCCTGTAGGTCGTTCCCTACATTGCTTGCCCTGCACACATGTACCACAATTACCAATCTCTTGTTTGTCCTTCGTCGATAGTTGAAAACCTGTGACTCACTTTCGAATCCTTTCTATAGCCTGAGTGTTTAGGCTGCGGTAACCAATTCTCCGATGCCATACTTCCGGTATGGCCAAATCTCTTGCCTGCGTAAGACCAGCTAAGGCAACCTCTTGCAGTCCTGTAAGGAAATAAATATTTCCATCTCTTTTCCCGATCAACCTCTCAGTATTTCATTTGCTAACTATACATCCATTCTTGGAGAACTCAACTCGGAACCCTTGGTCGACTACACTCTCAACACTTATCAAGTTGCTTCCAATCTCTGGAACATGTAGTACACCGACTAACTCCACCGTTCCTGATGTTGTGTGAAGAGAGATATTCCCGTGACCAACTGCCATGATTTGTTTTCTGTTCCCGATCGTTATGGAAGTAGGCATGATATTAATATAATCTTCGAATAGATCCTGTCAAGCGGAGAGATGCCTTGAAGCACCAGAATCGATTATCCAGTTCGTTCCTTCTCGCTACTTATCCGAAAAGCCCATAAACGCCAAATGTCCTCCGCTCGAACCTTTCTGTAAGTCGGCTTTCCTTTTGAGGCACTGGTTCTTCCAATGCCCCTCCCGATTGCAATAATGACACCGGCCACTAACCATTCCCAGAGCTATCCCGCGGCCTCTAGTCCCACCTGAAGAACCCCCTCTCATCCCGCATCCAAAACCTCTATTTCCTCCTCGCCCATTCGCTCTTCCCCAGAAACCCATTGGACGAAAACCAGAACCTGCTGCGAATGCAGAGAGCGGTTTACTGCCTTCCTCTGTGGTGGTACTGCGTGCAGCTTGATATTGAGTTGCTTCTTGAAGCAATCTTCCACAAAGGAAGTCGAAGGTAATGTTCTCTCTTCGTGACTGTACTGCCATGATCAACGGTTCGTATGATTCAGGAAGTGAAAGACTTAACATTGATACCTGATCATTATCCGGAACACCGAGTCCATTTGCGGAATGGTTTGCCCCTTGCGTTGATAGTTCGTTAAACCTGTTGAGATGCACTGACATGTCTTGCCCCTCCTTTAGGTGCAAGCTCCATAACTTCTGCATTAATACCATCCGACCGTTAGATCCTATTCCTTGGCGAACCTTCGCCAGTGACTCCCATGCCTCCTTTGCACTACTTGCAGTCTGGATATGGGGAATTTGAGAGTCGTGGATGTTGAGGGAAATAATGGTTAATGCCTGATCAATCATTTGGTTTCTTGTTGCTTGATCGATTGTTGACACATTTTGGGACAAATCTGTTATGGGGTAGCTAACAGAGTAGGATTCTGAGCTAACTAGGCCGAGGATATTTGAGACAATAGATTATTAGTCAGGAAGGCTCGTAGGTAATTGTTTGGTAATGGTAAAATAATAAAGTGTAGTCAAATATCAAAGAGTTAAAATCTAACTCGATTAAGTTGATATATTATTAAGATCTCTTCTCTGTTGCTTGATGATTCTACAACCACCAGGGGAGTGGCCTACTATTTATACTAATGTTTATGCTACTTCAACTTCTTTATTTGAGAAGTATCTTCTTAACAATTCAGTTCGTCAGAACAAAGTGCGAACACTGTTGGACCCTGAAATCTTGCCCAGCTCGACTTGGAGAATCACCCGAACTGCTATTTTATCTGAGGGTGTCCCCACCCCACCAGTAGACAGGCTTCGATCTCTTCGTCATGATAGACTATATATGAATATGAGGTCCAAATGTCTACATACCAATAGTAATATGGAATATGGAGTGATCAGTTCCAATGTCCAGCTCTCAAAGCATTATGCAGCAATATGCATAGGCAACAAGAAAATGAGAGGAGTAGAATTCTCTAAACATCGTTCCAATCAGTTAAACATATCTTGAAACGTGCTCTTATCCAGTGCTCTGAGTCGTCTTCCAGATGCCTCTGTGAAGCTCATAACTTCGGGAGCATGTGTTCGGATATATGGTCATCGTATGAAGCCATATACCTTGCTCTTAAATATTAGGTAAGCTATTCCCACTAGGGTAATAAAATCATCCAGCACATGGGACAAGCCTTTCTCCTTAAGGATTCAGTGGATTCGCAACTTCCAGACAACATAGTTACTCTTCCCGCTCACCATTGACCCATCGAGCTTTTCAATCGAATGGCTAAGGGAGGTATACGTATTGTTCAAAACTGCGGAAGAATTTGTTGAGGAGGAGGCTGGGTTGGCTGCAGCACTGGCCGCTGCTGGTATAGTGGCCATGGGGGAACAAAGCGTATGAAGGATGAGGACAAATACAGAAGCGGATAGATGATGGGTTATTGGGCTGCGCGATCCGGGCTCATAACCTAATAAAATAAGGCTATGTTGGGTAAAGAGTGTATTGGGATTCTTGTCCGTTCTGTGCTGCCAGCAGTGTCCTGTATATATACAAAAAAAAACTTTTTCCTTTGTCCATTCCTCACCCCATTCTTCCATAACCGTCTCTTTCTTTCCAAACCACACCATCAACTATGCAAGACATCTCGTCCCTAAATCGTTTGATCTCGTCTGAACTACATACAGAGTTTGTCCTTCCTTAACGTTCCTGATACAGGTGCCTGTTTCGCTAACATGATAGTATGACACTTGCTTGTTCCAACTTCCAACTAACCTTAGTTCCAAACCTTCGACACCTCCTAGTGTGACTTCACCACCTTCCCAAAACATCTCCGCTGCAACTAACCTTTAGTCCATACTAGCCATCGCTTCAACGCCCATACATCCAAAACAATCTCCAAAAAAAGACTTCTTCTCGTCCAGACATTTCTTGTAATACCCATGTTGTAGAATTGGAACCTTCGTGAATATTATAACAAATATTGTAACTAATCCGACACCGCGTCCGGAAGATTCGCTCAACGTCCCGTTCCGTTCTGACAATGTCCTAAAATGCACCCTACGTCCTGTGCGTCCTGATACCTTCTGACGCTAGCCTATCACGTCCTAACGTCTTCCGGTACCCAGGTATCATGTCCTGACGCCTTCCGACTGTAGCCCATCGTGTCCTGAAGCCTTCCGACCCTAGGCCATCGTGTCCTGACGCCTTTCGACCCTAGGCCATCGTGTTCTGCCGCTATCCTAGTATCCTATCTATTGTACGCGCCCTCCCCGTTCCTATATATATACCCTTTCCCCCTTCGTCCTAACCTCCAGACTATTTACCTGATCCTTTCAGATGCTAGTTTCTTGTCGTGCCTTCCATACTCACGATACTCCCCCCCTCCATCTGGACGCCCTAATTACACAGCCACTATTCTGGACCTCTTCCGCACTCTCGCATGTCCTAGACTCAAGTTTGTTTTTCTAAAATTATCGTGATATTGCTCATAATTTATTGCCATTATCCCAACACCCTATACTACTGTATCTACAATAATACTATGTGACTATTGCATATGACCTTTATTACCCCCACTTCTACGCGACCCATCACCAGATAAAAAATTAAATCTACCTACACGTACCACCTCCCCTTAAGCACCCTCTGTAGTATTTGCACTATTCTGCTGGCCACTAGTTTCCTCCAGCGCCCCCAGCGCCCCCAGCGCACCCAGCCAAGCTTCTCCGCTCTGAGAATCTTCCATGCTAAGCGATAAGCGATTATTTGAAAGTCGACGGCCCACCGGCATTGTCAAGACTCACATGATTCTACTCCTCCGAATCCAGCAACGTTAGCTCCCACTCAATTGATGTTTCACTGAGATCGAGTGATGTTTCCGTCTCCGGCGACCAATTTTGAATATCCTCAAGCCCCTCCAGGCTGCCAGAGTGGGTGTTAATCGGCATCTGTCTCCGTAGGATAAGATCTCCTGGAGTCTGGTTGCCTAGCTGATGCTTCAGTTGTGCATAAACGGCATTGTTATTGTCCAAGAAGCGTTTTCTCCACTCCTGCTTGACGCTATGCTGTTTCTCGAGCCTCTGGGCGATCTTCTGACGAAAGGTTTAATAAAAACATGTCCTGTGTCACCCAGGCAAACTCCCGCAACCTGTTCTTCTGCCGGATAAAGAGATCGTGCATTTTACATAATTAGTGGACTCAGTTATCAAAAAACAGGCAATGATTCAGACTCTCCCACCTCCAACTGGTTCAGGATTGAAGTTGGAGGGTTTCCTATATACCCCGGTTTGCAATGCTCGTAGTGAATGGCCCAGTATTGCACATGTCAGACAGACCATTGTACCATTTATGCGCTTCAGAAACCTTGAGTCTAGCATGCCTTCCATTTTGATTCCGTTGAAATACTTGCCGTAAATAGCGTCCGCAACCTGGGGGCAATGAACTTGAAGGTTAAGTCATACATTTGTTCCGCGATTAGTCATGTCCGCCCAAGTCCAATGGCTGGAACCAAACTCATATCTATGAGGTGGGCACCTGAACCTGTGCCATTCTAGCAGATTATCAACCCTGCGCGCCATGCGGGTAGGATTATCTGGCGGCAGATCATATAGCTGTCTGATATTATGCGTCACATGATACAAGAATTGCCCTCTCACATGAGTATGTTTTTGACTGACCTGTCACAGTCAGTGACCATCTGTACGTTGTATCACCTCCAGCTGAGTCAACTTACCTGCTTCACACTCTCCTCTGATGGCTCAATATTCCCAGAATCCGATATCGTGTCCAGCGACTTTCCTCATACGGTCTATATCCGAGAGGTCAAAGCAACCGGTTCCGCAGTGGGTTATCAAAAAGTGTGTACCGGAGCATCAGCGCGATTGCCTGCTCTAAAATGGTCCCTTCACACCCTGTAACAGTATTTCGCCATGAATCTGATGCCAGCCTGGCCCACCCGGGTCGTGGGGTACCCTGTTCACCTACAGGACTCGTAGATCTGACACCTGATGTAGTACCACTATGGGTGGCTAGCGGAGAGGAATATCCTACTGTGGATGACAGAAAGGTCGGCGGACTGTAGGCTCTACCACAGATTATGCGTCCACCATTTCTTGGTGTCCATAAAACGAGAGGTACTTCCTGTGATCCAGATGTGGTTGAGATTCGCACCACTGGTCGCTGACCGTTTCCCTGTCTGTGAGATACCTGCCACATATGATGCTGTTCGGATGTTCTTCCCTCGGAAATGTGAGAGGCGTCATCATCAATCTCGGTCTCCAATCCAGTTTCATCTGAATTGCATGGCTTTTCGTATTCATCACTGCGATTGTCGCTTAAATGAAAGGTTTCCAAAGGCGCTTGCCTGTCGGGCTCCGTCTTGGGTTCGATATTCGCCCTGCTTTGTATTGTCTTTTTTCATAGATGCTTGGGCGGTCTTGCTAGAACCCCGGTCTCCCCTGGACCGGATGATTGGCTCCGACATGACGGCAGCAGGGTTAAGCGGGTCAGAGAGCTTCTAGATTCGTCAGCCTACATTCCCGATCCTGATGCAATAGGGTCGGGTACAATGTTGCACCTACCCTGGTTCATATTCACGTTGCCAACTCGAGAGGTTAGCTGACTGTATGCCATGGTATACAGTATGACGTCGTGTGTACGCCCAGTTAGATTACCCACTTGAGGTGTTGGCTGACTGGATCCCATGGTTTCTGGTACGACATCGCGTCTACGCTCAATTTGATTGCCTGCTCTATTCGTCAGCTGACCTCGTGAATTTGTCTGTCGTTGCCCATACATCGTGGACTACTGGATAATCAGATGTTAGCCAAAATATAATTCTGATTTTTGGGAGCGAAGAAAATAGTTCAACCTATATCGAGTCTTGTGAAGAGGAGGAGTTTGCGTGGTTTTCTTGTTTTCGCTAAGAGGCTTTAGGTCTTATACGCCAGGACATAGGGGATGGTGCATCATACACTATCACTGGGTATTGAACGCAGATATGTCCTTGCGAAAAATGGGTTTCTGAATATTCAACATTGTGTCTGTGATCCTGCTACTCTCAGCACTCCTAGACTTCAAGACTCCACGCTTAAAGATTTGGACGAAATAGAGGCGTTCTTAAGGCGGGGTACTAGCCACAAAAAGTATCAGTTAGCCACAATAATTCTAGCGAAACATTGGCCGCACCTAAAGTGGATGATAAATATGGAACCTCATCTCCAGCCAACCAATCAACACACATGAATGTAAAATGTACGGTGGTCGCAAAATAACCGCCACCCGGGCCTGGACAGTTCTGGTTTGATAAAGTGATGTGGGCCGAATCTAGTAAAGGTTAAACTTCAGCTAAGGCAAGGCTGGGAGTCTAAGACTCAAGGGAAAAAAGGGGATCAGGTACAAGAGATTGAAATAGCTAGTCATACAAGATGCTAACGCAAGGGCACTCAATGGTATGATTGATATCCTATGCTAGCTAAGAAAATCCCAGGGTGAAAATTCAACATGTAAACTACAAAGCTTGCACAATCAGACAGGTAATGAAAAAGTAAAAGAAGATCCACAGAACAAAGAATCAGTTGCCGGCAACCGTAGTGCTTCGTCGACTGCCCTTTGATGCTATTTGGGTGTTTTGGCCCACGGCTGTAGGGGCATTATGACTGTTAGGAGCTGGGGATGCCGGGGGCCCAGGGGAAGGAGTGATATCCTGATCCAGCGCAGGGGCCGGGGTTTGCGGTGCCGGCGGAATAGTCCCTGCATTGGAGGTACAGGGAGCCAATGGGATAAACTCAGCATTTGGTGTAATAGGAGCCGGCTAAATTGTCTCAGCATCGGGGATCGTGGGATGTGCCACAACTGTGGGGCTAACGGGGTGGGAGTGCGGCCTAGACGCTGATCAAGCGTCCCAGTGAGTGCAGCAGGAGGACCATCCTGCCATCGTATAGATCACGGTCGCTTCCTCTCTGGTTGGGATTTCTGAGCCAACCAGCGATCCATGGCGTGCCCTGGATCAGCTGTAGAACGGTTCTCTGCTGCCTGGAATCTGACGGCGCCGACCACTTCAAGCGCGTCACTGGCACGATGGGATTAGCACCCGATGCTGTAACAGGTTTATTCCTGTCTAACGAAAATACAATAGGACCGGCGGTAGACCTGCTAGCGCTGGTGCTAAGGGAGGCTTCAAGGGACCGGAGGTAAGAGAAAATAGTTGAAGGACAAAATAGAACTCAGGGATTGCCGTTCAACCAAGTGTATTCTTAGACTGAAGGTCTGTCGAAGTCTGCTGTCTCCTGGTAGCCAGGAGACTGGTTTAAATACAAAACCCAAGAGCGATAGCCTTCCTGCAATCACGATCATTACCAGTAGCTGCCCACATACCGGAATCCTGTAGTCCTGCAAGACCAAAGAAAAAAACAAACAAACAAACAGTGCTCAGCCTTCGCCAGTGTTACATGACCATTCCATACCCGGAATCCTAAATATAAACTTCCAACAAAGCAAACTAAAGATAGCAATACGATAGCATACCCCATCTGACTCAGAGACAGTGGCGAAGCTGAAATCAAATCAAATAAACCAAATATAAATCAACTAAACATAGGAGATCCTGCACTGCCCGCTCCTGTGTACCGTTACCGGAACATGTACACATGTTACATTCCCTTATTCTGAAAAATCAACAATCATTCCAAAGTCTTCACTGTCTTCAGAGCTCTCGTAGGTGTGCCATAGGATGCTATCGTCATCTGTGGGGATATAGTCCTGCTCAGAGCTGCTAGAGTCATATTCCTCATCGTCATAGGGTTCCCAGAAGTCGTCTGCGCAATCGTTTGTGGTGCAGGGTGTAGAGGAAACTTCCATGGGTTCCCAGGAAGCTTTAATGTAGTGGGAGGTGATCTGGGGCGTCGGTTCTGCTGGGTGGTTAGCGTCCCAGTATTCCTGTATGAGT
>Ga0307509_10011806_pt1 | contig 10521 bp, 9 predicted proteins | sample 10_EM_MG_FD_202245 | JGI IMG/M metagenome (GOLD analysis project Ga0307509, IMG submission 202245) | Populus trichocarpa ectomycorrhiza microbial communities from riparian zone in the Pacific Northwest, United States - 10_EM | ecosystem: Host-associated > Plants > Roots > Unclassified | place...
CACGTACACATCTCCAAGCCGTCGCGAGATCTCAAGACACGCCTCATGCCGCCGATGTCTGCCAAGTTACAGGACGAGGAAGTGAAGGTGATAGCCAGTTTCATAGACCTACTGGACAGGTGCCTCGCCCTGGACCCGGGTCGGAGAATCACACCTAAAGACGCCCTGAACCACCCTTTCCTCCGCGGATGATCTCCGCAGATAGTTCGGCAGTCACTCCTCAGACTGGGTGCAGGGTTAGAGGTTTTCTGTCATAAGTATAGTCTTTCTATATTTACATTGTGGTCCAATAGACGAGCCAACCGGATCGCCGATATCATGGGGTCTTTGAGTGTGGATTGAAGGTGAAGGTGAAAACCGCCGCAGAGTGGGCGGAAATAAGAGAGCGCACCGTCCCCAATGCAGAACCCGAATCCGCCCTATTTGAAGCATCGGATGTTCAAATACTTGCCGCCATGATGGGGTTACGCAACTCCGACTCTGCCGACTCCGCCAGTTCCGCTTCTCACTATTCGAGGAGATTATAAAGGGCGTGTTCAGTCTCGATTTGATTCGCCGTGTTTCCATGGTTCTCCAACTCCTAGCCCGCCTTTTCACGAGACAGCCAAGGTTGCCTACGTTTGATGAGCTACCTCCATTCCGCGACATGCCTGGGTGTGGCTGGATCTGGGGTGAAGCTGATCAGCTGGGAACCGTTAACCTCTTGTCCGATGAAGTCGTTCGCCGAGCATCCCGTGAGGAAATACGGTACGCTGGGACGACCCGTTGGCGAGGTTCCTGCTATCCGTTCTCAATCCGTTGCTTCCCACAGGATTGGAAAGGCGATCTCCCTCAATTGGTTCGTCCCTCAAACCACTCCCACCCGAGCGTCTTCTGAGGATAGGCTAACTTGGTTATCCGTAGGCCTATAAACTTCCCGGAAAAGGTGATGCCCGTGTTCATTCCCGCTCGCCCACGGTCGTTGTAGTACTCGTACCGTTCGAGGGCTAACCGAGTGCATTTGTTTCGACACAGCCGCTTTTCCATAGGCCAGCATCTCAGCACGAGTCCCACCTGATCCCCGGGTATGATAACTCAGCGCTGCGGGACGATACCCTGTTCTTGGTGTGTCTTTGTTGCATTCTAGTATTCGACGTTTGCTGGGCATGCTGACACGGACTCGGCTTCCGCTACCCTCCCCCGGTGCACAGAATACACAGTCCGGTTCGCAGTGGGATGGGCTGAGACATTTCGGGATTCTGGAGCACGGAATATACTATAACAAGTACGGCGCCATCCCCACCCCTTTGCGTCCTACGCTCTAACGTTGCCCTCGAACGCGGTAGCACCCAGGCCTCGTCGATCCCACTTGGATCTGTGGACTGCACGGATCCTAAAGCCATCGATCCGTTAGCCCTGAAATTGGGGATCCAGAGTTAGTCATCCCCAATCTCGTTTTGGGATCCGCATCGAGTTATGTAATGTCCTAGACTGGGCCAACCACGGGATCTGCGGGCGGGGCGTGCTCTTGGACATGGTAAAGTACTGGGAGGCGAAAGGTACCCCGGTGGACCCTTGTACGCGCTACGCGGTGACGACAAAGGAGTTGGAGGAATGTGCCAAGGCCCAGGGAGTCAGGTTCCAGCGAGGTGATATTCTGCTACTGAGGGTTGGGTTTATTCGAAAGTATTATGAGAGCCCCCGCGAGGAGAGGAACAAGTTGGCTGATGAGGAGACACATAACTTGTACGCCCCTTCTGTCATTCACCACTTTACAGTCGGCGTCTGAACCTACCCTTGTAGCGCAGGTATCGAGGCCACTGACGATATGAAGCGGTTTTTGTGGTGAGTGCAGATTGGGCCGTTCGTGCTATGCGGCACCGGACTTTGGGATTTACGGAGGATCAGGAACAACCACTTCTCCGCCATCGCTTCAGATCAGCCGGCGCTTGAGGTAGGTGGTCCATCCTTCCGACGAGACCGTCTTACCGAGCTGTGCGTAGGTCTGGCCCATTCCTGAGGGTCACATTCACCTGCACCAGGTACGCACTTGATCCCATGAAAGCTCGCACCTCGCCAACCGTTCCCTTATTGCGACGCAGACACTCATAGGGTAAGCACTCCCAGATCTCTTGGTTCCGTGCCGATCTCTCACAGACAGGGTCCGGCGCTTGCACAGGTTGTGGGGTATGCCAATCGGCGAATTCTTCGATCTAGAAGCCCTGTCACATTTCTGTGCCGAGTCCAAACGTTATTCCTTTTTCTTCTCGTCTTGGCCGTTGAATATGTGCGTCACTTCTGCAAATCACACCGCCTATTCTTAGCTCACACACGTACCCCTTCCCCTGAAAGCTTGGGAGGGATTGCGAGCCCTCCAAATGCATCGGTGAGTCCGATTCGAGCTTTCCGTTGGTGCATACGATTTACCAAAATCCATCACAGGCATTGTTTTAACTCTTGTAGAGCGCTGGAGTCGCCGTCGACACCGGCCTTTGGTTGTGTATCGTGTGTTGTACTTGTTCCCCTATGGAGACAATTCTAGTTTGTGACGCTGTGATATACCAACATCAGTTCAAATAACAGAACGCGCTTTGCCAAATTCTGACCAAAGGAGGCGGAGAACATCGAAGCCATTGCCTTGTCTAGTCTCCCATGACATCGTTAGAGGGGTCAGGGACGCGGTTAAACTCACGAATGGCGATGAATATAAACCGTTGGCGGGCGGTGGGGGAATCGTCACCCAAATCTCCTTAACTCTCAAAGTTCGACCACCTAACTCTTAACCCACGAACTATCATGTCTGTCAGCCGTTTCTACCCCCTCGACTTCGACTTCTTCGATGGGTTCCCCGGGACCCGCGGTCGCCACCCCCTCGTTCCATTTGAGGAGACCCACACCTCCCGTATGATGCAGCCAAAGTATGTTTCTGTCCCCCCCGTGCCGGTCTTTCGGATCGAGTATCCGGTCACTAACTCGTGCGGGACAGGATGGACTTGTACGAAAACAAAGACAAGAACACCATGACCGCGACGTTCGAATTGCCCGGCCTCGCCAAGGACAATATCCAGATCGACGTTCAGGACGGAAACCTCGCCATTTCTGGCGAGTCCTCCCAGTCGACCGAGCAGCAGGAACATGGATACGCCATCAAGGAGCGCAAATCCGGCAGGTTCGTGAGGACCATCAGGTTGCCCGATGGCACCAACGTATGCAACGAATTTCCTTTCATCCGTTCAAGTGGGATCTGGCTCTGACGGGGTTTCTTGTGTGTTTGTAGACCAAGGACGTCAAGGCGTCGATGGAGAACGGCATTTTGACCGTTACTTATCCGAAATCCACTCCCGGCCAGGAATCCAAACGCATCACGATTGGGTAAATGGAGTCTGAAAGCCGGCCGTTGAAAATGTACTATCAGCTTCTGAATCGTCTGTGTTTGTGTATCGAAAGTCCTACGAATCAAATTGTATCTGTCTTTGGCGATTTCTTTGTTGCGGCTTGGAGCTTGAATCCCGAGAGAGAGTCTCGACCTCGATCTCTAATGCCACCGTGCCAGAGATGTTGAAGTGTCGGTGTGCCGGGCAATCCTCGCCTGACTGGCCAACAATCCCGACTTTTCGCTGCTCCCCCGATCAGTTCACACCTCGTCCGGACCTACTTAGTTTGCGTTTGCGCTGCCGGTTGGGACACCTTACTTCACCGATTCGACATAGCCACTGCTTCGGTACCTCGAACGCTCTCCTGGCACACCTTCTACGCCTGCCACAATTCGTCTCAACGGTCCAGTTCGTTCAACACGGTGCTCGTTAAGAAGCCGTGGGGTCGGACTTCCGGCCCGCTGTTGCGTGTCCTCGGTCGTCGAACTGATGTTTCGATTACTCCAATAGATGGCAACGATGCTGGGGTCAGATCACCGCGAGAACTCGGCGAGGTGTGCCTTATTGATCATCAATACTCAACGTCGGTCGTCGTCGGCCGACAGAGGGTGAAGTTGCTACAAAGTGAGGTCCAGTCCGCATCGAGTAAGGTGACCAGCAAGAGCTACAGCGACGAAACCACACGACCTCTAACGCCAGCCGCCTCGAGGAGCGTAAACATGAGGTAACTGTTGTCATGAGTTGAGAGAAATCCCACCGATCGGCGATCGCTTTAAATATCGTGCCGAACGGAGGTCGGCCCCTCATCCCCTCCACTTACTCCAGGACCGGCATGTCGTCCGAGAGGGACCCGCTCCTGACGACCCCTTCCCAACACCATGCGGATGTGCAGGGCCAAGAGGTGGTCAGTGAAGAGAAGAAGCTCGGACCATTGGAGATATCTCGTTCGAACCGGTGGGCCATTTTGGGTGGCGTATGGATAGCAAACTTCCTTGGCGTGCGTCACACTATCCCTTGCTTGGACCACTTTTCTAATCGGCCTGTTGCCTCAGGCTCTGAATTGTGTGTATATAAACTCTCTTTGTTGGCTTTGCTGAACCATCTTGTGACTTTCAGCTACCATGGTGGCAACTCGTACGTCGTAAGAGACCTCTTCGCCCGCCCTCGCTGAAACCCCGTCCCAGTGATGCCGTCGATATCCTCCGAATTCAACAAATCTTATCAAGTCAGTTGGCTCGGTACTGCGTGAGACTTGGCACTAGTTTTCTGGAAGTAAGCTTACCATTGCCACTCGCAGTTACCTTCTCGCAACATGCACATTCACACCCCTTTACGGGCGATTGTGTAACGTAATGGGCAGGCGTGGTGCCAACCAAACCGCTGTACTGTTCGCCGGGCTGGGGACCCTTGCTTGCGGGTTATCACCCAGTATGAATCTACTCATCGCCGCGAGATTCGTGAGTGTCATATACCTAGTGCGTGCGGCTCCTAAACGTGAGGTGGCAGCTTGGCGGAATCGGTGGAGGGGGTGTTTTTACTACTTCAACGTACGTCTTACACTCCATCCCATCTCCATACACTCATCGGTGGTGTTAGGATTATTACGAGCGACATGTTTTCACTCAGAGTAAGCGCCAAAGATCCGTCGACCTGAGTACCTCATAACTATGATCAACAGTCACGGGGGCTTGCCCAGAGCGTTGCAAGTGTATTCATGGGAGTACGCATACTCTCTTTCGCACGGGGTTGCAATCTCACGCCGCAGTACAGATCGGTATGGGGGTCGGAGGACCCCTTGGTGGGCTTATCAGTGATAGGTATGCACATTGATGCTCCGGAAGGAGACGGTCTGGAAAGGTTCTGAACCGGATACAGGTATGGGTGGAGATCTGCATTCTTAATGCAGCTTCCGTTGTTCTTTCTCTCGTTCGCCCTCACCGGTTATAACTTGCGATATGTTACCCCGGTAAGTCCACCCGTCAGGCGTAGAATCGGTAAAGTTCACCCATGATCCACAGGGGAAGGGTAAGACGCCAAGGGAAGTCCTCAGAAGGATTGACTACGGTGGTATCGCAACGACCCTTGCGTGGGTATGTGAATCTCCCAGCTTTCTATTCAATCACCATGAAAACTGCTCCAGGTCTTTTCTGCCTTGCTATTTTTGAGTTATCGCTACAACGAGCAACTGCCGGTAGGTGAAGGTCATTCGTTGCCAAGGGCCGTTCTCAAGCATTGGGCAGTGGGACGACGCGCGAGTTATCTCAACTCTCGTGGCCGCCGTCGTATTTTTCCTCGTCTTCTTAGTTGTCGAACTGAAGCTTGCCGTCGAGCCCGTGCTGGCACCGTTCCTGCTCAAACAAAAAATCCCTGTGCTCGTCGGGATTAGCAATTTCCTGGTTGCATTTTGTAACTTCTCCATCATGTACTTCTTCCCGATGTGGTTCCAAACTGTCATGTTGTCGTCCGCCTCCACCGCTGGTGAGTAGAACAGCATAGTTTATCTTCTCACTAGTCGCTGAACACTCCATCCAGGAATGCATCTCTTGCCGAACAGCATCTCTATGTCGACAGGATCCATAGTTGCTGGGTACACCCGTTGTTTCAGCCGAGGTTCGCTTCCCGCTCACCCCTAACTTGTAGATGGTCAATGCACCGAACGGGGAAGTACAAATTCATCAACCTGACGTTTGGTATCTTCCCGTTCATCGCGACGGCGTTAATATCAACTATGAATGAAAATTCGAGCCCTGCGAGACTCTGGTTGAGTATCGTACGTCACGACCCCGCAGGTTGCTCGGCAAACTCCTAATATTGTACAGATTCCGTTGGGGTTTGGAAATGCTGTCGTATTGCAGACGATGCTCAGTGGGTCACTTCACGGATCCCCTTGATCATCGCTATAACCTCTTTTTAAGTTGCCCTCCTGGCCCACATCCCTCGTGAGTGGCAATCTTTTCCCTCCGGAACTCACAGCGTTGACCATCACGTCCCTCTTAGAGTCCGTAATGGCTGTAGGAACGGGTTTCGGACAACTCTTCAGGAGCGTTGGTCAGGTATGCGCGGCCGCTCGAGTTGTTGAACTTTCCGTAATCCACCACCTGGCATAGGTCGGCGGCGTGGCCATCTCGTCAGCGATCTTCCAGTCGGTTCTCGATCGGGAACTTCGAGAGAGGATCCACGGTCCCGATGCAAACGAGGTATCCCAAAATCCCCACGCCCAGCGATTCTTCTCACTATCTTTTCCCCCAGATCATACGAAGGATCCGAGAATCCGCAAAGCTTGTCGTTTCATTGCCACCAGATCTGCAGAGGGCTGCTCGTGATTCATATGCCGTAGCTTTGAGGATCGTCTTCACCATGGCTATGTGTTCGACCCTAATGGCTTATATCGTGCGCTTGGCTGTGAGTTTCCCCTTCCATCATGCCCATCTGTCGACTGACCCTGGGTTTGGCATACAGATCCCGGATAAGTCCTTGGACGAGCCAGAACCTGCAGGACCCCCACCACAAGTCCCGCAACACCACCCTGCTCAACCAGACATCGAAAACGCCGTCAGCTCTACCACCTCCCCCCTGGACACCCCCTTCGACAGCGATGACGAGGGTCGCGACGAACGGACGCCGATACTGAGGACAAGAGACAGTAGACCGAACCTTAAACGACCGAGAAGGCTTTCTGTTTATGAGTCTGTTGATGGCGTTATGGACTTGGAAAGCGATCTTATCGGAGGTTCCGCCCGAAGGAAGTGAAGGACCGAAAACCGAGGTTAGGATATTACGGAGTTTCATGTTATGTTTATTCAAGCGGACCGTACAGCATATACCTGAACACAGGGAGGAAATACAGGTGCAGTGATTAGAGGAGGCAGTTGGGGGAACGATCCACTCCTCAGGCAACAGAGCCCATCTCGATCCCAGTGATACGAATGTCGGGCTAGCGAGCAAACAGGGGTGAACATTCAATGAAAGAATATCGGACAAGGTGCTCACCCTTCTACGAGCGGCAGGGGTGACCCTATTGCACCCCCAACAACTTAAGACCTTTAGATCGTCACACTCATCCTGGATCTTCGCGAGGGCGAAGTCGTCAACCTCACGACACCATCCAACATCGATCTTGCTCAACCCGGTGGCGAGCTCTGCGATCATTGTCAGCGACTCGTTCGAGGCAGCTTTCCAACCGTTGATGTTGAGTGATTTCAACTGGGGTCCCGAATGCTGCAGGACCCCATTAAGGGCGAGAGACGATAAGGTATGGTTTCGAGAAAGATTGACGGAAGTCAACCCTGAATTCTTCTCCCAACCCAAGAAGAATTGACCAATCTTCTCATCAGTTACCTCTTCAAGGTCCGCCATCGTCAGACTCTCTAGGTTTGGAGCATGTTCTTTGAGGCAGTGAAGGAAGAATTCGTCGGTTATAGTTGTAATCCCCGAAAGGTCTAAGTGCTTCAGAGTGGGTCCAAGTTTCTTGACCAGGCCCATCACAGCCACTTCTCCAACGAGCTCTGCGTTACCAGGATAGGCGAGGTCGAGGTATGTCAAAGCAGGGCCTACGGACTCAAGGACCTCCAAGAAGTCGTCGCACATCTTTCCGACCTCCCTCAACCTGAGTTCCGTGAGCTTCGGGGAATTCACCATAAGCTCCTCTAGGCAATCGGCATCGAATCGTGGGTTTTGGGTGATGCGGAAGCCGTCGAGATTGGGATGTGCCTTGAAAAAACCTTGCCATGCAGGGGCTCTCACAAGGAAAGGGCCCAACAGGTCGATGCTGGTGAGGTTCGGGAGGGATGCATTCCACGAGGCGATAACGGCGTCGTCTAACCGCCCGCAATAATCTAGGCGGAGCGTCGTGAGGTTTGGGTTTAGGTTGGCAAGAGCGCACAGTGCGTTCTGTTCGAGATCTGAAAGTTGGTTAGGCGGAGAATCTCGGTGCTCTGAAATATCCTCACTTGTTGCATCGTAGAGCGTGAGAGTTGTGTTACGAACGTCGTAGAACAACGGGGCGTTTGTCTCATTCCTAGTGCGAAAGTCATCAATACGGGGGAAACGGGGTCCAAATTTCATGCTCACAGACTACGGTTCTTGCAGACGGCCTTCGCGATGCCGTCCATATTCATGACTCCGATGTCTCCAAGAGCCTCGACATCGTCGATGTACATAGTAACGACCTATTTGGGGGTGAGACCAGGACTCCTGGGAAAGGCGCAGAAGCGTTACGTTGATGCAAAGGGTGACGAGACTGGGGATTTTCAACTCCTCGAAGTTAACGATCTTGCGTTTGTCCGTAGGTGCTTTACGCTTCCTTGGAGCGGCGGGTTTCTTGAAGGGGTCGGCTCCGGAGGATTTTGCGCACTTGTGACATAAGAATCCTGGAGGGGGTACCGCGGCCATGGTATATCTGGTCTGGAAACAACGTCAACGTGGTGTCAAAGAGGCGCATCTGGAGATAACGTACCACAGTAAACTGCTGTTTACACTTTGCACAGTTTTCGAAACTCCCGACAGGAGGTCGGGTGGGCTTATATGAGTCTTTGACAAGAGCGGTGTAGGCATCCTCGTCGTCGTCGTCGTCGTCATAGTCGTCGTCATCTTTCGCCTTCTTTGCTTTGGCTTTGGCCTTCGCTTTTAACTTTGCCTCGGCAGCTTTGGTGAGCTTCCGTTTCTTTGTTTTTGGGGCTTCCTCTGGCTCGTCCAGCTCGTCTGAGTTGTACCCGTTGGCAGGCTACAGCAGCGATTAGCAGATGGGAAATTGGCCGCGAGGAGTTCGACTAACTTCGGCATTCTGGGCGCTACTGCTTTCCGCCTGTGCTTCGCCACGATTATTGTCCACTGCCGGTCGATTCGCTGTCCTAGCACGACGAGCGATCGTCGCCGGAGTGATTCCGGTTTCCTGGGCCAATTCAGACAAGGGGTTTCCGAGAGTGAAAGAGAACTTACACGGAGGTAATCAGTAAGGGCTGAGGCGGGACCCTGGACGTTGTTTGGGCGAACCATACTGTCCGTGATGGTTGTGGGATGGGGAGAGTCGTCCCTGTCACCTTGTCACTAATGAGACACGATGTGACGGTAGATCACGTGCATGTGACGCCGGTGAACTTTGAACTTCAACCTGACGAACGCCGGTTGTTCAGCATGAACTAGCAATGTCGTTACGACTTGATTATCTCCGACCGTTCTCGTTCCTAGTAGTACACGTATATCGAAACCCTTAATCGATGGAACCCCCGCCAGCCTTGATCTCAATTCCCTGTGCAATCCAAGACTCTTCCAATTTCAACAAGTCGTCAACAGCCTCCCGAATCGTTTCCTTCCAGGGCCTGGGGGTCAAACCGAGAACGAGTGCAGCTTTGGAGATATCCAAAAGGGAGTTCTTTTGGGCAATTGGGGAAGCAGTGGCCAACCGATCCTTCAACTGAGGGCGGATGCTCACGATGTAAGCAACGGCTTCCTCAAACGTGAACCATTCGCCACCGAAAACGATACGGTGCTTGCCAAGGGTCTTTTGACCCTTAACTAGACCGATCGCGACGTCCCTGACATCGACGAAGCCGATAACCGGAGTATCAACCTTGTTCTCGGCGAAGAGAAGGTTGTAGATGAATTGGTCGGTGCTCAGGGCCGCCTTGTCTCCAGGCTGAACGCGGAAGCCTGGGGCAAGTGGACCGATGAAGAATGGTGGATTCACTGCGATTGTGGGTTAGTCTGTGAGTCTCGGTGTCCGGGCTGGGAAATGTATGCTTACAAACGGTGACGTTAATGTCAGGGTGCTCGGCGGCGAATTCCCAGACCGCACGCTCGGCGAAAGTTTTCGAGCCGGAATAGCTTTTCAATGGGTCAAGGGTTCCGGAGAGTATTTGCTCCCTCGTAATCGGATTCCAGTCTGTCCAGCGGGATAAGATCAGCCCCCCGTCGAAATGCGCCATTAGGCAGGACCGTACCACTAGAAGTGTACAACGGCTTAACGTTGTTGCTATCCCATACAGCCCCAATGCTGCTGACGATTGAAAAGTTTGTGACGCCCAGCTTGGTGGCCTGTCTTATTATGTTTAGGGTCCCGTTTACGGCGGCCTAGTCGTACGAAAGCAGATCAGTCAGCTTGGAATCAATAGATGTGGCGAGAACGCATGCATACGTCCAACATCTCGGCAGGTGGGAGTTTACCCGCCAG
>Ga0307509_10011807_pt1 | contig 10520 bp, 13 predicted proteins | sample 10_EM_MG_FD_202245 | JGI IMG/M metagenome (GOLD analysis project Ga0307509, IMG submission 202245) | Populus trichocarpa ectomycorrhiza microbial communities from riparian zone in the Pacific Northwest, United States - 10_EM | ecosystem: Host-associated > Plants > Roots > Unclassified | place...
GTGTGTGTTGGGTGTGTGTGGCTGTGCAGTGGACGCTTGTACTTTAGAAGCGAACAATCGGATACTGCCCGCCCTCACTCGCACTCCTTGGCCTGCTCTTCGTTTCCTTTGGTTTCCGCCATTCCTACACTCTGGAACGACCCCCGATAAATCAGAGAGGCTGGCCTCGCGCCAATCCAACCGACTGCGCGACCCGCTCGGGTTTCTCTTCCCGAAACGACGACGCACCACCCCTCCATCTCCTCCAGATCCGACCCCCACGACGCCCAAGACTCCCTCGAACCCTTTCAGACGCCTCAGGACCCCCTCCAGATCCAACTCAGTCCCAACCCCACAACCGCCTCCACCCCCGAGGTCAGCGACGATGACCGCCGCCCCCGCCTTCGATCACTATCATCAGCCCGCCCTTCACACCAAGAACAACCTCAAGGCCTGGTGGAAACAGTTCGCTTTCGCCCAGCGAACGAAGAAGGAGGCCGATGAGAGGAAAGGTGTGTCTCCCCTCCTTTCCCGCTCCTGGATTTTCCCATACCTTTCCGTAGGTTTACGCCCCCCACCCCCACGCCCCTTGCCGACGGGCCAGAGCGTCGTTTTTGGGAAACCCCTCAAGGAGAGTCTCAAATACGCTAGCGTCCAGATATCCACCGCCAACGGTAACGGCGAACTCTACGTCTGGGGTTACATCCCCGTTGTCGTTGCCAAGTCGTGCGTGCCCTTCACCCTGAGGTCTGCCCTTGTCCCGGCTAACGCCAAATAAACTACGTAATCCCAGGGGACTCTACCTGAAAGAACAAGGTCCGTTTGGCCCTCATTACGCCCGCACACACCCACACTCCCGCTATTTCCATTTTCCCTGTTGTCTCATCGACCACATGTCTGACATCTTGCGAATTCCACAATCTAGCAACCGAGATCGAGGGGACGTTTCGAATAAACGGTAGTAACAAACGAATGAGGGACCTCCAGGCCAAATTTGAGTCCCCGCCAAGAGTGAGTTCTCGGCGCCCCGCTATGATGTTATCGTCTCTCTGACCTAGACACCACGCGCCTAAAAATGACAGTATGGCAAAGATCTCAACTGGAAAGACGAAATTTTCACTCCCCACGACGTCGCGAGTGTCTTTCGAAGATACCTCACACAAATGCCCGTACGTCACCGCAGTCCACTTGGGACCCGCAGACCTTGAGTCAATGTCCGCCCCACAGGAAACCGTAATACCCTCTAATATGTATCATGACGTAAGCTCTCTTTCTCCCTTCAATCCCAGATTAGCCTCCCTCACGGTTCTACCATCCCCCGACGCTGAACAGTTCCGAAACGCGATAGGTAAGCAATCCCGTATAATGATCATTCTCCACGGTTGATCTGCGGTGACCTCATATTCGATCGTGCGCGTCTTTAGCCAAAAAACCATATAATCAAGAAGAGGCGATAGCAACGTACAAACGACTAATACGGTCACTGCCTCGAGCGAACCAGTACCTGCTTTTATACCTCCTCGACCTCCTATCCGTTTTCGCCCGCAAGTGCGACAAGAACCTAATGACCCCTGCGAGTGCGTTGTCTATTTCTGATTACATCACCCTCTTTTGACGCGGTGGCACTGATCTTCTGCTTTTCCATTGTTTTTCCATCATCTGCCCCTACATCTCCATTTGGTTACTCGCCATGGTAAAAATACCAGATCTAGCCGTGATATTCAGACCGGCGGTACTGTCACACCCGGACTACGAGATGCAGCCGAAAGAACATAAACTCAGCCAAGAGGTGTTGGAATTCCTGATTGCCCACCAGGACTGGTTTATGCTCGACGTCGCTCCGCCTCCCGCGAGAAACGCCGGATTGGTGGGGAGTGACGATGAAACGGAAGCGATGTTGAGTTCAGATGACGAGGCAAACGGTGGACCTTGGAAACTCGTTCCCAGGATGGAACAGCAGAGACTCGCGAGAAGGAGGACGATAACAGAGAAGCATGGGAGTAAGTCGATACGCCTCCCCACCGCAGGTTTTGTAGCTGAACGACATCCGTTTTTCAATTCTGTAGTACATGGTACTCTGACGGAAGGCATACCAAGTGACCTGTCACCAGTCGCCGAGGCCCCGGGGAGCCCTATTCAATCTGTTGGAGGTAGCATACGGCGGAGCCGGACACTCCCCACTAGAAGAGGGACGGTAGAAAGTAGGAGCGGAGAAACCGATGCTCCTCCAGTTACGAACACACAAGCGCATCTGGAGTCAACACACGAAGAACGGCATCGGGGGAGGGTGCTGAAAAAACAAAAGAGGTCATCGATGCAGATCCAGCGAAGCTCACAAACATCGTGAGCCCGGTGGAAGATCGCCCGAGTTGGAAATCCTTGGAATACCCTCTTTCCCTCCTCTTCGACCGCATCGCTTTGCTCTCCGCATGGTTTCGTCGCCCCGGTTTCATCTCCCCCACCCCTCTCCTTCGGTTTTCGGCCCGGGCTGTAGGGCTTTGGGTTCATTTACGGTTACCCATTAACCCGTTTCATTTTCGAAATCATTCCTGTTCGCGCTTCCCATCATCCTCCTGTTTCAAACCCCTATCTCCATCCACGCCTTTCACGCCCTCCTCCCCTCTCCCCGTTAACTCATTCTCCCAGACTTTTTTCTCGAACGGACATGCAAAGGAAATATCGTGATTATGTACCCATTAGTTTTCACTTTTCGTTTTCCCCATCTCTCTGTTTCCTATCTCCTTGGCGCATCCGAACGACTCCGGTCCTACTTAGTTTACTTTTATCTCTTTTCCTCTCCTGCCGTTATCGATAATTATCCCCTTTTAGTGGTCACTTCATTTCGTTTGTTTCTTACTCTTATCTTCGTGATTCTCTCTATGGACGGGCATTTGGGTAACGGTTTGACGTCGGCACGCAATATAACCAATTGGTTTCCCTCCTCGACTACCATATGGCCCTCTAGAGCCTTGCCTCGACCTGGGCCCACTCTGACCTGGACCTTGAGCGTCTTGAGCGTCGCGGCTGTCTTGGACACCACGAGATGTGATTCAGCTGGACCGATGTGATTTCCGTGAAATCTTGACTAGTACGGTGAGTAATCCAACCACGGACTAGCGTCCTCCCACTCTCCCTTGCAACGACCGAAAGGACATTTGGTTCTCCGGTCATGGCAACCGAACTCCCCGGCCAGACTCTCTAGCTCTTTCGCCACCTCCGGACACATATGAGGAAAAAAACTTCCAACCTTGAGCGAAATGGGTTGACCACCAGAGATTTGATGGGTTAGGTACGTTGTCAGGTGTCCCCAGTCGTTATCGCTCAGGGAGATGATGTGTTTGAGGACAAGGGATCGAAGCGAAGGGAGGAGTTTCGTGTTGGCATGTGGTCCATCTGGGTCCGGCTGAAGAAAACCTTTGGACAACACCACATTGGAGAGTATTAACGTTTCAACGTTCGGCATCGTGATAAGCAGGCCCTCCGTTTTATTCGTGCTCGCAGGAATGGTTGTTTCGAGACGACCCACACGCTCTCCGGGAGGGAAGGCGTTGAGATCGAGGCACAGATTGCCCAGGACGCCCCGAGGGGCCGCTTCGGCTAGAACCACTCTGAACGTCGCAACTGGTGATGGCCGGAACGTGTTTCCGCCGCGGAGCTCTCCCAGGATGTTGACGCGGGTGAAGCAGTCGCCTGGGGGGGACCTCCACTCGGATATGGAGTAGTCAGAGCAAATCCCCAATCTACCCTGAAGCCAGCGATCACGTCGGAAGTAGCCTCGCAGGTACGGTCCGGAGATTTGCAACACATCCTCGACCGCGGGATCGAGCACGGTGAGTGACATGGAATCCAGCGTTCCAGGGAACGACAGTCGGTCCAATAACCTGAACAGGCGACGGAGCTTTCCGACCAAACGGAGATTTCTCAAGCGGCGCAGTGGTAATCGAAACGTTGGCCTATCAACGTTCACGCCCTACCCACTTTCGAACCGCTTCTAAAGAACGTCGCTACCATGACACGATTGAGGGCGTCCAACTCCCGGGAATCCGCTACAGGGTGATCCGAATCGGTTGAGGGAAGTGGGCACAAGAACACGCCATCCCCAGCACCAAGAGCCCGATTCTGTTTGGCGGCGTCCGCCACTTTGAGGAGGGATGCGAGTAGATCCTCGCGTTCTGTGCATGAACCATGGATGGACATTTCCTCGACCTTTTTTGCCAGGTTGGAATATAAGCCCTCCACATCGTCCCGGTGCTTGATGCCCGCGCCGTGAAGGCGGGGGCGGCCTTGGGGCGACCACTCGCCGAGACCCCGGATGTGTTGCTCTTCTACGTAGTCCAGGTTTCCGTAGCTCTGCCATATCAAGGCCCTAGCAGCCTCTTTTGCCACCTCCAAGAGACCGAACCGGTACGCTACGGTGTACACCGCGATGGGGTCGCCGGGTAGGAACACCCTCAAGGATTTTCCCAAAATCGGCAAGATGTAAGCGATCTTGTACCTTTCCATGACGGGGAACACGGCGGTCAGGGTCGGTAGGTCGTCGATCTTCGGAGTTGCGACTCCCGGATAGATAACTCGTAGGACGACATCCAGGGCTTCCGGGGAGTCAGGGACGTTGATGGCGGGGATGGTGTCGTGCTGCCCGATCGGGGCTTGGTGGGATGGTTGGTGGGAGGTGAACATGGCTCGGAAGACGGGGGAGGCGAGAGAGAGGATTAGTTTGTGGATGCGGAAGTCGTGCGTTGAATCAGGCTGTTGACCTGCTCGCAGGATGATATCTCCGTTCTTTGTGGTGAAGAACGTCATGGATGGGGTGGTGGTAGGTTGGGTGTAAGGATGCCGAACCCTTGTTAGGGTTTTATACTCGGAAAGTCTTCGGGACTCGACGGCAACACTAACTCAAGTTGAGCCCCTAAACTATCACCCCGCGGAAATCATGCCTCAGGAGGCGCCAATGACTGGGGCGAACGTCGCTCGGAACAGCGTCGAGTGTAGCTCGTCAAATCGTGAGCGCAGGTGAACTCCACGGGTTGGCAGATCTCCGGCGCTGCGGACCCAGATATGAACTTGCCGTACGACATCTCGCATAACGCAGTCCCTAACCGCATCCTGGAGGGATTCATCAAGGAGGGCGACACGGTCGCGTCGAGCTCCATCCAGCACGAGGTCGACGGGGCCTCCTCCAGAACGGTGATAGCGTTTCTTCCAATCTTGTAAAGTGTTTCCCCAGAAACTCCAAAGTTCCAGGGTGCAAGATACGACCTCGAACCAGTGGTGGCAGACGAGAAGGGAGTTAAAAGACCCCTCGTAACCCTTCGAATTGCATGGAGCGCGCCGAAGGAACCGACTCTCTGGCGAGGTATCGAACGAATATGTCTCCGGGGATCTATGGAGGTACGCGATTGGACACGCTCAACGAGTTTCTGGCGCGTTTGAGTTTAATTATGTCTCCGTCGCCCTCTTCTCTGGGCCGCACGCTGCTATTTTAGGGCCGAGAGGTACCTCGGAATTCATCGACTCACAGCGGTAGCGACGCCCGTTCCTGACCTTTGGAGGCTGGCGGTTCCGAACCGGGGAGCAGCGTCATCGTGAGGTGGAAGATAGCGATAGAGGGGCAAGTCATCCTCTCGGCGCCGGGTTGTTTATTCCCGGCACTTATTGTACCTCTCCTCCCCCTATCAATGTTTATCTCCCGGATGGCGTTTTTCTCTCTCTCGCATTTCCTTGTCTTATCTTGCACTTTTTTTTATCTCATGGGTACCGCAATTATCTCTACGGACGGACAGTTTGATGACGGTTTTAATATTGGTATGCAACACGGCGACGTTTCCCTTCGACTGGCGCCGCAGGGCCCCGTGCCGGGCTGGCCCATTCCATGCTTCGAATTTTGAGCGTCGCGTGGTCGTTGAATCCCTCGAAAATCGTGGGCACGATCGAACGATACAAACTCGAGTTGGGCCGACATGATCCACGTCGAGCTCTACCCTCCCGGCCTCCCAGCCAAGGGATCAGGTTATGAAGGGATCTACCGCCGCCGATCGCCAGACCGCCAGGGCCCCCTCACCCCTCCCTCGCAACGGCCAAGAGGACAGGTTGTGACCTTCATTGGGTGGCATTTGAACCTTTCGACCAGAACCTCCACCTCTTCCACGACCTCCAGACACAAATGAGGAAAACTGCCTACAATCTCGAGCGAGATTGCTTGATTGTTTGAGGTCTGATGAGCTAGGTATGTCGTCAGGTGACCCCAGTCATCGTCGCTCAGGGTCGGGTCGTGCAGGGAGAGGGATCGGAGCGAGGGGAGGAGTTTCGTGTTCGCACGCGGTCCGTTTGGGTTTGGCTGAAGGAAGCCTCCGGTCAACTCCACGTTGGCAATACACAAAGTTTCGATGTTCGGCATCATGGAAAGTAGTTCTTGCACGTCGGGCTTAGAGGCATGGAGAGATATGACGTGCTCTCGTGGAATGGGCGCGATGAGATCGAGAAGGAATTGGTCCAGCATGTTTGGAACGGCGAAAACTCTGAGCCGCACCACTGGTGGCTCCAGGGGCGGCATAGTAGTCCGGGTGCACACAACGCCGACCGAAACAAAGGCGGTACGGTCAACGGAGGAAGAGGCCTCAAGTCTATTTTGAAACCTGGGATCACGTCGGAAGTAGCCTCGCATGTACGGTGCGAAGGTTTGCGAAAGGTCTTCCGCTGTGGGATGGAATACAGCCAGGCGCAACTCATTCAACATCTCTGGGAGTGTCAATTGACCCAGCAGCCCGAAAAGGTGACGGACCTCCCCCCCCAAGGAGAGGAGCTTCAAGTGGCGTAGCCGCACTTTGAATGTGGACGTGTCGGTGTCATTGGGAAGGACGGCATCTGACAGGATGAGTTCCTGGAGATTCGGATTCGACGTGAGGACAGAAAATAGCTGAGCCGCAGTTAGGTGAGGTGGTGATGGGGACTCTCTGGCGATGTCGAGCGACAGGACGGCCAGAATTGTGGTTCGGGGTACAAGGAGGTCCCACGAGGATATCCGAATGTCCCCATAAAGGTCGAGCGAACGCAACCTTGAGAGGCGGGACCGGGCGAAGAAGTTCGAGGCATTAAAGGGAGTGTACCCATTGGTGTGCAAAACGATCGATTCGATATTCTCGTTCTGACCATCCCCGCCATTGGGAGTCAAAGACGAGATGACGGACATTAAGGTGTGAGGATCGTCGGACCTCACGTGGACTTGTCGTATGGTGTCTTGCGTAACGCGACCTCTGACCGCGCCCTGGAGAGATTCATCGAAGACGCAAGGGGTATAAGTATACCCATCGAGCACCAGGTCGAGTGGGGCGGCTCCGGAACGGTAATGGCGTTTCTTCCAGTCGCGGAACGTGTTTCCCCAGAAACTCCAAAGTTCCGGGGTTTTGGATGCCACCTCGAACCAATGGTGGCAAACGAGGAGGAAGTTATAAGAGCCCTTCCGTAGCCCTTCGAAGGGTTGGGTCCTAACGACGTTCTGGATGAATACGTATCCGAGGATTTCGGGCGGCACGCGCGTGGATATGTTCAACAGCGAGTTTCGGTCGCGCTTAAGTTGGATCAAGTCCCCATTGCCCTCTCCGATCTGCTTCTCCAAGGTTCGTATCAAGTCGATGTTGGCCTCGGGACCCATACTAACGTCCACTTTGTGTCAGCGTCGTGAAATCCCACGAAATGTATCCACGTACATCGATTGGGGTGCTTGCTCTTGGTGTTCGCGAAGGGGAAACGACATCGCGAGGTGGAAGGTAACGACAGAGAACAAAGCCTGTGAAAGAAGTTGGGATCACGTTTCCGGTACCGCGTCTCCGGCAAAAATCCCAACACCCGGACCCATAGGTCAGACTCCGAAGATCTGACTACCTGCCAACTGAATTCATGCTACGCCCCCCAAACTTTTGGCGTTCTTCGACCGCCCTAGCAATAATGGGGTTTCTGAGCGGATGGATTCCCATCTTACCCGAACCTGAAGCAGGTTGGTAGTCTCAGTCTCAGCCTTCAGAAAATCCCAGACGTCGCAAGAGGCGTAAAAAGTTCGGTTCCGCAGTGCCAGTTTCGTGTGTTTGGGCCGGGTAACAGATCACAAATTGAGTTCATAGGCCCTCCAATCCTCCGCCGCCAAACGACCACCGCTCATTCTCGCCCACTTCCGAACCCTGATGGTAAGTAAACACTTCGATTAGCTCGTTCATCCCATTCACCACCTTCGGGCACCCATAAGGAAATCGCCGATCACCTTGAGGGAGATGGTTTGGCCGGTCGACGTTTGATGGGGAGTCCCCCGTCTACAAAAGACCTGTGAGACTCGGCGCGTCCTCATGCACCCATGCAAACCCTAGTCAAGCTCCAATGGAACACTAGTGTATTTCAGCCGGGCTGTGAGGCAATGTGAGCGGGTGTCCATGTCATAAGAGGTAAAACGTTCCCACAAATTTCCGGATGCGGAAACCAAGAAGGAACATGGCCGATCACCTCGAGCGAAACGGCTTGGTTGTCCGAGGTTTGATGTGCCAAGTGTGTCTTCAGGGGGCCCAAATCGTTATCGTTCGGGGACCCAACATATTCCACACGCAGTGATCGAAGTGAGGGGAGGAGTTTCATGTTGACATGTGGTCCGTCTGGATTTGGTTGGAGGAACCCTTTGGACAACGCCTGGTCGGGGAGGTGCAATGTTTCGATGTTCGGCATCATGAGAAAAAACTCGTCTGGGAGTTTCACATCAACGCCCGCGCGGAAGAATACAACGCGCTCTCGGGGGATGAGTGTGATAAGATTGATGAGCAATTGTTCTGGAATGTCTGGAGGAGGGACGTCGGTGAGGACAGTAAGCGATACCCGGGGCGGTTTCTGTGTCGATGCGATAGTCTGGGCGCCTGCAACGGTGACCGATATTGAGATGGAATCCTCGGAGATGGAGGAAGAAACCCCCAACGTATCCCGAAACCTGGGATCACGTTGGAAGTAGTCCTGCATGTATGGCGCGAGGGTTTGCGAAATGTCCTCTACCGTGGAATCAGATCCCGTCAGGTGTAGAACATCCAACATCTCTGGGAGTATCAATTGTTGCACCAACCCAAAAAGGCGACGAGGTTCCCCCGTCAATGAGAGCGTTTTCAGATGGCGCAGCTGTACTCTGGACGTGGACGCGTCGGTGTCATCGGGGAGGACGGCATCTGACAGGACGAGTTCCTGGAGGTTGGGATTCGATGTGAGGATTGAAAATAGCTGAGCTGCAGTTGGGCGGGGCGACGGTGTTGGCGTGGTGATGTTGAGCGACAGGCTGGTTAGAAGTGTGGTTTGGGGTATAAAGCGGTCCCATGGCGGAATCCAGACGTTCCCGTAGAGGTCGAGCGAACGCAACCTCGAGAGGCAGGACCGCGCGAAGAAATTCGAGGCAAGTAAGGTAATGGGCCCTTCGCCGCTATGCAAAGCGATCGATTCGATATTTTCGTTTTGGCCGCCTCCGTCGTTGGGGGTCAATGATGAAATGACAGGTATTAGGGTGTAAGGATTGTTGGATATCAAATGGACTTGTCGTATGGTGCCTTGCATAACGCGACTTCTGACCGCATCCTTGAGGGACTCATTGAATGTGTCAGGGTAGCAATGGTATTCGTGAAGCACCAGATCAAGTGGGGCGGCTGCGGAACGGCCATGGCGTTTCTTCCAGTCCCCGAACGTGTTTCCCCAGAAACTCCAAAGTTCCGGGGTGTTGGATGCGACCTCGAACCAGTGGTGGCAAACGAGGAGGAAACTGTAAGAACCCCTCCGTAACCCTTGGAAAGGCCCCTCCCGAACGAGGGTCCGGGCGAATATGTGCCCGAGGATTTCGGGCGGTACATGCGCGGATATATTCAACAGCGAGTTTCTGTCGCGCTTGAGTTTAATTATATCGCCATTGCCCTCTACGATTTGCTTCTCCAAGGCTCGTATCAAATCGATATTTGCCTCGGGACCCATACTGGCGCCCATTCTGCATCAGTGTCGTGAATGCCACGGAACGTGTGCACGTACATCGATCGCGGTGCTTGCTCTTGGTATTCGGAGGGCAATGCAGGTGGTTCGCCTTCGTGAACATTTGGAGGAGGCGACATCACGAGGTGGAGAAGGTGATAGAGGATTGCAAAATGTATCGCAAGTTGCCGGCGCCCCCGGACCATCCCGGGCAAAAGCCGGTGCCAATCTCCCGCGTCTGTAGGATTCTAGCCACATCCTGGCTCGCTCCTCCTGAACCTGTCGTGTCCCTTGGCCTTCCTGATAACCAATAACGGGGTATCCCAGACACCACAGAAGGTAAAAAAGTTCTGTTCTGTCATGATATTTTTGTGTTTATGGCAGGCAATGGTACCAACTACATTGATATTCAACCTAGAGAATGAAGGCCACCGGCTTTCCGTCGCCCAGCCGCCGCAACTCATTGTTGAAAACGGCTGTGTTAAGAATGGCTAACCGCTGCAGAAGGGATGAGTGGTTAGCATGCTACTCGTCCTCCTCCTCCACGATGCCCCGGTGGTGAGTAAACT
>Ga0307509_10011809_pt1 | contig 10518 bp, 9 predicted proteins | sample 10_EM_MG_FD_202245 | JGI IMG/M metagenome (GOLD analysis project Ga0307509, IMG submission 202245) | Populus trichocarpa ectomycorrhiza microbial communities from riparian zone in the Pacific Northwest, United States - 10_EM | ecosystem: Host-associated > Plants > Roots > Unclassified | place...
TACGGCGTTGAAGTTTGATGAGTACCGGTAGAGGGGGGGAGCGTGGAGAAATCAAAAAAAGAAAAGAAAGAAGAGACGAACGCTTGAACTGAATTTGTGTTTCATTTGCAACAGGTGTGCGGTCAAGATAGCCAACGAGGAGGGGATTCTTCAAGGGTATTGATCGATTGGTTTAGGGAAGCCATTCGATCATCGCCAAATAAAAAGGTCCCAAACAAAAAGTTACGACTCCTTGAGGTGGGGGCTCTAAGTCCTGACAACGCGTGTTCGAGGTCGAACCTATTCAGCGTGACGCGAATCGACCTCAATTCACGGGATCCAAGCATTGAGGCACAGGATTTTATGGATCGACCTATCCCTACCGCCGACGAGGAGAGGTTCGACATCATCTCACTATCTCTTGTGCTAAACTACGTGTCTCTGCCAGCAGCGCGTGGGGAAATGCTTGAGCGGACAACAGAATTCCTACGGCACACACCATTGGAGGGGGAGGGGGGGCAGGGAACTCGCGTGACGGAATTATTCCCATCGCTGTTTCTTGTTTTACCTGCCCCGTGCGTCACGAACTCCCGTTATCTTGATGAGAAGCGATTGGAGGAGTTGATGGGAAATCTAGGGTATCGGTTGGCCAGGAGGAAACTCTCAGCCAAACTGATATACCAACTCTGGCATCACGTTTGCAAGGCTCGATCGTCAGGGCAGCAGAGGGAGTTCAGTAGAAAGGAGGAAGTGAACTCGGGCAGAACGAGAAACAACTTTGCCATTATGTTCCGTTAACTTTCTGCGGGGTTTCAATTGGTCTGTCCATTCGAAAGTTTTGTGTCAAGTGCTCTAATTCCCGTTCAACTATCACAACCATGTGAAATTCTCGCCCCATCAGGCATCACACACATCACCCCATCGGACGGCAGTCTACTGGACTTCCATCGCCCCCCCCACCCGTGCAGGCTCTAGCTGCCGGAAAAGACACACTAGCAGTTTTGGAAAACCATTATTCCAACCTTGATACTTGAGGCAAGTGGGCGATTGTACAATACGGCAGTGCTAATTGTCGAATACGGTACCATAATTCGCCATGAGATCCCCCCCCCCATCTGGCTTGAACTTTACCGGCAATTGTATCGTGTGGCCGACCTTGGAGCAGCCCAATTCTAACTGTGTCGGCGCCATCACCGTCACTATCACACTCAGTTAGCACACTTGCTTGCTCCTCCTGCTTTCATACAGATCCACGGTGACATAAAGCCAGCCAGCTAGCGAGACTGATCAGCAGTTGCAAATTAGTGATATACCCTGACACCAACACAAAGCGCCAACATGTACCCCCAAAAGTTACCTGTGAACCTACCCAGGTTGGGACGTCCGCACGTAACATCAAACAAATCAGCCCATAGGGCACCAATAACTTCCTATTGCAAAGCAAACATCAATTGAACCCCAAGGACATCCACCGTCCAGTCCCCATTCCATCTACCGGTACCGGTAAGTATCTAGCAAAGCCCACGTCACGTCGGAATCCCCTCCTTCCCCCAAGCATCATAAATAACCGAATAACTAACCGACCAAGAACCTCACACCACCACCACCACCCCGATCATGAGCGCTCCCCGCGCTATATCATAATAAATAAATAACCCCATACTAGCACTGTGAGCAAGGGAAGTAAGGTGAGGGTGGAGGTGAAAATGAAAGTGAACAAAAAAAAACCTTGCATCCAATCCCGGCAAAAAAAGAAAGAAAGGAGGTCACTCTCATCGATCCATCAGCCAATCAAATCGAATCACAACCTCTAGACCCAGGCATGGTTGGGCATTATATTTAAGCCCAAAGCTCTCCGAGTTTATTTATTATTATTTTCTCAAAGCTTCATTGCACGGCAGAGTTCACCGGAGGCCGCACAGTAGCTGAGGGTTTTCGCACTGGAGAATCGGACATATCGTGGATTCTAGGGTTCAATGACTTGCTAGGCGCGGATTGAATAAGGTCCTGAAGGGAGAAAGAAAAGAAGGATCTGCAACCCTCAGGGGATTTACATACAATAAGGCAAATCTTGAAAGAGAAAATTAATTCTCGGCACTTGTAGAGGATGAGTGCTAGCAGATGGATAGGGGGAGGAGGAGGTAGCCTGATCTAAACTGTAGCTAAGCTAAGCCTAGCTAGCTATGCCATCATAGCTGTATCAGTACGTGCGTGCTTGCACTGTACCGTACGAGCAAAAAGGTATGGGTTTTTATTAATGTCATAACCTAGAGGTTGCACATATGGATTGTGTATTAATAAAACAATTGAAGCGTTTGGCGGGGAAGGAAAAAAAAAAGAGTTATCGTACGGTGATGATGTATGATACTGGTAGCCTGCTTACATATATAGCACATCAGCCTCACTTTTCTTTTTCCATATTAGGACGCACGTAACGACGCGCATGCATGTATCGGTACTGCACGAAGTGCTCGAACCGAGGGCAAGAGAGGGAGGAAATGGGCATGTCTTCTCCATGTTGTACCGTGCTGTACAAGTGAGAAAAAATAAAATAAAAATTAGCCTTTTACAATTTTATCATGACATACATTGTCGATAGATTGCACTGCATTCCCTGCTTTCCATCCTTTTTTAAGATTTTTTTTATAAAAAAAAATGTCGAAAATCAAAAACCAAACGAGGTGGGATGCGCTCTTCGGCAGTTTTCTCCTTTCTTTTCTCCAACAACGCCATCGGCCGGCACTTTCTCGTATGTCGGACCAGCCAGCCACGAGTGTGGGGTGTGATGATAGCATTAAGGTACTAGTGCAGTTCCTGTAAACACTTCCGGTTATCGTAACCGTGCTGTACGATACGATGCGAATATCACATTCTGGAAGTGGCGTGTAAAAGCAATCTAGTCTAACCTATTCAATCTCCCGCCTAACGTAGAGAGCTGGGAAAGGGAGAGAGGAGGGGATGGAGGGAGTGTGCTAGCTACCTACCGGTAGTCTACTATTCTACTCTAGTATTGTACTAGTACTCGAGTACAGTTGCTGCCGGCTTTATCGTTCTTAGAACCATACCTGCTTGTACTCATACTTGAATACTGCACCTCCTGGTATCCTGCTATACGAGTAGCTGGCCAGTCCAGTCGCCCCATAAGGGAAAGGGAGAAATAGGGAGTGGAGATGAAAAAATATTGCATAACGATGCGCTACCGGTACGAGTATGCCATGAGAGGTCGGAACGAACCGAGACTGCCATCCCCTGTGCTGCAGGAGAAGAAGAAGAGGAAGGACTCTATGCAGGTCCAAGTCAATTTGCCACCGTAGCCCGTCGCGTGTTTGACGGGGAGGAGTAGTACGGGTGGGTGCTACCCTCCTACCTGTACCGGTATCTGGCATAAGATATTTGAAATTGAGACAAGGTTTTTTTTCTTGCTAGTTAGGGTGAATGTGTAACGGTCGCTGTATTTTTAGATGCTTGTTGCTAGATATAAGTACAAGTAACAGTATAGCCTTGTCCGCAAAGGTCCCGTACCCTTCTAAGTACTGCACTACTAGCCCTTGGAAAGGCTTCTTCCAGTCCTCTCTTTCTTGTTTAGTAAAATCAAATTGTGATAAATATTTACAATGTGCCTAGCACCATATCCTAAAACAGTTATTGAGAAAGGCTCCCCTTGTTCTATTGATGTGGATAGGTATTGTCCTTGTGGTACAAGGACGAGCACCGATATGAGAACTTTATGAACGTGGCTGTGCTTGTACATTGTCGCACAGCCGCTAAAGCCCTACAGTATTGTGCGGGCATATCTGCCCACAGAAAAATATCATACATCGGGAACTCCTCTCGCCCTCCCCCTTTCTAACCAGCATGATATAAAAATAAAAACCAGGCGGGATAGTATGTCAGTGGAGCTGTTGGTTCTAGCCTTGCCATTGTCCCTGTTGCGTCCCCGAACTCCAACATGACAGAGGCGAAAGACGGAAGGGGATCCTCATATTGGGCGTCGGAGAACTGTCCGGACTGATGGACTGATGGACGGACGGACGGTTCGGCTCGGTCAGTGCCCGGCAATTATTTTCCCCGTCACTTATTGCTCTGGAGTGACTTCATGAACCCGAACACGGGGGGGCGGAAATTTGAATGGTAAATTATCTGTGCACATCTGAACGCCTGCACCATATTCAGACCCCATATGTTCGGGTTCATTATGCCGGGTACTTGTAATACAATTGCAGCATTCCGCTCAATCGGGCTATCAGAATGTTGACCTGATCTTTGTCCTGTCTTTTGCTATTCTGCCTTCTATACATCACGCATGGCGAGTGCCTAGAGGAAAACCGAGCATGGCAGTCGCTTAAACCCTACTGCACCATACGGTGTCGGTAAGCTACCGTACTACTTGAGTATGTTATGGCCGCTGCTTGCTCAGTGGCCGGCTGCGGGGGGGTTGGGTGCTGTGGTTGACGTCCAATAATATCATATCACGGGGTGTGCCCGTGCACCAAACACCATAAGAAGCGCAACACACAGGGTCCAAGTGCCATGGCCGGTACTTGTGGCACCGCGCCACTCTACCACAATAAAAACCCGTCATCCCATCCCTCGGCCCGGACTATGGCGTAACATAACAAGATATGTGGGGATGTTACTGTATGTGTGTGTGTCTGTGTACAGTCCAGTGGTGTACGGTACCGTATGTGGATGTGTGCCGAGACGGTACTTGGGCTTACTTACAACCGAGATGTTATCATCACCCAAATCCCTGTTTCTGGAATATCCACAGTCCGCCATGTTCCCACACCCACCACCACCACCACCGCACGCACCTGCTATGCTGCGCCCTCTGCCGTCTCAAACGGTACAGGACAGGACCTCTTCGGCAATCACCCCCCCCCGGCATATCTCGGATAGATACCGCGCTGTATTGGTTGAATATCAAAAAGTAAATCTCGAACCGTTCCGGGAGTTCCCCTCCAGTTCCCGTTTTAACTTACATGTCCATTTTCTCCCGTAACCGGGTAGGGAAGACTCACCACATCTCACTCGAGACACTAACGGCGGTTGAGGCGGTTAATGGGGGATAAGTTCAAATGCTGACAGGGTGGGTAGCGATGACTTTTTTTTTCCTTTTTTTTTTCCTTCCTTCGGCATTCCTCCTCCGTAGATGCACATACCTCCGTTTACTCCACAAGATGGGCCGATTTTCGGGGCTGGCTACAGGACAATCCCTTTTTCCGTCGTTGGGATTTTGCCTTGCATACCTGCTATGCTATGCGCGATCATGGTTCTTTTTTTTTTCCCCGGAATACACCATGCGAATTTAGACCCTTTTGCCGAGCCTATTTTTTAAATTTTTTTCTTCTTCTTTGCTTTTCTTTCTCCGTCCGTGTCAGTAACGGTTGAAATTATTTTTGCTAACCTTTTTGGGGTTGGAGCATATTCTCTTTTGTAATCAAGGTGGGTAGTGTAGGCACCATGAAATACCACATTCGTGAGAGGCAGGGGTTTGTCCTTGTGCTCCGCGGCTATCTCGGGTTCTTCGTTTGTCTAGTAGGGTCTATTAGTATCGAAAGGTGCCCAAGGTGATCTTTTCCCGATGAAGGATATCGATGTTCCTTAGCGGGTTCACCGGCTTAACATATGTTCTACACGAGGGAGGAGTGTCTCATAGGTGATCACTCATAGGGTCCTGGCTCTCGGTGTTGGGAATACTTGGGCAGCCTTCTAGCTTACTCGGTGTTGGGCTCTGAGGATGGGACATGGTATCTGGATTGCTTTCCCTGGAGTGAGCCACTTACAAATGGAGGTCCGCGACGGCCATTAAGTTGAGCGGTTGTTTGGGTGAGGGAAATGATGTGTTAATGGCAAGGGGAAATGGGTAGGGGATACACACTGAAAACCAGTCATCAGAGCATGTGCAATTAATGGGCTATAATGGTGAGGTGTAGTCAGTGTGGGAATTGTGAATAAAGTTGATTGGGATAGCCCCCATAATTTTAGGGGCTGGAGTAATCGTCGATCGCCTTATGGCAACGGATATATGCCTGGAGTGCGCACGGTTGACTATCTTAGTAGCGATTGGGACTTCGGGCTGGGGGAGCTTACGTAGAAATGCCGAATAGGACTGTCGAGTGACAATGCGTGATGAAACAGTTTGGGGGACGCTAGTTGCCGGCTTATGTCTTGTAGAGGGGAGCGCCCGATAGAGGTATTCCGATACGAACCCATGTGCCTGAAACAAAGCTAGGCCTCCAAGGATGAGTGAGAAAAGAGGAAGGGGAACAAAGCGTGCTGTGAAGGTATTTGTGGCTTGAACTCCATATGGTGTTTCGTGTCAGCACTGGATCAATGAAGTAAGAGGAGTTGTAACGTATCAGATTCTGAATATGCGAGGTTATTCCGAAGTACACTCCGTGTGCTGGGCGATAGCTACCCAATGGGCAACAGATGGCTTAAATTTAGGCTCGTATAAGTAAGAAGAAAGGCTATGATAGGTATGCACTGCTTTAGCTGTCTTATATTGTCTCTCAGTTCTTGTGTATGACCCGATTGTTTCCGATCACTTCGATTTCCCTAGGCCTCGGGTATGTGCGTAGATTGTTGCGGCTTTAAAAAGCCTTGACAATCTGCACGAGGTTGAAAAAAACAAAAAAAACAAAAAACCCCTCCTGGCTGAGACAGATGTAGTCTTGACAAACTAGGCCAAAAAAGAAAACGTCGCGATTGGAGTGAGGCTTTCTCTGGAAGGTGATTCTGGACCCCAAAAGATAACCGCTTATAAAGAGAGCTAGCAGGAAATCCGGAGATCTCCACTTTACCGGGCCAAAGTATGGCCCAATGTATGTCTAAGACAAGAAGAATCTATTTTTCGGTTTCGCCCAGGTGGCCAAGAGTTTTTAAAGTTGCAATAATCGGTGGTCTCCTGGAGTAGCCTCCGACGAATGAACAATTACTTATGCTCTTGTATTTAGTTCCTAATTTCACAGAGCTCCCAAAGCTGGAAGCTTGCTTAAAAGCGATCTAGGCGATCGTTCGGGCAATCGATAAAAGGGTTGTTGTGGGGGCGAGGTTGCCGAGTTCTGGGGACTTAAGGTCATTGCCTAGATCACGGGCTTATGCGATGGAAGAAGGACAGTAAGCTGGAAATCTTCCGGGCAGTTTACAAGATCCCATAGCGCGTTAACAGGTTGATGCCTTGTACAGCTGTGCTGTGAGCACCGGAATGTTCTCTCGTAATAGGGATCTGATGATGAGTTGAGGCACTATGAAACATTACAGTGAGATGGACTGGCAGGAGGTGTAGAAGGGCTAGGGATGGGATCTAATGGAATGAGGAGTAGCTAGAAATGAGGAACTCACTCCTGATGATGATTATGATAATGATGATGATGATGATAATGATGACTGACAAAGTGGGTGCTACGAGCACATAGTGAGCTCTAATTTTGGGCCCGGATCTTTCTTGTAATAGGACTGCATTCTGACTAAATGTATCCATAGGGCTACAGTTGAGTTCTCTGACTAATTGTGAATTCCTTAAAGTTAGTGCGACTTCATATCACTTTTCTTAGTGACAGTAGGATCTTAGTGGGGGGATATCTTTAAATTCCCGAATAATTCCTTATGGCTTTCACTTCCTTTCTAATCGGAATCCTAGCTTGTACTGGTGGATCTCATCCTGGGTCCCGTTCTCATCAGTTCTTCATTGATTTTTATCTGCTGTTTTCTGAACAGAGGTGTCCCAGGAAGGATGTGAACACTGTATCCGGAGGGGCTCTGCTATATAATTTATATAAATAACTGGTCTGTTTCTACTTCAGATTACTCTCCACCTTGCTATCGGAATTATCGTCATCGAGTTGCTTTGCCATCTGGGACTCCTTCTGCTCTCCTTGGTCCTATGCTAGTCACTGGGTGGGAATATTTAGCAACAAGCCATCCATCCCCCAGGGCAATTGAGGATGGCGGAGCAGCGGGTCCATGGCAATTTCCGCCCTAACCGCCTCAGGTTGAGATACCCATAGTTTTACTTCCTGTCTTCCTAGTTGTGTGGATGCTGTGCTTGGAATTCATGTCATTTCTAATTCTTTTGCTTAGTTGTTTCATTAGCCTCTAGTAACTGCTGCCGTATATTGTTAAGCCTTCCAAATGGGTAGGCCCAGGGGGGGTTGGGCCGGCCAGATCCAACTCGATGGACCCATTAGGTCTGTTCAAGATCAGAAGGCTGGAGGAGTTGGGAAAGTGCATTGGAAGGAGGTCAAATAGCAGTGTAAATAGTCTGTGGTGCCATGCAACCTACCTACAATGGGGACTGAATATTGCAGAGAATGGTCCCCTGAGAGTGGAACTAGTTGAATGAGAGATTGTGATACCATAGGGGAGGATTCAAGTGGCTGGGGAAACCGCGCCTTGAGTGTTCTTCACCTGTTTTTACCCTGCTTTATGTAGCTTAGTGCAGCTGCGTTCTCTGTCGAGAGTCAACCGATATCGGAGCCTAGTATTCCAAAAACCCTCTCCCCGGTTGCTTTGATGTGCTGGAGGGGTGGACTTGTTGGGATCCTGTAGGTCGGGCTCATGGGGCTCGGTCCTCGGGGTGGGCACGGGGCTCACGGGACAGATGGAGCACGAGAATGGAGGTTCCGAATATCTTAAGAAAAATTCAAGTCTGGAGGGAGCTGGTTCTGCATGGGAAGGCTCCATGATGAACCGAGAGGGAAGCCCTTGGCTACGTGCACTTGGAGTTAGGGGGTTTGTTTTAGATGTATGTATTGAACTGTTGAAAGGTTTACAATGGACGGTGTCCTAAGACTACTGTAGGCTTGGGACCCTGTGTGGATCTCCTAGAAATCATCCTAATTTGTACGTTTTCTATCCCCTTTTGCTTAGTAGAAAATATAGTTTTCCATTCCCTTAGGTTCTGGTAATCTCTCTTATTGTGATAGGGATAGTTCCTGAGGAAGGCACCCGGAGGGCATGGAAGGTTGGTCAAGTTGGTCGGGCTACCCGGGCTCACCCCCCAGGAATCAGCCCAACCCAAGGAAGACAGGTCTCCTACCTGACTCACCGAGGTCGATCCAACTCAGAAGGGAACACCGCCTAGCCCGGCCAACTCCTGGCCCACTGACGGTCTTGAGCGCTTATCGTAGTGTCGCAAGTGAGCTTTGCAAGATACTTTCTAAATGTGATAGGAGCTCTGAGGGTCGTCAGAAAGTTGCCAGCGTTCCATGAAGTGATCGAGAATGTTGGCCAAAGCAGATCCCTCGCTTTTCATGCCTCGGAAGTTCATACGTGCAGGGCCTAAGGTATCCCATGGAGACTGCGTCCGGCAACCAGTTCACTTGGTCTTGCTTTACTGGACCCCATTAGGTGTGCCCGGTCATTTCCTGGTCAATATTGACAGGTTTAGCTGCCGTTTCACTTCGCATTTCTGCCTTACTTCCGTGAATTTCGTACCCAATCCAAACCCCTGCTTAGTTCGTCCGTAATGGAGAACCTCGTTGCACATATAATGCTTATCTTGCTTGATTTTCTTTATTTTTTATTGGCACTGGAAGAGGCTTGTGTTGGCTTTTATAATTTTTTTTGGGGGGGCTAGGAGAAGCGAGGTTAGGTTAACTATTGGTACTGTTGCTATTTTATCTAAACTGGTCTGCTGTGTTCTTTCCCTTTTCCCTCGTACAGAAGTTTGGACCTAAGTTACCTGTACCAGGTATGTTTGAAGAGGATTCGGCGAGTGATGATGGGTGATTGAGCTAAGTTCTCTTGTTTGAAATGTTTGATGTTCGCTGATGTATACCGGGGGAAGATGAGGGGATAATAATGAGGCTGGGGTAGTATATTTGGGTACACGGGGTACTGACGGCCTGTATGCCTGACGGCAAAGCAATGCGTTAAGGAAGTTTTTTTTACCTTCCGTTGTGTTATAAAAGAGTATGGTAGCTAGATATAACACAAGTATGAGAGGAGGACTAAAATAACAGGAGTAGTATGCTTAAGCGAGGGCCTCTTCTAAAAATGTCCGCTAGGGGGTCGGGGAAAAAAATCATTACCCGAGCTTGCTGTAAGTGAAGGGCGAGTGTTATTACACTCCCGGAGGTAGCAAAAGTCGAAATTATCGTACCCGATAGGTAGAGCTAAATGCGATATTGTTAGGAATACCTAGAGGGTTTCTCTGGAGGGCAAAGCCTTTGTATTGTGATTCCCCTGGCCGATAGTCCTTGATTCTGGGTTTAAAGCGATTACTTATAGCATTACTTTCTGTTGCACCATGCTCTGACATCACTGGAGCATTATCCTTCTTTCTATCACTTCTTGCTTTAAGGCAAAGGATTCCTGGTCTGCGGGTTGTCGTCAAAAGCATGACATGAGTTAAATAATAAAATATCCGATCTACGGGGAAATTTTCTAACCGGTGGGTGGAGTTTATGTCCTGTTGGGGGAGAAATAGAGAGAAAACAGCCAATCTACGGTCAGTAGAGAGAACATCGCGCTAAGAAATCTAGTGCTTAGGGAGGGATTGCGTCTATTAGTTTACATAGACTATGCTCCGGG
>Ga0307509_10011810_pt1 | contig 10517 bp, 4 predicted proteins | sample 10_EM_MG_FD_202245 | JGI IMG/M metagenome (GOLD analysis project Ga0307509, IMG submission 202245) | Populus trichocarpa ectomycorrhiza microbial communities from riparian zone in the Pacific Northwest, United States - 10_EM | ecosystem: Host-associated > Plants > Roots > Unclassified | place...
ACCTCTAACTATCAGATTCTACAATGCAATGGTGTGTTGGTGGTGGTAAATTTTCATACTTTTCTAAAAGTCAAAATACTGACCCATTACTAGGGGTTGACCCATAACTAGGTACAATACGTTAAGAGATAACGTAATTTACGGGGTTCCGGCTCAGTACCCAGATGCGGCTCACCATGGCAACCACTGCAACATGAAATGTATATTTTATTATCTAGACAACCAGCAGCGACACCATATTGAAAATTTGTTACAAAGTACTTTTAAATATGGGGAATCCAAATCTGGAGTTTATATTTAATAACAATCAATAATGCTTCTTGTATACTCACTTGATTCCAAACTGGTTAAAATAGTATCTGGTTTACAATAGTAGTAAAGAAAATTGACACCAACCACAAATATTATAGTTTAAGCAAATAATATGATCTCATAGGTCTTGTATTTGATGTATGAACTGCTTTGGTATTTGTTTGTAGCTATTTTAGAAGGCAGTATGGCTTTAAAAACTAGTAGAGCTAAATATAGATCTTATAAACAGTATACAATGATATCTGCTCATGGGGTTTACGTACTGTTCCAATACTTTCTCATTTACTTCAATTATGTGATTCAAGATACTTTCTAAACTTTCAAAGCAGTTGGTCCAGTCTGGCAAACTTTATTCCCTTGTGATTGGAAAGAGAAATATCATTCTTTAACATCAACCATGTAGGGTACACATACAGGATAAGGCTAAAAGCTGTATTATATAGTATATTCATATAGTTAAAGCTATAGAATAGGTTTTAGTCAGTTTGGGCATTACAATTTAGAGATTTCACACCTCAACAGTAAAAATACCTGATTTTGCTTGTAATATGCAGAGTTATTAGAGTTGTGGTGCGAAATCTTGGAATCCCAAGGCCCAAACTGACTGAAACTTATTTCATAGCTTTAACTATATGAATAGACTATATAACTCAGCTTTTACCCTTATCCTGTATGTGTACCCTACATGGTTGGGGCTAGGGAGTAGTATTTCTCTTTCTAATAAGTCGTAAGTAAAGTTTGCAAGACTTTACCAACTGTCTTGAAAGTTTAGAAAGTATCTTGAATCACATAAATAAAGTATATCAGAAAGTATTGGAATAGTAAGTAAACCCCATAAGCAGATATCATTATATCCAGTTTATAAGGTATATATTCAGCTCAACTAGTTTTTAGAGCCACACTACCTTCTAAAATCGCTATAAGCAAATACCAAAGCAGTTCATATATCAAATACAAGACCTATGAGATCATATTATTTGCTTAAACTATAATATTTGTGGTTGGTGTCAATTTTCTTTACTACTATTGTAAACAAGATACTATTTCAACCAGTTTGGAATCAAGTGAGTATACAAGAAGCATTATTTACTATTATTAAATATAAACTCCAGATTCTGATTCTCCATATTTAAAGGTACTATTTAACAAATTTTCAATATGGTATCACTACTAGTTGTGTAGATAATAAAATATACATTTGGTATTCCAGTGGTTGCCATGGTGAGCCTGCATCTGGGTACTCAGCCGGAACCCCTTGAATTACGTTAAAGATGCGCTCCTCAAGTATTCTCCCAAAATTAATTACGCTGGCTTCAATGGTTGGGTTTGTCGCGGCGCAGGGGAACCCTTCGACGAGCTGGACGGTGGTTCCCATCACTGTTACTGGTGTGATTCCAACAACATGTACGGCTAGCGAGCAGTGCAGGTCAGAGGATCTTGGGGGAACTGTATGCTAACCTATCCCTCTCCTCTCCTCTCTTCCCTAGCATTTATCACTAACGGGGTAGATAGACAACCAATGTTCCGATAATTGTTTCCCCGCCGCCTGGCATCCGCGTTACAGTAAGTCAATTTTCCCAAGTATCTAGACCCCGAGAGTTCATTTTCCGATTAATCAATTGACTCAGACAGTGAGCAGTGTTGTTCCCATCGTGGAGACTGGCATCACTATGAATGTGCCAACCGGCGTGTCGAAAAGTCATACCTCTTCGCCCCCGTCTGGTGGGAATCCGACTAGTATGGATGCTTCAGGAGGACCTTCTGCTACGAAATCTGGTAGTACACCTACAGGCGGTACCGGTGCTACTACAAGATCAGGTAGTGCACCTACTAGCGGCACCGGTGCTACTACGAACTCTGATAGGACACCTACTAGCGGTGCCGGTGCTGCTACGAAATCTAGTAGGACACCTAATGGTGGTACCAGTGTTACCACGAAAGCTGGTAGTCCACCTACTGGTGGTACCGGTGCTGCTACGAAATCTGGTAGTACACCTACTGGCGATACGGGTGCTGCTGCGAAATCTGATAGTACACCTACTGGCGGTACCAGCACTGCTATGAAATCTGGTAGTACACCTACTGGCGGTAGCGGTGCTGCTGCCAAATCTGGTAGTACACCTACTAGCGGTACCGGTGCTACTACGAAATCTCGTAGTACACCTACTGGCGGTACCGGTGCTGCGAAATCTGGTAGAACACCTATCGGCGGTACCAGTGCTACTACGAAATCTGGTAGTACACCTACTCGCGGTACCGGCCCTAGCTCTAGTAGTGGTTCTAGAGGTAGTTCTGGTGGTACCGTTGATCCCACCGCCACCACCACCCCTCCCGGTGGATCTACTGGTGTTGCAGCTAGGAATGGCAGGAGCATGGTTGCTGTCGTGCTACTTGGGTCGCTTGTGGGGCTTTTGGGATCAAGGTGATGGATAATAAGGTTAGGATGGGCGTGGTACGTTTTAATGTACTTTGGTAATGGTTAATGCTTATTAGTATTGAGATTTAAAAGTGTAGCTGCATATTAATGAGTGTTGAGCAGCGTGGCCTTTGTGCCAATGTGGCAAAGGCGTAGCTCCTTGACCCGACACTACCGAGTTTGTTGATATTCGTTTGGTGGTAAGGGATTACCTCACGATTGATTGACAAGGAATTGAAGAAACCAAATCACTTGCAAATTATTACCAACTTATTTGCTGTGGGATCAAATCCTTAGAAGCGACCACCCACCGATGACAGCGAGCTCTATCACCACCACACCAATGCTTGTAAAGACTGTAAAAACAAGAAAAAGCGGTATCCAGGAGAGCTCAATTCCATTATATCCATGAGCTCTAAAAGGAGGCACCGCCCGCCCGAAGTGACTCTGGAGTGAGAAAGGTAAAAATCTTCGCCATGGGCGTTCGTATATACTTTAATACACAAAATATTAGGGCTATAAGTATAAGTACCACCTTATCTTGCATAAGAGGGGGGCATCAACAGGTCGTCTAAATAGCCATTCTAAGTTAGGCGCCATCCCGTTTTGCAGGCATCTTCTCTTGTCCCCATCAAAATCGGAATCCCAGACGTCCTACTATAAGACAATTCTCTTTTATTTAAGATACTAAAGTAAGTACTGTACTTGTAATACCGGTGTGCCCTGGACGGTTGATAGGGCAGTGTAGCATGGCTAGTTGCCTATTTGGGAGGCTGGCAGAAGCCCACGAGAGCGAGGCTGGCAGAAGCCCACGAGAGCGAGGCTTGGCGGAGAGCCAATTTGCATAAAGGCTTTGCCTCTTAGATCCTTTAGTTAGCATCGTACAACCACACCACTCTTTGCTCCTACTTCTTGTGACGTGTCACATTCGGGGGCTGAGCCAATACGGTCCTTGGAGTCTATCTCACAATGGCTTCAATTCTTTAGGATTCAGGCCTTCGGTGGTCCTGTTTCCTACTTGTCCTCCGAGGTCCTTAGGTCCTCGCCGGACTTCTTTGTCCCCAAGTTCTTGGTGTACCGTTTTGATTACCCACCTTGGCTTCGAACACCTCTCAATGGAATCAGCTTTGTTCCTCTTCCTGGTTTTGGGCATGTCTGGTCTCTTTCACATCTGGACTGCCACGATTTCTACGGGTCAGCGGTTCAGTCTTTGTTTCGCGCCACGCTGAATTTACTTCCCTCCATGGGTCGTAACGGGGGCCATTTTTGGCCCGATGATAGCTTTCAACTCCGGGGTCTCACCTTTTTTTTGCGTGATGGGCCTTCCCTGCTTTATCCTGGCACCACCTTCTCCGTACGAGCTGAGGGGATGGCTTGATCTTTACCGCTGTGGCATTGGGCTAGACCGTGGTCCAGGTGGCGCTGTGGTGGTGGGGGCGTTGATGTGGCTAGGGTGCCCTGGGGACCCGATTGGGCGAAGGGGCGGCCTGGAATTTCTTTTGTTGGGATTGCGTGACCTGTTTGCTGGAATGGGACCTCATGTTGGCTAGCATGTTGTTCGCGTTAGTGTTTGGAGGAGGTTACGGAGGTGGATATCTTTTGTTGTATCCTAGTTGGATGGTTTATTTTGAAGATTGCTGTATGTTAGTCGGATGCTCTGGGTTTCCTATGTGTTGTGCGGGTGGTACTTTCCATATGTACTACAGACTAGGCAGGTAGAGCTGGCGTACCTTGTGGACATGTACTGCTGTAGGATAGAGGACCCGGATGGGTATGCTTCCTGGCCCTTAGTGCCAAAAATTTGAATTTATTTGCTCCGGTCAATTCGATCACCACTTCATCTTAATTGTGCTTGGCTTTGTCTGTGATTCGCTTTCATCTTATCGACAACATTACACAGTAGTTACTCCGGGTCAAGTTTAGCCATCCTACTGCACGGTATATTGAGTCGGTCACAAACGTCCCTTCGCCGATAGTTGCGTGCTTGCTCAACACACCATCCACCTAAGGGAAGGCAAGCGAAACTCCCACACCGGTACGGTAAGGGAGAATTGTCTTAGGACGTCTAAGTTTCCTATTCGCCTGCAAAACAAAATGCCGACTTATTTACAAGGGATATTTAGACGACCTATTGACATTCCCTCTTAGTCATGACAATACTCGAGTACGGTACAGTACTAGTACAAGTATTGTGCATGGACAAAATTAAACGAACACCCTGGTGAGTGTGGCAACGGATCGCTTCCGGGCTCCCATAAAAATCATTACCACTCAACAGGCGTCTCATCTTTTCTTTATTACTAAGGCTGATGGGTGCTATACTAAGTACTGATTACTGCAATATATTCAAATTATTTTTACTTATTTTTCTTGGTTGGGTTGGGGTGATTGTATCGACGAGGCTGACAACATCATGTGAAAATTATGAGAATTCGTTAATCGGTTAATTTAGTCCATGCACGATACTGTATTTAAGATAAGGCGGTGTGGTAGGCATTTTTTGAGAATGGGCGTTTCTTATGGAAACAAGCATCAGTTTCTCTTGTTGCCAAGATCGTGTCTATGAGTATCAAGCGAATCACACAACCGAATACTCCATATCCTAATCTCCGGCGAAGAAAAAAGCAAAGTCGAACTCCCTGCGCACTTGCTGGTGTAAGTGCTACTCTCCGAGTGGTGGTGGAGGCTGGTCCCAATTAGAGGAATATCGGGAGACTTTTCTCCTTTTTTCCAGCACCTTTTCCATTTCGCGCCCTACTGCCTAGTTACAAGATCGTCTACGCACTCTCAAACCACAACTCAAGATCCCAAACAACCTTGAAAAACAAAAACTCTCAACGCTCGCCCCTCCCAATACCCAATCTATCCTCACAACTCCTCTCCCTTTCCGCAGCCACATCACCTGCAATGGGCGACATTTCTACTTCTCGGGCTTCTCTCCTCCCCTTTTTTATTCCCCCCCCTCTTCGCCCTAAACTTGGACAAACTTGCCCTTCATACCCGGTATGATACTCGTAATGTAGAAGCATTTTTAAAAGGGACTGATATTACATAAGGGCCAAAAATTGACCAGAGCATCAGGATTTTGGTGGTATGAGATGCAATAGCTTTGGGTTTGACAAACGGCTGGCAGTGACGAGAAAGGATTATCGGTGAGGCATCCCTCCCAGGTATTACGGAGGTACTGGACAGGGCATAAGTTTTGTAGGTTGCACAAGCCACGTTTACTGCCCTCACCCTCTGTGTAACCTACAAAACTTATGCCCTGTACCTCCGTACGAAGTGGAGCCCAACCTCTCTCTTATGACTGTGTACAGCCGGATATGATGCTTAGAACTACCTTCGACTGCTGCGCCTTTTGTAGACGAGGTGGGAAGAGACGGGTGGGAAGGTAATCGACGGGGAGACTCTTAGATTCAGCCTACCGGGACCCGTAATGGCCTGAGGCTGTAAAACGGACTGCTATCGTATACCACAAAAACCCCCCCAGTACGTTCTAGCCAATTCTTTTGCCTGCATACAATAGCAGTTCGTTTTCCAAAGGTTAGGCGATTACGAGTACTTCCTATTTGTACACAAAGGTATCCTATATTACAGTAGTGAGACATGCGGATTTCCCACCTTCCATTTACGTTAGCTCTATGTTGTGGATAAGAGCTACAAAAGCACATTATATTTCATGATTCCCGTTAGGCAGGGTAAGTTGCCCCCCCATGTCAGGGGCAGGGAACCTGCATGCCCCATCCACTATTACGGAGGTGCAGGGCATAAGTTTTGTAGGTTCCACAAGCGAAGTTTGCTGCCCTCACTCCCTGTGTAACCTACAAAACTTATGCCTTGTATGATACCTCCGTAGGATAGCGGCGATGGAAACTCGGTGTGAGGCTAATCAACCACACTTGTAAGATAACAAAATCTCACGGCAACCTCCGTCAAGCGACTGCCAGCCACCTCAGGCAGATTTTCCCATTTTCCCAAGTAAAACCCTTTACTCCTGATACCGTATTAACTCGATAAATTGAGTATCTCCGCGCAGGGTTCTAATCTCCGCCCAATGGCGACAACCCCCTAATCAAGCCTAGTGGTGAACAAAAATGGTATAGGAAGATTGTGCTGACTCCAGTTTCCCAGCCTCACGAAGGTTGACACAATCTTCCTATTCCTTTTTTATGCACTACTAGGCTTGATTAGGGGGTTGTCACCATTGGGCGGAGATTAGAACCCTGCGCGGAGATACTCAATTTATCGAGTTAATACGGTACGGTACTTGAATAACTACATTACGAACCATTCCGGGTAAATCAATTATCAGCTTCTGCCTAGCCCAGCCTTGTGGGTAAACGTTGGGTGGCACCAGTCTCGCGGTGGTAGAAAATAGAGAGAGAATTCACGCAGAGCTTAGACACTTCGCTTACGCTCTCGTTCTTGTTGCTTCGCTATCTGAAAACAAAAATAACGGTAAAGATTGGTGTATAAGTAAAACATAAATATCGCATCCTGATCCTCCCATGGGTCGTCGTCACACCTAACTTATCTCTGTATTCCCCTTAATGCCCTTCTTCCTCCACCCACTTCCGTGATAACAAAGGAAAAACATGTCCATTTAACCTCTTTCGTAAACCGTAAAACAATCCATCGTGCTCTCCCAAACTATCGGCAAAGCGCCTCATCTTGGATCTATTATACTACCTCAACTGCTAAAGTCAACCACATCCTTCCAACATTATCAAGCTGACGGCGCAAAAACCGAATTCTAGATAATACCCTCTAGCAACCTAAAAAAGATACCGCCAAGATACCGCCAATATAGGATTAGTTGTTTATCGTGGGGGTATTTCAGTTTTTAGCACTCCCTCTCGTAATGGGCATCATAGGTCTCCACTAATTGTTAATAAGTTCACTTCAACGCTAGTACATACTAAAACCTTTTAGTCGGAAAACTCGCATAAAGGTTTTCCCCCTCCGGTGCCTCTCCCGGAGCGGTCTGGCGGTGTACGGTGCCGAGTATGACCAACGTGCTGGTTGAATAGGGGTTCATCGTATTGGTTCACTCTACAGCAAATATCGGTAACTACAAGACTGGACAAGAGTCTTGGCAATGGTGCAATATCACACGATGCCATTATCCATGCCTGTCCGCCCCCCTCGATAAAATCCAATACCAGTAGTAGAAAAATTAGATGACATTTAACTGCGGCTATTGTACCGGTAATACCGGTAGTCATTTGGCCCATATTTTTTGAAAAATCTCAAATTTGCAGTCACCACCCCCATACAAATTATGTCCATGTAGGCCAAGAAACCAGGAATTTCAACAGAATTAGCTTTTTTGAAGTGAGAAAAATATGGGTGTCAAATGGCTCAAGTGCAGATAATAGCCAACTTACTCGAGGCGATGGGCGTCGGTAATCTTCAAGAACAATTTTGACGTTACTCATTTTTATCCCTATCGGTTTTAGGCTTATGGCGGAGATGACTCTTTTCCAGCATTAATACGGTATCGGGTGCTCCTTAAATTCGGATTCGGGGCTTAGCAGGTCGGGTATCAACCAAACCAGCAGGAACACAGCAAGTGATAATCTGCCATTGAATGCTAATATTGCGGCCGCTAAAATCCTTTAAGAGATTGTAAAAAAGTAGGGAGTATACAGACAAAAGCGCAATCCATTTTCGGGTGTTTTCCACCCTATTATCGCAGGTGTATAGTTAACCGAACATTTAGCCTCGCAGCTTTCTACAACGCCACATGACAACCACTTCTCCCCACTCCCAAACCCGCCATGTTTTTTCCACTGTAAAAAAAACTATCCCTTGGGCGGTCTGAAACAGTAAAATTCGCAGCCAGGCACACAGATTCCAAAAAGGGACACTTGGCGCTTATTAAGCCAAGGAATGATATCAAAAGTGACCGCACAAAAGAAAATTGAACCCATTAAGAGAATCATGCTTTCTAGACACAGGGTAGCTTAGCTAGTATTCACAATTCAGTTCACTTACTCTGCTGAGTCTTAGTATAATGATTCCACTTGCATATGATCCCCCAACATGCCCCAGACACACACAATTCATGACTATAGATCTAGCGAGCAAATTATACTATCGCCATAGGCAAGAAAAGAAATTCAAAAGAGAAATCAATCATACAAGACATTCATGCCTACTATCATAACAGCGTAAACAAAGGGGAAATCCACATCCGGGGCCATGACAACCAAAGCGAGTTAAGGTCCCACGGGTGCCCTTCTGTTTTGCTCGGCGAAGGGTAAACCGGCATTCCGCGCATTCCAGCTTTGAATTTCCTCTACGGAAGAACTGATGTTCGGCTTTTGTTCCAGTTGGAGGAGAAAGCGATACCCTGTGCTGTAGTTTACTGTAGCGGGGCAAGGTGGTTTTAGGCGTATAGTAGGCTTTGCGTGGGAGGGGGGTCTTATGGCCGTACTGGTCAACAAGTAACTCAGCAAGTGTGAGGCGGAGGGCACGGGAGGAGCCAGTATACCGATACTGTGCTGGAAGACGAGAGGCAAGAAGAAAGGTATTGATGATCGTAGTGTCAAGAAGCCAATAAAAGATTGGCGGCCAGTTTCGAAGACACTTTAATTGCGTGAAATAATAACTTCGGTATTGATCGGCCACATCAACACCTACTTTATACCTATTATAGTCATTGGTAATGACTGGAATAGGAACCTTCGCTCGCTCGATTGGGCCAAATGCCCGCCGAATAGCAGGTCCATTGCTGCTCGTCAAACGTGGCTTTTTCCGTTCGGTAATAACCCGCTCGTATAGTGTGTGAATCGTCGTTAAAAAATGTACCGCCCGGTTATCCTGCCACTGAACCCCTAGTACCATTCCCTCATGCCCTACTGGCCCACCTGATATCTCATTCCATGGAATACTTTTACGATCATCATGCAACTCCGGTGGAAATGCTCCAGAATTGACCCGTGCAGTTCCACATGCCCCAATCCCTCTCTCTCTAAGTTTGGCAAAAAGTTGCTGTGAGGGGAAATAATTGTCCATATAGAGATTAAAATGCAGCTCTGAAGTCGCAGGGAGAGAAGCAGCAAGCTGGAATACCATAGAGCCGGTTGGAGTAAGACCTTCTTGAAGAACAAGCCCCACAAAGGAATTCAAGCGGGAGGCAAAAATCCAACTATACGTATATCCGATATCGCAGAGGGCAAACACCTTGTACCCTTCGGTGATGGGCTTACTAGGCATTCGGTAAGTGTGATGACTTCGGCCACCAAAGCGAATCATCATTTCGTCGATTGTTACATTCGATGCCGGTAAGTAGTATTGCTGACAGCGGGACTGGATCATCGTATTTAGAGGCTCTAGTTTCTCAAACCACTCGGTGCGGCTAAGCTGTAGCTGTGGGTCGGAGATATGGAGATATCTTTTAATCTGACAGAAGCGCTTGAAGGATAATGCTCGAAAGATTGATCTCGTATTTTCTCTTCGATTCCAAAAGCTTCCCGGCCCAATTCCACCTCCCCTCTTAGCTCCCATATACATTAATATAGCTAAAAACAGCTTGATCTCCCTCCCGGTTACCTTCTTCCACGGGCGACCAAAGACTCTTCCCTCCGCAGACATTTTCCCAGCACCTTTCACTTCTGCATAGCGGTTAGTTCCCTCAACCACTACATCAATCACCTCATCATCCCAAAACAACTCAAATATCTGTACAACATTGATATTCCTCCAGCCATCCTCCCATGGTAACAATGGTTGACCTATGTGCTCCTGCCGTGGACCCAGTGGAATATAGGATGGTTGACTGGCT
>Ga0307509_10011811_pt1 | contig 10517 bp, 5 predicted proteins | sample 10_EM_MG_FD_202245 | JGI IMG/M metagenome (GOLD analysis project Ga0307509, IMG submission 202245) | Populus trichocarpa ectomycorrhiza microbial communities from riparian zone in the Pacific Northwest, United States - 10_EM | ecosystem: Host-associated > Plants > Roots > Unclassified | place...
AGAATCATGTCATCATATGTTCATCTTTCTGACTCACTGTGAATTGTGATCGAAATAAAAATAAGAAAAGAAAAGAAATAATCAACATTCGTTTGATCGGTTATTTTAAGAACCAAAAAAGAAAGCAAGATTAAAGATCCAAAGTTTCTGCAAGATATCCCTTTCATGGGTCCACTAACATCACTATCATTTTTTTCACTGTCAAACCCCTCCCCCTCCCCTGCTGTTCTTGTTATTTATGTATGTATTAACTTTTCTGAAAGAATAAATGTTGTGTGGAGCAAATAGTGTAAATAGAAAGAGGAGAACACCACATCCACAAAAGAATAAAGAAGAAGAAGAAAACAAAACAAAGTCATAAAACAAGGCTTTTCAATTAAATAAATGAAAACGCATACGTAAATTTTAAAAATAAAAAACATGATAGAAAAGGAAGCACTTGGTGGAGATTTGACGGCGGAGGAAGGAAAGAGAGAGAGCTCAGGTGGGGAGAGGTGAGGAATGTCAGACAAAAGTGAACAAGCTTGACAGATAGATGACTTTATTCTTTTCCAGATTTGCTAACAAACAAGAATTGTATTCTTGTGTTGCTTCACTGTTCATAATTAACAAACTAAAACTAAAGAGGTTATAATTATAAATCTATAAATTTAAAAAAAAACTAAGAGTGTGTTTGGCAGTGTGGTTATGGTTGCTTTTCAAATAACTTTTCGTGCTAAAATACATGCCAATAATGTTTTTTCATTTTTTTAAAATTATTTTTGATATCAGCACATCAAAACGACTCGAAACATATAAAACACATTAAATTTTAACAAAAAAAAAATTAAATTTTTTTGGAAACGCGGTTTGCACCGTGTGTGAATCCTGTAGCTTCAGTCTTCACCGCGCTCCGTCTCTGTCGTTCGCGTTTCTTCTCGCGTGGTGGGTGTTCCCGTGCTTTCTTCTCGACTGCTGAGGCTCCCTGGTGTCTTTTCATCGACTTTGTTTGGTGCATGTTCATATTGAAGCGGTTTGGCTGGTGCTAGGCGCGCGAGGAGATGTCAGCGGACGGGTAATCACCTGCATCGACTGGGATGGCTTCATTGAAGCTGTCATCTTGGTCTGTGGCGGACCTTCTCATTAATAAAAAAAATTATTCTAATTGAGACATTGTTTTTGTTATTATATTTTTTTTTATCAAACTTTTTATAAATTCTAGTTCATTATTTATTTTTAGTTGTGCTATCAAAATTAAATTGTTAAGTAAATTAAAAATAATATTGCAATCACACTACTAGTATTAGAAAATAGATGATAAATTGTTTTAAAGCTAAAAAATTAATCGTTATCTTAATTTAATTTTTATTTTGATTATTAATTTATATACATGTTTTATATTACGTGGAAACTTGATTATTATATTAAAACGGAACAATAATTTTATGAATTATTTAAGGCGTTCTAACAATCTTAAAACAATTCATTTTCTAATATATTTATTCAGTGTATATTTGTTATACATTGAATAGATAATCCGTCAAGAAAAAAATTGATTATGACTATGTTAAATTCCTTGTTGTCTATTAATTTTTTTTTAAAAAATAGTTTAATTTTAAAAAATAGTTAAATTCTAGTATTTTAATTTTAGTAGGAAAAGTAAAGTGTATATATTTTCTGTTAAATTCCATGACTATGTTCAATTCCTTGTCGTCTATTATATGTACTTGTTGCATGGTGAAATAATATATGTTAAGTGCAATTTCATTTAACTGGAATTCTTTTGTTTAAGTTGAATACAAACTACTACTTTAGTTGCTACAGACATCTCAACAACTATAAACAGTTAGTTTTTTTTTTTTTATAATATATATATATATATCTTTTTTTTTTAACAAATAAAAGAGAGATTCTAAACATATATAACATAGAATCTATTCTAAAAGAAAATCAATTAGAAATCATCAATCATAACATATTTTAAGTTGTGCTAAATTAAATTTTTATATTCTAACACATGAGTATAATATCTCACACTCATTACATTTACACACTTTCAATCATCATGAATGCTATCGAGTGAGTTAATTATAGAGATTATAGTTTTTAATTGTACAATCTACTCTATGAGAGAGTAAATCTTAAGGCAAAAAAATTATAATTGTAAACACTTGTGAGTGTAGATAAACTCCTAGCATTAGTGATGTATTGTCACCGAGAGAAAAAACTTCAAGTGGTATGATTTTTCGGTGTGGATTTATCAAGGGCATTGTATATTTCACTTGGATTAGTAAAAGAGTACAATACTCAAGTACAGTTAGTACTTGAGGTATAGATGTAGGTTTACCGAACCACGTTAAAAACTGAGTTTGCAATCTCTCTTTCCTTATCTATTTACTTTAAATACTTTAATTATATTGTTGATTATTGTGTTATATGTGTTTAGTGTGTTTATTTGCATTATTTGACATAATTAGTGCAACACCTAATTCACCCTTCTTAGATGTTATTGTTGCTTCAATCCTAGAATAACGTAAGTATCAATCAAATTTGTTTTTATCATAACTTTAGAAAAGTGCATAATGTTTTCTTATGTTGATGTCGAAAGAAAAATATTTGTAATTATTTGTATTGTTATAGTTTCTATTGAAAATTATATTGTGTCTCATAGAAAAACAAATAAATAAATACATAATTGCAAAGTTAAATTGTTTATTAAATTGTTTTTTGCAGAATTAGTGCGTTAAATTTTTGTGATTCATTTTAATTAATATTATTTGAGATTATATAAGTGTGATATATAATTGCAAAGTTAATCTTGTTATTGAGATAATAGATGGGTAAAACTATTGTTAATAATTTCGATGTACTTGTTAACCTAGTAATCTTTGTGCTCTAGATGGCAAACCCGATTTCTAAACATTTTTCATGAAAAACCAAAATAATTTGAGTGGTGTGAACTTTAATATAAAGCATGATGAAGCAAATTCTCTCAAGAGTCCTAATGGTAGTAGTATCGGCAAAAATAAGTTGAAAGAAACTTGTTTTGCTTGTAAAAAGTAAAGACATCATTGTAAGGACTATTGTCACTGTAAAGGACAAAATACACAAAGCAATATCATTAAGAATGTTGATGAGAAAGCTACTCAGCTTGTTGTAGTTATGTCAGAAGTAAACTTCATGGAAAATCCTAAAAAATGATGGATTGATATTGGATTCACCTATCATGTATGTTTTGACATAATTCTTTTTTTAGTATACAACAACTGCTAATGGAGAATAATTATTCTTGGACAATTTCTTAGTGACTGTTTGAGAGTGTGGTAGCAATTGCGTTTCAAAGTTCTTTCTTTTGGAAATGCATCAAAAAAAAAATTTTAATTTATTTTTGACATGAGCATATCAAAACGATCCAAGAACATAAAAAAATTAATTTGAAGCAAAAATAAATTTTTAAAAAATAGCAAAACAACGATTCAACCACAACACCTAACAAGCCTTTAATGTGTAAAATCCCAGGGCACAAAAAGGTGATGTTAAGGATGAAATTTAGAAAAGAGTCGATAATAAACAATATGGTTCATGCTTCTACTATTCAAAAGAGTATTGTTTGTGGCTCGCTGTTTAGCAAGAATGAGCTTAAGTTAGTTTTTTAGTCTAATAAGTTTATCCTCACCAAAGAGTGGGATGGTTGTGGGCAAGGTATACTCATGTGATGGGTTATTTAAGCTCAATGTGATGACTATTATAACAAAAAAGCAAAAAGATTTATGAACATTCTTTTTTTTTGTTTAATTGGTTAGATTCTTCTAATCTATTCTATAGATAGAAGCAGCGAGCCTCTAGAGTTAATTCATATTGATATTTTTAATTTAAAGTTTGTGCAAATTAGAGGTGATAAAAATTATTTTATTAATTTTTTAATGATTGCACAAGATATTGTGTATGTCTATTTGTTAAGAAGTAAAAACAAGGCCTTAGAAATGTTTAAACATTTTAAAAACAAGATTAAAAATCAACTTAGCATTAAGATCAAGATGATGAAAAGAGATTGAGAATGATGTTGAATACAAGAACCAAATATTGAATTGAATGATGATGCTATGTTGACAAGTTTAAAATTACCTCGAAACTTATGGGGGAGGATATTTTTTCAAGAAATTGTATTATGAATAAAACACCTTATAAGAAATTGGGCAAGATATTGTATGAGTTGTTGAATGTTCAATCATCATCCTACAAATACATTAAAGTGTGGGGGTGTCTAGAAACAATTACGGTTCCTCTACCAAAAAAAGTTAAAATATGGAATGTATTATAGAAGGGTATAGCGATGCTAATTGGATATCCAATATTAAAGATTCAAAATCCACAAATAGATTTGTCTTTGTTATTGGAGAAGCTATAGCCTCTTGAAATTTTTTTAAACAAACATGTATATCCATATCCATGAAGGAGTTTCAGTTTATAACTTTAGATAAAGAAAAGAAGTAGAATAGCTTCTAAAATTTTATTGAGGATATTCGAATTTACAATTGAAAGGGCATAATATATATAAAACTGCAAGTATTGACAGAATTGTCAATATTATAAGATAGTTTATCTAAAATGAGATTATCTTTATTGACCATATAAAGTTAAATGATAATATCATGGATTCGCTAATAAAATGCTTAACAATAGAGCAACTCAATAATCATCGAGAGGAATGAGATTGAGACACAGTTCAATGAATTGTTATGATAGTGACTCAACCTAGTTTGCTGGAGATCCCAAATTTAGGTTTAAAGAGGCAACTAAATCATGTGTCAATTCAATAATATCCCTCTTACCCATTCATATGATATAAAGTGTTATCTGCAACGAAAATAGGATAAACTAAGCTTTTAATGACTTTTATAGCTTGAGAAATTCAAGTGAGGTATTATATGATACTTTTAATAAGAATCACCTATGTGAGTGTGAAACAAGGCCACTTCTATGAGAATTGAAAATGCAAATTCTCAAACGCTCTCTGAAATCAAGACATATTCGAGGCTAAAATGAACACAACTGTGAAAACCAAAATTGTAAGAAAATAAACTGTGTAATCTCTATTGTCTGGTTTCACACAAAAGGCTAAACAACTCAAGATATAATGTTCGCTGGTTAGCCAAGTGAATCCAATAGTTTTAACTATGGAAGGTTCAAGGCTAAAAACTATCCTGCTCGATGGAATGACTTTTCGCTATTAGTCTCTATTTTTTTTATCTACTTCGTATTTTATTCTGATCAAACAATTTTTATCATGTGGGGGGATTGTTAGGGTGTGAATTAAAAGTTGTGTTTGTTAAAACTCTATTTGAAATAAAATCATGTACTTTTAAACTAGAAAGTTGTAACCTTTTGTCTTAAAAGTTATGTTAAAATTAAATGTTAGAATTACTTATAAAAAGAGACAATTCTGACATGATTTTGATAATAAAAAAAATTCTAGTCTTTTTAAAACTCTTCTCTTTTACATTTCTTCAGTCAAAATTCTTACAGAGAGTAACATGCAAATTGTGGTTCGCCATTTATTCTTGGTTGGGCTATCAAGAATAAAAGATTGAGTAAGCTTGAAAAATAATATTATAATCACATTACTAGCACCAAAAAGCAGTTAATATATTGTTTTATGATAATTTATCGTCAATTTATTGATTTTAATTTGTGGCTACCGTATAAAATTGATCTCATAGACCTATTAAAATTGAAAATGGTTTTGAGATTTTTAAAACTATAAGTGAATATACGGAAAATATTAAAAAATTACTTTTTATGATGTTAAAGCCATGAATATTTTATATTAAACATTGGGTAAAAAGTGAATTTGATAGAATTATATTATACAAAAATGCTTAGAGATATATAGCATGATTTACAAGTAACTCATGAAGGAACTAATTATTCAAAAATTCTAAAATTAACATGTTAATTCATCAATATAAATTGGTCAAAATGTTTGGTAATAGACTAAAATAACTTATAGTTTATTAGTTTGGATGGTTTTAGTAATGCTGAAATTATAGAGAATTGATCATGAAGTTGATTTTTTAATATGCGTAGAAATCAGATCATTATAAATTAAATAAACTATTTAAAGTGTTCCAATGGAAAGAAAATGGGTGTTGTGAATTTTAGTCTGCATTTTTCCCTACTTTCTTTTTGGTTTTTTTTGTTTGTCCCTTCCTGAAAATTTGCGCTCAGTTTTTGCCTTCTACCTGCTGCTTAGTTTAGGGTATTAAATTTCTTTGTTTCTTCGGAAGATGCCTTACTCTTTGTTGATTGTCTTTCTGTTTTTAGTTGCCTTGTTAGGCTATATGTGTGTTTATTGAGGCTTTGGCTGCCTTTTTTGCTATAGTTATGAGGTTTCTTGGGCATAGTCTTTTAGTTAGCTTCAGCCCTCTATTATCCATTCTTTATAGAGGTGGTGTCGTCTTTGTTTCGCACAGGGTGACATATGTCTTTCAAGGAAATTTATTTGGTTTTCTTTACATGTGTATCTTGCATGCTACGTGTTTGGCAAAAGTCTTCCGAGAGATCGACCTTTTTTCTTCAATTGTTTTGGTTAGGCTGGGTGATTGATTTGTGTTAGGTTGTTAAAGTATTTTCCCTTTCTTTATAAGAAAAAAATATTTCTTTTGTGCTTGGGAACACATCTTTGTAGCTTTAGAGATAGAAAGCTTTGCTTTTAAAGGCAACATTGTCTTTATGGTTTTTTCGACCTGGGTTTCCTTAAAAAAGTTTTTAGTTTTTGCATGTTTATTTATGTAGCTTATATATATATATATATACTGCAACAAGTTTTTCTAGAGGTAACTTGGGTGAAGAAAAAACTTTGTGCCGCGAAAATAAGAGGCTGGAGTTTTATTTTGCTTTAGATTCTTCCCTTAATTCCAGCCGTGGTTTGTTTTCAGTTCTTTGGTCTCTCTTTTCATTAGTCTTTGATGTTGTTGGATTCTTGCTTTGTGTTAGGTTGTACGAGGATTTTCCTTTTTTTTTAAAAAAAAAAACATCTTGTGTTTAGGAACACAGCTTTGTACCTTTGGAGATGATAGAAGGCTTTGATTTTGAAGACAACACTTTTTAAAAAAGTTTTTTCGACTTTGGTTCCCCTGAAAAAATGTTTTCTTTTTGCATGTTTGTTTGTGTTGGTCATACATATTTGTTACAGCAGGTCTTTGTAGAGGTCACTTGAGGAAAAAAAATGTCAGGAAAAACAGAGGCTTAAATGTTCTTTTGCTTTAGATGTCTTGCCTCAGTTTCAGCCTTTGTTTGCCAGTAGGTTGAGGTTGATTTGTTATGTGTGTTTTTAGGATAGGTTGGATCTGAATCTTTGTATTGCTTTTACGAAGCAGGAATTGAACATGATTAAGCAGCAGGGAGTTTTTGTCTAGGTCGTTGCTGCTGCTGTTGTTAGACAAATGTTGCCATTTATAGACCTTTTCAGTCCTCAAAATATATAATATGGTCATGAATGGCATAAGATGTTTGTTCATCTTTTTTTATATTCTGAAAAGTAAATATATGCGTCTCAGTTATCATTGCAATGTTGTTTCACTCCTCTTACAAATATTTTAGCAAATTAAGTGCCACATCTAATTAGATGTTTCCCTATCATCAAAATCCATGCTAAATTTGATGCATGGATCCTTATGAGCTTAGGGTTTGCTTTCTCCCCTTTCATTTTAAACTTTATATTAATCTTTTAACTGTTTTTGTCTTGCCTTTAGTCAATCATGTTTTAACATGAAGAGGATGTTGCTAACTTCCTTTTAGTTGGCAAGTCTGTTGAGAACTTCTTTGGCTCATCAGCACAACATTATGTGTATGTAAGAGAGTACAATAATCCTTCCATCATCAAGCCTCTGGTGATAGCAAAACTCAACAAAACCATGATTTATTAGCTTAGATTTGACGTGTTCATACTTGGCACTAATCGTTGCAAGATTGTCGTTTCCAATGTCTTTAAAAATGTCCCTGAAAACAATCTCGATAGGCTGCCTCAACAGTGAGGACCATCTAGAGCAGCTGCTGCACCAGACATCCACTGCTTCGTTGAGCTCGAAAATCCCCACCTCCATCCAGCCCCATTACTCCAGCAAACATCATTTCACAGTGTGCATCGACCCCTCAGCACTATTTGACACTTTAAACTTGATTGTTTCAGAAAGAATTTCAGTTGTGGGATGAGATTTATGAATGAAATATGAAAAGGGTACCTCAATTGTGTTACTCGAATGAGAAGAAAAAAAAAAACTTATCAAGTAAGGCCCACTGGGTTGGTTAAGGAGACTCTTGCAACAAGTATCATTGAAACATATGATTTTGACATGTGATAGTCTGGTCCAATTGCTTAACATGCCTCATATCACAAAAAAAAAAAAAACAAAAAAAAAAGCTTCTCCTCGCCCTCATGCTATAAATTCTTAAGTGTTTTAGAAAATAGATCTTTTATTTTGCTACACTAATAATATCAGGCTTAACTTACTGACCCTATAGCTTATGTTTCATCACAGCAGACCAAATAAGGTTCTAGATAGCATGATTGAAAAATAAAGTGCCTTTGTTAAATCTCCTCAACCACAAGCACCATGTTGAAGTTTGCTTCAAGATGCTGCAGTCAAAGATCCTGTTTTTAGTTTATATTTTCCTGCATAATAATAGCTTGTCCTAGTCATTAGGAATTTGTTAATTTGTTAGTTTGTTAACAGATCATGGCTTTATTTTAGCTTTTTCAGTTGTAATTTGCTTCTATAAATATGTACAAGATTGCTGTCAACAATTAAGCAATTCTGTTTTAATTCATTCTTAATAAAAGAGTGCAGTATCAATATTGTTTTCTCTTCTATTCTCTTGTTTATTCAAACACACTTCAAACACCTTAAACTCCAGCAACTACAAGAAACACTTTTGTCAGATTTCTTGCTAATAAAACAGTAGAAAACAGCCTCTGTTCAGATTAAAATCTAGAAATCTTATTTACTGTTTCACTTTTTTTTTAATTCAAACACTTTCAATTGGTATCAGAGCTATCTTCTTGAAGGGACCTGTAATGGAGGTTGAAATAAGTTTTTCTCACATGTCTTCTCCTATCTTTGATGGAGAAAACTATCAACTGTGGGCAGTGAAGATGGAGACCTATCTGGATGCTATGGATCTGTGGGAAGCTGTTGAGGAAGATTATGAAGTGCATCCTCTGCCTAATAATCCAACAGTGGCTCGGATAAAAAACCACAAAGAGAGAAAAACAAGGAAATCAAAAGCAAAAGCATGTCTATTTGCTGCTGTTTCCACAACCATTTTCACCAGAATTATGTCACTTCAATCAGCAAAGGATGTTTGGGATTGCTTGAAGAAGGAATACGCAGGAGATGAAAGAATTCGTGGCATGCAAAGTCTGAACTTGATAAGAGAATTTGAACTGCAGAGGATGGAGGAGTCTAAGTCCATAAAAGAGTACTCAGATAAATTGCTTGGAATCGTCAACAAGGTAAGGCTGCTAGGTACAAGTTTCTCAAACTCTAGAATTGTAGAGAAAATTCTAGTAACTGTACCTGAAAAATATGAAGCATCCATAACCACCTTGGAGAATACCAAGGATCTGTGCAAGATCACCTTGGCAGAATTATTAAATGCCTTACAAGCTCAAGAGCAAAGAAGGCTTATGAGGCAAGATCAGATTGCTGAAGGAGCTTTACCAGCCAAGCATCAGGACCACGGCAAGGACAAAAGGAAATTCATCAAGAAATTTCAGGCTTCAATCAATGAAGCCACTACCAGCACCAGAAATCAAGGCAATGGAAGAAACTCAAATAGAGGCTATCCACCTTGTAAGTATTGTGGCAGAACAGGTCATCCACCATTCAAATGCTGGAAAAGGCCTGATGCAAAATGTAACAAGTGCAATCAGCTTGGACATGAGGCTGTTATATGCAAGAACAAATTTCAGATGAGGGAAGCAAATGTTCAAATTGCTGAGAAAGATTGTAACAACCCGGCTTTCTAAGCCCAAAACAATAGTAATTTTTTTTTTTATATATATATATTTAATACACATGGTGCTGGTAATCAAAGAACTTGAATCCTCACATCATCAAAATACAATCCATACAATCAACAGTTCATTCAAAAGCGAATCTTACATAAACACATAATATTAAGGTTGCATGATTTGAAGTTCATATTAAAAATATATATACTTGGACATGAGTTTGCACTCTTATACTTCTAATAGCCATCACAAATTTTAAACAAAAAGGATCTAATAAAAGTTATACATTCAGTACATGAGATGATGATGAATGCAGTTTTCGCTGCCGATGCAGAAATCGGCAGCGACGCAGTTTTCGCGGCCGATTCTGGACTGGGCAGCGATGCAGTTTTCGCTGCCGATTCTGGACTTGGCAGCGACGCAGTTTTCGCTGCCGATGCAGAAATCGGCAGCGACGCAGTTTTCGCTGCCGATGCAGAAATCGGCAGCGACGCAGTTTTCGCTGCCGATTCTGGACTGGGCA
>Ga0307509_10011812_pt1 | contig 10515 bp, 10 predicted proteins | sample 10_EM_MG_FD_202245 | JGI IMG/M metagenome (GOLD analysis project Ga0307509, IMG submission 202245) | Populus trichocarpa ectomycorrhiza microbial communities from riparian zone in the Pacific Northwest, United States - 10_EM | ecosystem: Host-associated > Plants > Roots > Unclassified | place...
ATTAGTGGACTCTAGAGGTGTGAGTCTTGTCACGATTTAAGAGGGTCCCGCATGGTTGACTGTGGGTAGCGCCCATGCAGTCAGGCAGCAGGAGATTTCTTATCGTGGGAGCATGCAGTCAGGTTTCGAAGCTTTGTATAGACAAGTAGAATTGCCGATGGACTGCGTAGCTGGTATAGACGAAACCACCGCTGGGCCAGTGAGTCCCAATGGATATTATCTCTACGGTCGGCATGTCGGTCGCCAACTGATATGCTACTGATAGGAAAGAGTTTTCGCTCATGCAGATGTAGTTGGAGAGACCTCAGCGGAAGCACTTCCTATTTGTTCACATAGTTAATATCCCAGCGGTCCAACTGCCTCCGAGTGTTAGCTCACTCTAGGCGGGTGAGTTGGACAGCCCTGAGCGGAGCAGGCTGCTCGCGCAAGGTCAGAATTGTCGACAGGTCTCCTCTTGCTTTACATTATTCTACTTAACTACAGCGAGAGACACCCTAATCTGATAACCAACAATCCTCGAGAGAACCTATTGCGTGAAGCTTTCTGGCCTAACGATATTAAGCTCTACCGCTTGATTCTACTTTGAATAATCTTTATCTTTATTTTGATCCTTACTTCTACTTTGAGTCTTTGGTGCGGTTGCAATCTTAGGATCCGTGTTCCTACCGAGTGCCCCGGTTACACCATTATCACGTGCCTCACCTACCAGCAGCAGTACAAGCTGAAATACGGGTATAAGCACGACCTCATTCACACAATCTATCGAAAAATGAGATGCCCCCATTGCTACTGGCAAAAGCAACTACCATGAATTGCGCTTTAGGATTATCAGGATCCTGAAAGAGAAAGCCCTCTTACAAGTGATTGAGGATTCAGAGGGTAGTCCCAGTTCGAGCAAAGATGACCCAGCGTTCACTATTATTACACTTAACATTAAAGACTCTCAGATCCCCTATTTTCAGGATGCAAAAACAACACGCGAGAGATGAACAGTACTGCAGGAGGTACATCAGGGTATTGGCATGAATGGGAGAGTGATATTGATGCAACATTTATGGGGGCTAAAGATGACCGAAGCCGACGATATGGCCCAACACTTAAACCAGTTCCGGGAACTGGGCAATCAGCTACTGGGCCTGTCAGCAGATGCAAAAGGGATGGATGATGGGGAGTTTGTTACCATCCTGACACTCAGCCTGCCTGTGTCATATGAGCCATTGGTAATGGCCCTCCAATCTCGTACCTATACTATTACCTTCGACATGATGGCGGGAAGGTTACTTCACGAATCGGGGAGACGGCACATTAGTCAGGTATCCCAAACGAACCAAGGAAGTAATTGGATACCACAAACAGCCTTCACTGTACAAAGATCACCAGGCTTCGGAAGAGGTGGAAGCGCGAGAGGAGGAAACTGGCACACCTATAATGGTCGAGGAAGAGGTGGCTCTCGTATACGCTTTCGGGAACCTCTTTCAACCAGTGAGCCACAAAGTGAGGCGCGGCTAGGGCGCAGCGGCAGTCTACCTAATAACCATGTTCCACCGGGAACAAAGTACCACTATTGTGGAGAAGGAGCCCACAGGTGCAAGGATTGCTATAAACGCAAGTCAGAAGAAGTTGGCGGATAAGGTACTGGAAGCGGAAGAGCACAGGAGTTTACATTTTTAGCGCAAAGCCAGGGTGTCTTAGTAGGGACAGGGTGGATTATCGACTCGGGCGCTAGTCAACATTTGTCCAGGGAGCAGACACGATTTATAACCTATTGAACAGGCAGTACAGAACAAGCTATTACAATAGCAGATGGTACGAAAATAAATGCCCACGGTATAGGGGATATTGAGATAGCGACAACAGCACGAGTAATTCATTTAACAGAGGTCTGGCATGTTCCTACAATCGAAGCCAGTCTGATGTCCGTCGCTGGAATCGGTGACGCCGGATATGCGGTCGGATTTGAAGCCACTAGATGCTATATCAGTAAAGCATGCAGGAAAATAGAGATTGGTTTGCGAAAAGGAAGTTTATACCATCTAATACAGGACGAGAGAATAACGTCAGTGTAACCAAGGTCCCGAGCACAAGCAAACCTTGGCCTTGCAACAAATCAATCCACTGACGCAACTTTGGAAACATGGCACCGGAGCCTCTACCATCTAACCCTAGACAACCACAATGTTCAGTATATATCGGAAAAGGTTACAGATATGCGGGTTAAGAAAGAAAGGGATGATACTAGCCAGGTATGTCCTGTTTGTGCCTTGGGGCGTCAGCACAAAGTGGCGCAAACAAAGGAACGAGAGAAGCCTACCGAACTCTTGAGTGTCATTCACTCAGACCTGTGTGGCCCCATGCAGACCACCAGTATCAATGGTGAAAGGTACTTCATCACATTTACAGATGAAATGAGTGGTAGGGTTAGTATATACCTCCTGCCTACCAAAGATGGAGCATTAGCAGCATTTCAGGCATATCGGGCAAGAGTCGAGAAAAGTGGTCTGAAAGAAATTAAGCCACTACGAACAGATTGGGGTGGAGAATACCTCAACAAGCAGTTTCTCCAATACCTAAAGGAAGATGGTATATGCCACATTGTTAGCCCTCCATATAGCCTGGCGCAAAATGCTCTTGCCGAAAGAATGAACCGTACGATCATGGAAGGCGCTCGCTGCCTATTAGAAGACGCCAAAATCAGCAAGGAGTTTTGGGGACCCGCGGTACTTACTGCCGCACACATACACAATTGACTACCATCCGCAAGCCACAAGAGTATCTCTCCGATGGAACACTGGATAGGAAAGGCTCTAACTCTCGGACACTTATCTATCTGGGGATCCACAAAATGGGTGCATATACCGAATGAGAGGCGAAGAAAGCTGGATGCAAAGTCAGTAAAGGGTATCTTGGTCGGATATGAGCAGGATGCGGGGACAAAGCTTTATCGAGTATATGATCCGGGGAGCAAAAGATTGCTGCTCTCCTGGTATGTAATTATTGACAAAGTGCGGAAGCCAATCGAAGAAACCATCTCCCAACGCCAAAAGACCGGAATTGAATGGGAGTTGGAGTCACCCCTTGAAAAACAAGCCAGTCAAGAGCGTTCACCAGATCAATATTATGGACAAGAGAGCATCACCCCTCCTCCTGCCATTTTGGAAGACCCTACAGGCAATGATATTCAGGAAACGATAACCCTACGACCACGATTAGTAACAGAAGCAATCTGAAGAGATATAGAGACTGCTAGAAACAGAGACCAAGCACAGTAGGGGGAAACTGAGTTAGAGCCACGAAGGTCACAAAGAAATCGGGGGCCAGCAGAGCCTTTTCGCCAACAAGCTAATGTTGCGCTAATGGCTAAGGTCGTAGAGCCAGAGCCACAGAGTTTATCCAAAGCGCTTAGTAGTGACGCTAAGATAGAATGGAGGCATGCTGGGGAATGGCAGCTTGCCTCCTTGGCAAAGAACAACACAGGGGTGGTTGAGCCGCTTCCAAAAGATTGCACTGCGATCGGTTGTCGCTGGTTATTTGAGAGAAAGCAAGACAGGTGCTATAAGGCCAGACAAGTCGCGAAGGGGTATAGACAAAGGCAAAGGATCTACTATGAGGAAACCTTTGCTCCGGTAGCAAAGTTTACCACGATCCGACTTCTTCTGGCATTAACCGGCGAGAGTAACTAGGAGGTTTGTGGCATGGATGTCAAAACCGGATTTCTGAATACTGAGTTAGCAGAGAGGGTGTACATTGAACTTCTAGAGGGAGTTACTATTCCAGCAGAGACGAGCCAGAGCCCGGGCTATAGGCAATCGAGAGCTTGCCGGTTACTAAAATCAATCTATGGATTGAAGCAATCCCCGCACGCATGGTATGGCCGTATTCACCAATACCTTTTATCGAATAGCTTTAGCCGAAGCGATGCTGACCACAGCTTATTTATCCACTACGATCGACAAGTTATCCTACTCCTCTATGTGGATGATCTTGTGCTAGGGGCGCCAACCTTGAACCAAATAGATTGGATACGTACCAAGCTAAACCAAGAATTTGACATGACGGATCTCGGAGAAATACACTCCTTCCTAGGCCTCGAGATAGAGCGAAACCGGAGTTGCCGTACTTTATTTCTATCAGAAAGACAGTATATTCTTCGGATCCTGCACGACCATGGAATGAGACACTGCAACCCAGTCAATAGTCCAGCAGACCCTGATATACGGTTAGAAAAGAGCAGCCCCACCTTTGAGGCCACAGATACACAGAGGAGCAGATATCGGTCTGCCGTAGGTTTAGTTATGTACGCAATGCTCGGTACACGTCCGGATATCTCCTATGCCATCAGCAAAGTTAGCCAATACAGGACAAACACAAATCCTATCCACTGGACTGCGGGCAAAAGGATTTTCCGATATCTAGCCTGAACATTGAACCGAGGACTCTACTTCGGAATACAAGTGAACAGCATGAGGTTCACCAGACGCGGATTGGGGCTCGCGGGATGACCGAAAGTCTGTAGCGGGTTTTACTTTCCTCTTCAACGGGGCTGCTATATCTTGGAACAGCAAGAAGCAGAGTACGGTCGCTCTGTCCTCAACCGAAGCTGAGTACATGGCTTTGACCCAAGCCATGAAGGAGTCTATATGGCTTCAAGCTCTTCTGTACGACCTTGGTGCCAGGAAGCACATTCCCGAGATCTCTCACATTCTCATGGAAAACCAAGGCGCACTTGCTTTAGCAAAGAACGCAGAGTTCCATGCACGCTCTAAGCATATTGACATTCAGTATCATATCATACGTGAGTATCTGGAGACAGGGAAGATTATACTTAGCTACTGTCCGACAAATGAAAACACAGGTGGTGTTTTCACCAGGGCCCTGCCGGGACCCGTATTCACCCAACACAATCTCGGATCAGGACTCATTGACCGATCAATATTAATCTTGAGGCTGAAGATACACCTTCGGGAAATCCGGGGATAGGAGCACCGGTGAGGGGAGGTGTTGTAAATCTCCGGCGCTCTCCGGATTCCAACATCCACAACTCCGCGGTGTAGAAGGTGCTAGAAATATCGGAGAAATCCCCATGGCCGGAAAATCGGTGATTGGTGCAAGAAGAGAGGTTGATGATTGACTGGGCGGGGTAGAAAACAGGGGAAAGCGGAGCAGTGAACATTGCATGATAACTTGTGGAAATGGCGTGAGAGTGTTGAGAAGATGCGTGGAAAACTGAAGAATTATTGTGTATTTGAAGACTCCTCTCTGCCCGTCATCGTAGAGAGCCAAGTCAAGAAGCAAGTTATAAGTTAGTCTTTGATATCATCTTTTGCATTCCCGAACCACTCCTCTTTGTCAACGGTACAACTTCTTTCGCCACATTTTTAGTCCAATTACCCTCTCCGGGTCCTCTCATCTTCAATTCTCCATTACCCCCTCTGCCTACCAGTCGTCCGCCTTACACCACACACCTTATCTGTCTTTCCACCTGTACTTTGATTCCAACTCAATCATCCCACCTGAGACAGTGGTCCATCTTGCAATGATATCCTGTACTTAGTGCGATCTTACCTACTCGGATAGTCCATATGCCTCTCAAGGATATGTATTGTGTCCTAGCCCTTCCACAAGATTGATCCACTGGCTAACCCCAGCTCTTACTATTGTTCTCTGCTTTGTCATGTTCAATTGTGTGCCCTCTTTTTGCTGAAACTCATAGCTGGCTATATGCAACCAAGTCGAACATACCTCGAAAATCTTTTACATTTGAACTGTAATAAAATCTCCACAACCAGTATTCATGTAATAATACAATCCAATATTTAGCCAGCTCGTGCCAGTGGCCAATTTGGTGAACTTGTGCTAATGTTTTGCAAGAAATACAATACATCAGCAAAAACGAATCGTACATCTGATCCCAGACCATTGCGTTTTGTCACAAGCAACATATTTTCTGCGTCTCCTGCATCCTTTGTATTCTGAGTTGTCTTGCTACATCCCTTCATATGTGGTTGTGCTCCGAGTTGCTTTGCAAGGCCTTGCCATATCCGGTTGGGTCTGCTGACCTTCCACTACACTTGGTTCTGTCCAGAATTCAACTAAGCAATCCTGCCTTTCAATGCACCCAGACTCAGATCCTCAGACTATTGCATATCAGGATTGACCAAAACCGCTCAGTATCCTCCCAGCCTTCTCAGCCACTGAGCAAGGGGTATTCCTTTACAGATAAAATATGCTTAGTACAGTCGTCAGGGAGGAAAGCCATTGCTGCTTAAATCTTCGACTTGCTCTAAACTTGAACATTCCAACTCAGAATTCTATTTTCAGAACTGGACCTTTGAGGCAGAGAAAATGCCCACTCACTCCTCTCTGAAAGCAAGGTCTAGCCTGGAGAGTTGATAGTCTAGCACAGTTTAAGTTGATGCTTGTTCCTCCACACTTCGCCTCAAAGGTGATGCTATCGACTCATCACAATATGAAATATACACACCCCAACCACCACTTGCAGCCGCAAGTCTCCACCACAATCATTTAACCCATCCTTGATCTGACACCTTGATGTTGCTGAGCTCAATACCCACTACACACTGGTAGAAGATCTATCTCTACAGGACTATTCTGCCTCAAGTTACGAGACTGGGGAGGGCAGAGCCTGATAGCAGATCCCTCTACAACCAGTTAGGCCATTCTGGATTCGATTCCAGGCGATGATTGCACTAGACATCAGCTACACCGCGGTATAAGACTCCTCCCTCTGTCATCTCTATTCATGAGATTACAGTGCTCAATGGTAGTGATTGTTCTGAATTCAGAAGAGGTGGGTTGGTGTCTGGTTATGTCTTGAATATTAGGTGGTCCGACTGGTGCTTCCTAAGTATTAAGTCCTGTCACTACTGCGTCCTGACTCTTAGGTGCTAAGTTCCGTTACCTCTGATGTGTTTTGTGCTAGAGTTGTTGATTCCTGATTTGAAATTAACCTTCTGGCATCCTATGCGTCTGACATACCAAATGTATGTAATGCAAGGTATTATTTTTGCTGATAAACACACATGCCTGGCCTGAATGTATTTTCAATTTGATGAAACTTACAAACCTCAAGCCTACCAGGTCCTTCATTTTTTCTTTCAATACCTATTGTTATAATTTGGGGGATTCTGACCTGCATAATTTACTCCTTGTTGTCCCGTATCCCTAATTCTCAACCCAACTTGATCAGTCTGGCCACCTCCATTAGTGACACAAACTTTACCCTAGCATTACCTGCAGATCTGGTGCACGTTAGCTTTCCCCGGATGTTCAGCCCCTTGGTTTAACTGAGGCCCAGCTTCAATCTCTGTCGATTCCTTACCAGCCCTTCATATATGTCATCACACTACCTGAATATGTCTCCTGTGTCACCCCTTTGTTTCTCCAATGTTACCCTAAAGCAGCAATCGTGACTACTCGTTCATGCAATTGTTTGCTCTCTGCTATTTAGAATTTAATATTTTCTGCCCTTTGTCACAGCTCAATGGTACTATCGGGCTTTTGTGTTTGCACTCTATACCCTCCCATGTAGCAACCATCAACTGCACCTCCCTGTACATGCTTTTGTTCTTTCTTCAGTTTTGGTACATACACCGGGTGCAAGACATAGCTTTGTTGACCTACTCAATAGCTATCTCGGCAAATTGCGCAACAAGAACCCATGCGGTGTCTAAAGTAGTAAGCCTCAATATCCTTACTGGCACACTTAGATAAACAGGCCTTTAATACAGTACAGAGGTCCCGGCCTCAGATTTTGTGCAACGGATCCTTTTTGCAACCACTCTGTCGTTTGAACTCTCAATAAATTACTCAACACCTTAATCCTTCATCAGCTGTTGTAGATGAATACCTGTAACCTCAGGACCGTGCTTGCGACTGAAATTGCAGGACAATCGGTTATCTGGCGTGAAGGAGGGCGCGTGCTGTATGAGCTATAGCAGTAATCCTTACCAATCTAACACTGCTACTTGTCTTGGCTCAACTCCCCACTGGCATCCTTTCGTAGTAGCACTTTCTTGATGAAAACAACTATGCAAGCAATTCATGACATGCCTTCAGTTCCATGTTTCTTACTCATTCATTTAATGTCTCAAAGGGATCAAAATACCAGCCTAAATGTGGAAGCCCATGAAAAGGGACGAAAGAAATTATTAGATCTGCCCCACAGAGGTCATAATCATAATAGCTGTAGTTGTCGTAGTATTGACTAATTCCTTATGCTACAAACATGGAACCCCTGAGAATTGTATTATGATTCAAATGCAGCTTGTTCAAATAGCTCAAAATGAGCTAGTTCAATTAGGCATCTTGATGGCCGGTTTAGCTACAGATAGCTCTCTAACAAATAGCTATTGTGGTCACCACCAAAAGCCTACTTTGCCTACTCTCCGTCAGTGTTCCCAAGCGGCCAGTCCGGACCATGGGTCGGCAATCCGGTCAGTCCGGCCATGGTTTTGAGAAGCCTGGGTCGGTTCGGCTTAAATTACCAACGGCCTCCAAAGCCTGCAGACGCCCAGGCACCCGCCTGGTCGAGAGGATAGGCGACCCAGGAAAAGCCGCCAGATGCCCAGGCGAAGCCTGCAGATCCCGGGTAAAACCGCCAGATACTTTGACAACAGGTGCTGCTCACGTAAAACTCAACACTGATTGGCTGAGCTGTTCGCTTACACCGGAGGACAAAAGTGCATGAGTTTTTTCGCAGTGCAACCATCGAAAAAAATAATCTTTGCATCTGAAATAAAGCATACAAAGCACCGACCACCACCACCACCATGCCTCTACGAACCCCTTACATTGTGCCCCTGCATGCTTAAGTCAAGTCTCTCTTTAGAACTAACAATTTCCCCTGGTAAAAATGGGAGTCAGGCTAGGATTGTGGAGCCAAAGGTCCACCGCCTTCATATCAGTTGATGGGTCTGCCGGGTAACTTAACTTGCTCTCTGGGGAAGACTTGCTCTGCAGTGCACCTATTTCCACCATTTCCCGGCCTAGAAGAGTAGGTTTTATACAAGGTAATGAAAGGTCTCTGAAGCCTTATCAGTATTCTTTCTTTGGTATGTGCCGGTATGTTGTGTTGCTGGCACTACGTTGGATATTGGCCTTGCCAGTGTTGGGATGATATTTTTTTGGCGATGGTTGCATTGCACAAAAATTCATGCACTTTTGTCCGCTGGTGTATGACATTTTAAATTGAATTACATAAATTAAACGACAGGTACCCGGCCATTCATAGATATTTGCGAAAGCCTTCATGCTGCTGACTGCTCCTACCTCGATTAGAACAATAAATGCTACACGGTGTGATGCTTTTCGATCAATGTCGCCAGCTTATCCATATATCCAATAGCTAGTTCTTGTGTTCGCGTATTTGACCATTGGGCATTTATTCGGACACCCCACGATAGCCCTCCGAAAGGTTTTAAGTTACCTCTGGAAGTAAAGTTTCTAGCCGAGTGATCACATATTTCAAATGTTGAAACACTAGAAGTCACGTGTATCAACCCTAACCTGATTCTGTAGAAATAGCTTTCTCCGGATTCAGGTTAGGGTTAAAAACCTGAGGACTGCAGGTGTACGGCGGCCTATAGCGACCAAAACCGCCACAATACCCAAATCTTAAAACTTTAAAATCAAAAAATGCAAAAAGTCCCTCAACCATCAGAACTTCGTGGGCTTATTTATAATCATCATCATTCATAATATGGGGTGAGGGACAATGGCAAGACAGAATGGTAGAAATAGTAGGAATTGAAACAAAACTTGAAAAACCAAGAGGAAAACACACTTGTAAAACAAGAACTTACAGGAAGAAAGTATGCAATCGGGAGGGTGTAGGGTGGGGATAATCGAGTGCCAACTGGACAAAGCGCATGCACTATTACTCGAGGGTGGAGGTAATGTCCCGGAGGTGGTAGGAAAAAGGCACAGGAGCAGGATGGCTACGCAGAGGACATTGCGTTCCACCAACAAGTCCTATAGCAACCAACCTTCCTGGCAGTGAGATCCACAAGCTCACTACACTACTTGTTCTTTATTACTCCACCCACCACCCCTGCCTCTGCCCAGGGCCCCCTCATTGTCACCTTGGGATATCACCAGTGTCAATCATCACTGGTGCCAACTTGAAGGGCAGCGAGATTTCAACCAATGCCTCTGCCTGTGGAACTATGCTAGAAGTAGGAAGGGAAGGATTTTTGGACTTTGTCGTCTATTGTTGGGTATTCTAGATTTGTGCTTTTCGTTTCTAGCTGCTAGTTGTAACTTTAATGCAGTGTTCGCAACGGGGCAGTCCGTCCGGCCTGGGCCAGGACGAGGTCGGACGACATTTCGTCGTCCCGTCCCGTCTGTTCCAAAACTTGCCCGACATGTAAGAGCCAAGGATCAGGACGGACGACATTGTGTCGTCCCCCGCCGTCCCCTGCCGTCTTCCGCTGTTTCCGATGTTTTCCGCCTTCCCCTGCCGTCCCCTATCATCCCCGGCGGTCCTATGTAGGCACT
>Ga0307509_10011813_pt1 | contig 10514 bp, 6 predicted proteins | sample 10_EM_MG_FD_202245 | JGI IMG/M metagenome (GOLD analysis project Ga0307509, IMG submission 202245) | Populus trichocarpa ectomycorrhiza microbial communities from riparian zone in the Pacific Northwest, United States - 10_EM | ecosystem: Host-associated > Plants > Roots > Unclassified | place...
ACATAATACAAGAAGACATCTCACCTTCAGCTTCATCATCTGGGTCCTCAACAAACGGCTCCTTGCTCCGCATACCATGTTTTCTAGGATTCTCTTTCTTCTCTTCATCTCCTTCAGTTTTCTCGTTTTCAGAATCTAGCTCTTCAATAATCGGGCCCCTTGATTTCTTCGGCTCTGGAACTTGTTGCTCGATATATCCAGAAGGATGCATGTTGTCAAAGGGAGATGGATGCATGTTGTCAAAAGGAGATGGATGCATATTAGCGAAAGGATTTCCACTGGAACCAAAGAAAGTCGACTCGAACAGACCTCCAAACGGACGCGTGAAGAACGGGTCATCAAATGGATCCCTTCCACCGAAAAAACCAGAGAGCAGACTTCTCTGGCTCCCAAAACCACCAAAAGGGCCACCATTACCAAAGAAAGGATCTCTGTTACCCCTGCCTCCTTGCATTTTCAAACAAACACAATACAACACCTGAAAAAAATAGTAAAACGCCATTCAATTTCAAAGAAAAAAACCGAATTTTGAATGATCGAAGTGTACAACGATCATAATTTCCATCGCCACATTTATAATTACCATAATTAGCACTTAATTCTGTTTAAGAAAGAAAAAGGCACTTCATGCAAAAAAAAAAAAAAAAACAAGGCACTGATCAAAATACAAAACCCTGGAAACCAGAGAGGGGGAGAGAGTACCTTCAAAGAGGTTAATGATGACAAATTGGAGAGATTCGAAGAGAATCGAACCCTAAGCAGGAATTCTTTGATAAAGGGTTTCGTGAATTTAAATGTTGAACTGACTCTGGAAATGTGATAGAAGGGAGGAGGAAGGTTCTAGCATGCCCGCGATGAGCTGAGAAATTATTATGAGTGAAAGTACATTTTAGGCGCTACAGTTGTACAATAACTACACTTCGGTTCTGTTATTTTTAACGTTTTCCGTGTCAACTTCGTTATTTCATTCCAAATCCATGCCTTTCTTCTTCTGCATCTTTGAACGTCTTTCTTTCCTATTATTATGTTAATTGTAATGTTTTTTCTTTTAATTACAAGCTATCGATTTTTTATTTACTAGTCAATAAAAAATTATTTCATTAATTAATAAAAGCCAATAGCCTCTTGATACTGTTCTAATTTCTTTGGTGGGCGTCAGATTTTTGTTCTTCAAACAACAATTTTGCTTCTGAAGGTGGTGTAAAAGAAATATAATTATAAGATTTTAGTTGAGAAAAATATTTATTAGAATTTCATATAAAATCTTGTGTCACTTGTGGAAAATCTCTTTGTTATTTTTTCTGTTACAACCCTTCCTTGTAAAAAGTATCATGTGGTCAGGTTCGAGCCATGTGGTTGCTCATATGATGGTTACTGGAGGTTTATATGGTCGTTAACTTCAGGACCCGTGAGATTAGTCGAGGTACACGCAAACTGACCTGAACACCCATATTAAACTAAAAAAAAAAAAAATTTAGTTAATATTAATTTATACGTGGTTGTGTTTGTGTGACGTCCCTGCATGCTTGATCTGCTGGCAACTTGAAACTTTACGTGATTAATTACTATCATGTCATACTAGGTTAATATAGATATAGCCATATAGGATTTGAGACCAACGTGGTTCTAATGTCAGTCCTTTACACATTTATTATTTATTTTATTGTTTTTCTTTGAACTATGTTCATTTCTTTTTGTTTTTATTATTTTTGCCGATGTCATCGATTCTTTGTTCATGTGTATGTAACTATAAAATTTGAGATTTGATGTTGAGTCCAATTTTGTTATTTATTGATAAACTCATAAAGAAAAAAACGAACACAAAGATTGGACTTGTAATTTTGAAATCCTCGCGGATAAAAAATAGTGGTAATTAATTATAATAGTATGTTCGGAAAGAAATGTAATAAATGTTATTTTTTAAATTATGTTTTGCTCGAAAATATATTAAAATAATATTTTTTAATTTTTTAATTTTATTTTGGACATTAGTGCATTAAAACAATTAAAAAAACTATAAAATTAATTTTTTAAAAAAAAACCTTAGATTTTTTTAAAATACGGTTCAATTGCACCCCTGCAATAGTTGTGGTATTTCATTGTCATGTAAGAACCTAACTTAGCTAGAACATCTTCAATATTTTTAAGAAAAAAATAACTCTTAAGGAAAACCTTTATTCACTGAATAACTATTTTTTTCAACCATTCATTAATACGCGGGTCTCATCTTTCATTATTTGAAAGTAGGTTTTTGATTGATTTACAGGGTTATTTGAAAATATATTACTGTTTGTTCTTGTTCAATCTCGACTATAGAATGACAAGTTCTTATTTGATTATAATATATTATTTTTGTTGTTGCGATTTTCTTCTTTTGTTTTCTCTTTACCATTTTCTTGTGTAGTTTTTAAATTTTTATTTTCATTTTATAACTAGAAATTAAGAATGGTTCAATAAATAAAAAGAAACATGAGAGAGATGAGCGGTGAGTAACCAAATCAGTCTACATAAGCATTTAATGTCTAAAATTGGACAGACCGATAGAGGGGCTTGATTATAAGTAGTGAATTTCAAGCGGGAGGGTCAAACTAATAAAATTAGATGTGGGGGGTGATATTAAAACAATTATAAAAGTAGGAGGATGTCTGAGATAATCAACCCCTGAGTTTTGCCATGGAGAACACGTGGAGAGCCTTTTGTAGTATTGTTGGTGGCAAGTAGATAGTATATACTATATACTATATACAGGTATGGTAGTTTTGTTTGGGGTTGATTTATCTGAGGGGTTTTCATCGAGGCTTTTTATTATTTTTATAAGAAAAGGTATTTTAATAGAAAGTAGATTGATGAAAAGTAAATTATATTTTTTATATTTGGTAGTGTTATGATAAATAAGTTAAAAAATATTTTATAGTGTTTAACTATATAATTAAAAATAAGTTGAAAATAATTTATGAATAATCTATTTTTTTTCAAGTTTATTAAAAGATTGGGGACAAAATCTAATATATACAAAAGTTGAAGAAATGTGAAATTAAAAAAACAATTATAATTTTATAAATTATTTTTATTAAAAAAGAGCAATAAAAAGAATAAAGACTAAATCTGGTAGATAAAAAAGTTGAAAGATGATGAGATTAAAAACAAACAATTTTATAGATTATTTAAAATATAATAAATAACAGTAAAAAATTAGGGACCAAAAATAGTAGATAAAGAATTTTAAAAAAATAATAAGAGAAAAATAAATAACAATCAAAATAATAAAGATCATAGTTGATATAAAAATTAAATTCTAAAAAGGTAAATTGAAAAACAATATTAAAAACAAAATATATATAGATCAAAATGATTAAAGACTAAATTTGATATAATCAATAAATTACAAAATATTTTTGAATTTTTTACAACATCTTAAAAGTATTTTAGCCTAAAACAAAAAGAAAATACTTTATTGAAAATCAAATTAATTTTTTCTCTTGATCATAAAGTGTTTTTCATTAACAAATCTTTGTAATAATACAAGTACTAAAAAGTTTAAAAATTTATTTTAAAACAATTATTTTTTATAGAACAAATAGACCTTAAACATTTTATATAAAAAAATCATCATATCAAACTTAAGATCATCCCAATCTAATCCAAGAGTGGTATGCATGGGGCTTATTGGGTCATCTATGCCTTTTTAGAGCTCCCCCATTGGTCATCATTCTGAGGGGTGTTAGGCCACCAGGATACCCTTGACTTATCTTGGAATGGCATGGAGATGCAAGCCTGGTTTAGGTCTTAGAAACCCGAGAGAGATTCAGGGCACAGTCAAGATGGCTTTAACAATCACCTGGGCGATTATAAATATATTTTGAAATTATAGTAGAAATTATTTTGTAAAATATTTTTTATTTATAAAAGTATTAAAATATTTTGTTTTTGAAAAAAATTATTTTTAACATCAGCAAATTAAAATAATAATAAAAAATTAAAAATAAAATAAAAAATAATGATAAAAAACAAAGAAATTCATTCCCGGACATGCCCTGGGTCTAGCCCGGGCCCCGTCAGTTATATTAAAAACTAGATGACATGTATGCGCGCCGCCGCAGGCTTATGAAATAAATATGCTTGATGGTGTTATAGTTACGAATAAATATTAAAAAAATAAAATTGACAAAGATAATTTTGAAAAAAATCATAACAAAAAATAAAACATATAAAAAAAAACCTGGAAAAAAACCCATGTAGAAAAATACTATAGCAATCCACATTGTTATGTAAGGAAAACTACAGTGCTTACCCTACATAATTTAGCCTTACTCGTAATTGTAATTCTCAATCAGTTTAATATTAAAAAAATAAAATCGACAAGGATAATTTTAGAAAAAAACATAAAAAGAGGGAAAACACTATAGCAATACACGGTAATTTGTGAGGAAAGCTACAATGATTTTCTCATATATTGTAATTGTAATTCTCAACCAACTTAATATTAAAAAATAAAATCAACAAAGATAGTTTTGGAAAAAATCATAAAAAAATAAAAACAACAAAAAAACCATGTGGAGGAACACTGTAGTAATCTACAATGTTTTAAAGAAAAAAATTACAAAGCTAAATTCTCAACCAATTCTATATTCAAAAAAAAATTAACGAATACAATTTTGAACAAAATCATAAAAAAAACCACGTGGGGAAACACCGTAGCAATCTACAGTATTTTATGAGAAAAGTTACAACTGTAATTCTCAACTAACTTAATATTAAAAAAATAAAATCGATAAATAATTTTGAAAAAAACTATAACAAAAAAAAATTATATGGGAAAACACTATAGCAATTCACAATGTTTTTTTTTTATAAAAATTACAAAGCTAAATTCTTAATCAGCTCAATATTAAAAAAATAAAATCGACAAAGAAAATTTTGTGGAAAATAATAATAAAAAAAAAACAACAAAAATAGAAAAAAAAATCGGGGGAAAAAAACCAAAAAATAAAATCGATAAATAATTTTGAAAAAATCATAAAACAATTATGTGGGGAAACACTGTAGTAATTCACGGTGTTTTAAAGAAAAAAAATTATAAAGCTAAATTCTTAAGCAGCTCAATATTAAAAAATAAAATCGACAAAAATATTTTTATAAAAAAACAAAAAAAATTGAAAAAAAAAACAAAAAAAACCCAAAAAACAATAAAAAAAGTATTATAATAATCCACAGTAACATGTGAGAAAAGATACACCCCCACACGTTTTAAAATATTACTTAATTTATGAAAAAAAAGAAAAAAATTAGGAAAAAAACCAAAAAAGAAGAAGAGGAAAGCACTGTATTACTGTAGCTTCCCCACACCTGTTTTAGAGTATTGCTTAATACTAAAGAAATCGGACATGCCAGCAAGTCTACAATCAAGCAAATACAAAGATGCATATTTGATAAGAAAAATGGAAAAAAAAAGGAAAGATCAGGAGATAGGTCAAACAGACTGAAATCTATAGGGCATAGTCCAACTAAAAACAGAATAAAATCTCAAACGTTTGATTACAATACATTTTACATCATCGTTTCCTGTCAAAAATCAAATTTTATCAAACAAAAAACTCAGCCCCCATTGTGATTGGGCAAAATTTATTTACTTTTTATTTAAAATTATTGTTTCTTATATATTTCATTTTTTGATATATTGATATTAAAAATAAATATTAAAATATTAAAAAATATTTTAACATATTAAAAAATATTTTAAAAATAATTATTACTGCACTCCAAAATATCACATGAATAATAAAGAGTGATTTATAAATTTCTATGCCATCAAAACTAATTATTGGTCTTTTTATAATAAAATATTTGAAAAAGTCTCCTGACGAGCATTAACCATCCTCAACTTGTAGTTTTTTTTTGTTTCAAAGATTCCCCGCCTCCTTTATATTAAAAAAAACATTTAATTGACAAATTGATTAAATCTAAGAATATAAGATTTAAAATATATAAATAATTGTAAAATCCTTAAACAAATAATAAAATACCATCCGAGATGTATGTACTCTGATTAAAAAAACTTCCCATACGGCTTATACATGCATCCCTGCTCTCGTTTCTTCACCTCTCTCCGTAGCAGAAAGAAAGGAAAACATCCCAGGAAACCCTCCCCTCTCCAAAATTCCTCTCTCTATATAGAACAGGTTATCAGGGTTTCTGTCTCTCAAATTCTCTCAATCATAAGAAAAAAAACTCTAACCTGATTTCTCTCGCCATTGTTTTCAATCCCCGTCTGGTACGCCCCTCTCAATATTTAGGGTTTACTAACCGGCTTTGTTTTTGTTGATTTTTTGTTATGCATTGAATGATTTTACCGATTCTGACAAGCAATATTGGTTGTGATTGGAGTATTTGTTTTCCAGTCGAGCTTTTCATCTTAGGTTTCCATTTTTAGAGTCTTGATTTGATTTAGAGTTTGTTTGTTTCTTTAGTATTACTGTTTAATTCCAATCCCAGGTTTTATGTTCTTGCGTTTTGATCGATTCTTTTTTGCGGATTTTTCATTATTTTATGGTTCTGGATGGCTTATGGCTATGAACCATTGTTAATATTTTTGTGTTTTGATTTAATAATATCTTGGGGTTTTTATTTTTTGATTGTTTGTTTGTTTTGTTTTGTTCAGCACTGCTAAACTGCACACACCTTTTTCTGTAAGTACTGGTTTGGACTTGGATTGATGTTTTTGTTCTGCAAAAAGGATTGAAAAGATCGGCATTATGATGAGCGGGGTCGAGTCTTTCACTTTTTAATTCGTGGGTGAGGGTTTTGATAATCTTCTTTATGTTTTAACAGAAGATTCATTATGAGTAAGGATCGCAAGACTACCGAACTTGAGGAGGGATGGGAATATATGCAGAATGGGATCTCAAAGCTGAAGGGGATCCTGGATGGATCACTAGAGCAATTCAGCTCTGAAGAATATATGATGCTTTACACGTATATTTCCTTTTCTTTTTTATTAACGTTGTTTTGATGAAATGGTTAGAAGATTCTTGCAAATGTTCTAATCTTTCTTTATTGTCAACACTTCAGAACTATCTACAATATGTGTACTCAGAAGCCACCAAATGACTATTCTCAACAGCTTTATGACAAGTATAAGGAAGCTTTTCAAGTATATATTAACTCCACGGTGAGGAGGATTGGCATCTGTTTTTTTCTCTTCAATTTGCTGTTTGATCCATATTTATCAGTTATCTTCTTGCAAGTACAACTGCTTTCCTCAAGACATTGTTATTGCCAATGTCTGCATTGTATGATCCGCTGGATAAGGTCTTTTCTTTCCATTTACAATGCAAAAAAGTAAAGCTACAAAACAATGATGTCTGCTGATGTTAGTTCTAAATCAACAGCTGTTTGGTGCAGCGTACAATGAGTTATTTTGTTATGCCATGTTGCATCTATCACTGCAATATAAAAATCTCTTCAGTTCAATGATCTTGTAAATTGAGGGTGGGGTATGGGTGGTTTGTTCTTGCAGTGTATCCCTGGGTTTTAGTTTTATTTATTAAAGAAGTTTCAGCAGTATCGTTTTATCAATGACCAGTTTGTTTTGCTTATCCTAATGAATAATTCAACTTTTTGGCCTTTTTTACTGTTTAACATTCATAGTTCTGTTTTCCTTGTCAGGTATTACCATCAATAAGGGAGAAACATGATGAGTTTATGCTGAGGGAGCTTGTAAAAAGATGGGTTAATCATAAAATTATGGTTAGGTGGTTGTCACGCTTCTTCAATTATCTTGACCGTTACTTCATTGCTCGGAGGTCACTTCCACCACTTAATGAAGTTGGACTGACTTGCTTCCGTGATCTGGTTTGCTAATTCCTTTGACTGCTTCATTTTCTCTAACCATCATTTGGATTACTCATTTTCCCGTTTCAGAGATTATTTAAATGATTCTGTTATCAATTTTCATTTTTTCAGGTTTATCAGGAAGTGCATAGTCAAGCCAAGGATGCTGTGCTTGATGTGGTAAGCTACTTGAACTTTTTTGCTTCTTTAGGCAGTGAGATTCAATTCCTCTTTCTAATAACAAAGTTGAAATTATTGTATGTTGGCCAGATTGGTAAAGAACGTGATGGGGAACAGATAGACAGAGCACTGCTAAAGAATGTTTTAGATATATATGTTGAGATTGGAATGTCACAAATGGATCATTATGCAGATGATTTTGAAGCACACATGCTTCAAGGTACTGGTGCTTACTATTCTGTTAAAGCAGCAAACTGGATTCGAGAGGATTCTTGTCCAGATTACATGATAAAGGCAAGAACTTATTTGCATGGGTCTTTCTAGTTGTTTTATGATTAACATTTTTTATCCTAAACACTGTTTGTGGACATGCAGGCTGAGGAATGCTTGAAGAGAGAGAGAGATAGAGTTTCTCACTACTTGCATTCAAGCAGTGAGATAAAATTAGTAGAGGTTAGTTGGCTACATATCACATGCACAGGATTATTGGTTTCTTCCTTTTCTGTGCTGGAAAATATGTATTTGCTCATTTATCATACCTGTTTTCACATATACCATGTGTTATGCAAATACATATCTTTGTTTTGATTACATGTTGTGTCTCTGCCTAATGGTAATCAGCTAACTAAACTTTTTTAAGGAAGCTATAATTTTTTTTTTTATCTCATCTTGTTCCCTGTCCCTGTATTTGCTGTTTAGCGCACTTGGGGAGGACAAGGAATCTTGCTATTATTCCTTTTACTTGGATGCCATGACCTTACTGTATTGGTTTTTTTTTTTTTTTAATGAATAGATTGTAGACTAATAAATAGCGACATGTTATGTAGAAAGTGCAACATGAGTTATTGGTGGTCAATGCAAATCAACTGCTAGAGAAGGAACATTCTGGAGTTCGTGCATTGCTCAGAGATGACAAGGTAAATGGTGGTTTGGCGTTGCTTCAAGTCCTGATTCTTAGTGGTCATTGTGTCATATACTGCAAATAATAATATATTCTCGGTTACACCTTGTCAGGTGGAAGATCTATCCAGGATGTTTAGGCTTTATCATAAGGTTACCCGTGGCTTGGAACCTGTTTCTAATGTATTCAAGCAGGTTGGTTGACATCCTCTGTTTTTGCTATTTTGCTACCAAAAGAGCCCTTTTATCATGTTTTTTTTTTTATTACTGATCCTTCCCACAATTCTCAACAACCTACCCTCTTTTTGTGCTTTGGATAGCATATTACTGCTGAAGGAACAGCCTTGATCCAGCAGGCAGAAGACGCTGCGAGTAGCCAGGTTTGTTGCCGTGATTTTATTCTTTGCACTGCTTGATCTAAATTGGCATTTTAGCATCATTTTAGCTGCTTGCTACATGTGTTAAAATTATATTATGTGCGGTCACCAAGAGTTTTTGCATTTTTCATGTAATTTTGACCATTCTTATCAGCATTATAGTAGCTGGGGGAGGACAACACTAGTCTTGTAGTTATAATATTGTGTCTTTTACATTTAGAGCTGGTGCTCTTGAGGTTGTAATGCCGACTCCATATTTCCACAGCTATTTTTTAATAATGCAACTTCAGATTCAATATATATATATATATATATATATATATATATTTAGAAATAAGTTAGATGTATCTTTTTTTCAATTGTTAATTGTGGTGCTAAAGGTGGTTTTGTGCTTCCACAGGCTGCAAATGGTGGTGTTCAGGAACAAGTAAATCTTTTGCCTTCTATGTTTTAGATACCTATTGATAATTGGGAAGGTCAAATAATTGACTTGATGGATTGATTTCAGGTTCTCATTCGAAAGATAATTGAGCTGCATGATAAATACATGACTTATGTGACTGCTTGTTTTCAAAACCACACGTTGTTTCACAAGGTTGGTGGCAGACAACATATTCCGGCTCTTCAAGTTTTGTTTTGTCATTTTGTCTGACATGTTTGTCCTCCTTTTTGGGTTGTTAAATAGGCCATGAAAGAGGCTTTTGAGATCTTTTGCAATAAAACAGTTGCTGGGAGCTCAAGTGCTGAACTACTGGCAACCTTTTGTGACACTATCCTCCGAAAGGGTGGAAGTGAGAAACTAAGTGACGAAGCCATTGAAGAAACACTGGAGAAGGTGACCTTGCAAAGGATTTTAATTAATTTGTAAATCATTATAATGTAGTCTGATGGATTTTTCGGGGTGATATATTGAGACCTATTACTGATTATGGCTTTGAATTGTGGTGGATTTCTGTAGGTGGTTAAGCTGCTTGCATTTATTAGTGACAAGGACCTTTTTGCTGAATTTTATAGGTAGGACTGATCTCTGCCTTTCATTTCATATGTTTGTTGTTTGTACCGTTTCTTATTTAGTCATTAGTATACTTGATTTATATTCTTTTTTTTGTCTTTTTCCAGGAAAAAACTTGCCCGTCGACTTCTTTTTGATCGGAGTGCTAACGATGAACATGAAAGGAGTATACTGTCAAAATTGAAGCAGCAATGTGGTGGACAATTTACCTCAAA
>Ga0307509_10011814_pt1 | contig 10514 bp, 6 predicted proteins | sample 10_EM_MG_FD_202245 | JGI IMG/M metagenome (GOLD analysis project Ga0307509, IMG submission 202245) | Populus trichocarpa ectomycorrhiza microbial communities from riparian zone in the Pacific Northwest, United States - 10_EM | ecosystem: Host-associated > Plants > Roots > Unclassified | place...
AAAAAAATGTATTTATCACCTGAGTCCCAGCAACAAAGTACACAGAGTGTGGAAAATCAGTCCGAAGCAAACCAAGTGAATCACGTACAACATCAAAACTGCAAAAGCAAATCAATCACTTAACTCATAAGAATAAACATAAAAAAATCTTAAATTAATTCACTCTAAAAATTTTCTATCTTTTCTTGTTAGCCCAGTACTACCTACTCTTCAAGTTCAAGTATTTTCTTTTCAAACTTTAATTACATATACAACTCGTTACAATCAAGCCTACTTTCAACAACTAAAGAAAGATTTGGATTAACCTTAAGCAGGGCCAGCCAATGTGAAAGGCGTGAAGAGAATTGTAAGCGGTGGGGTCACACTCAAGTTCTTCACCTTCTTCAAGGTTGTCAACTCCGGGTTGCCAAACCTTCGTTGGCATGGATGGTATTGATGAAGAAGAAGAAGACCCATCTCCTTTCTGTGAGTAATTTAAGTAAAATATATTAGCAAAACAGGAAAAGACAAGAGAATTTTGTTGAGCATGAGAAAAATAAAAGGAATCCCAGTTCAAAGAATGAATGAATTGACTGTTAAAAAAAAACTGATGGAAACCTTGATCTTTCTCTTTGCCTTCTTTGGATTTTTTATGCTGCGAACCATTTCCTTTTTTCAGGATGTTTTTCCAAGATGTGCTGATTATTTGTGACGATGGAGAGGGGGTTGGGGTTGGGGTTGGGGTTGGGAAGCTACTAGGGTTTTACGGTCTACTAGTTTCTTTCTTTCCTTTTCTTTCAAGTGGTGGTGCTAGGTTTAACAACTAAATATTTTTTTGTCTCAAATGTTTTTTTAAGGTTTAGATATAGTGATATACTTATGTTTAAAATTAAAATAAAATCTAAAAAAATATTATTTTAATATATTATTAATTTAAAAACACTTTTATATAAATAACATGTACCATATTAATAAATGCACACTTAATGATACAATATAGTACTGTTACCTTTTTATAAATTAAATTAAAATTATTAAATTAAACCAAGTTAAATTATTATTAAATTAAAAAAAAAAAAAAAAACTAAGCCTCATGTCATTTTAATTGTGGACTCTCTATAAATACATTGTGGACACCAATTTTTTTTTCTTTGCGTTTTACATTATTTATTTCAATGCCTCAATTTTTTTCTTTTTTTTTTTACTTTATACTTTGATAGCTCATTGTTTGTTTAAGTATGATAAATTGTTATGGTTTATTTTTAAATAGTTATTACGCTGTCAAAAAATTTTATTATCATTGATTTTGTATCAAGTTTAGGACCTACAAAGGAAAACAAAAAAACAAAAATGACCACGATGGAGAATCAGCAAAAAATGAGGAAAAACCTAATTTTTTTAAAAAAAAATAAATACATTATTTGTCCAAAAAATGCATTGTTTGTCCAATGCCATTTTGCTATTTTTTGCCTTGGGCTTTGGCAAATATCATTTTCAGTCCTTATAGTTTCTCAATTTATCATTTCAGTACAAAACTTAATTTTCATCATATTTTTGCTACTATGTTTTGCTAAGGGAGACAGGAAGTTGATGTATTACGGTAAGGAGAGTGAAAATCATTAGCTAGTCACATATTATCCATGAAAAAAAATCATTTTTAATGTCAACATGTCTCATTCAACGAAGAGAGTTTCATTAAATTGATCGTAAGTGCGAAAATATTTTTTTCCGTGACTTGACTTTGTGTTTCTAACAAGTTTAGAGATGTTTTGAGTTTATATATTGTTTTGAGTTTAGCCTAAAAACCTAACACAACCATACCCTCACATGCCCTGCCACTATGATGAAGAAAAGAGAGGGTTCTAGAGCAACTGCATAGAGGCCGCCCCAGCCACCTTACCCTGTGCCATGACAGGGGCAGGGTAGCCACCGTACCCCGCGCTATGACAGGGGTAGGGTAGCCCTCTCCTACTGCCTCTTAGAAATACCAGAAGATGAAAAAAGACAGGGGAGATTATAAAGATGAGGGAACGAACAGACAAAAAAAAAAGGAACAGAAAGAGGAACATGGGGATGAAAAAGGAGAAAGGGACGAGAAAAAAGAAACGAAAAACAGAGGACACAACCAGAAAGAGAGAGAACGAGGGAGAGGAAGAAAAATAGGGAGGACAACGAAAAACAAGAGGAGAGATAACCAGGAGGAGGAAGAAAATAATAATAAAAAAAAACAGAGTAAAACAGAGAGTAGAAAAAAAAGAGAAAAAGGAAGAAACAGAAAAGAAAGAAACAAGAGGGGAGGAAGAACAAACAAAAACAGACAATGAGAAGGAAAAACAGAGACCGGTGCTTCTGCACAGGAAAGAAGAAGAAAAACGACAACAACCACCGCCTATTACCACATAGCACCACCGTGAGTCGTCGTCAACGACAGCAACGACACGGCCCTCACCGCCAGGTCAACTTCCTTCCTTCCTTCCTTCTTCTTCTTTGTCTTTACTGCCTCCAATGTTCTGCAAGTGAACAGTGGAGAGCTCTCAACTGTTCACTGGGTTGGACTAGAGCTGGGCCAGACAAAAATGGTTTGGGCCAAGGTCCGGCCCAATCCAAAAAAAGAAAAATACATTTGGACCGACATCGACCCAACATCTCTTCCGGGACGCCTTTGGGCTGACTTCGGCCCACCCTTGTCTTGGGCAGATTTTGGCCCATTTAGGATGAGCTCAACCCATATATTTGGGCTAGCCTATCTCATTATATATTTATAATATAATAATATTAGATATTAAATAAAAACAAAAAATTCCATAAAAAATTAAAATCCTTCAAAAAAATTTGTGATTTTCTCGCGTATCTTTCCACCTTTTTTGCTTAATATTGGTTTGTATTTTTATATTGTAAAGATACAAATCTGATATTAAAATACTCGGTTTTCTCCGAAATGTTGAAAAAAAAATTATATAGAAATTTTTTTTTCTTGTTTTCATGCACATGCCAAGTCCCTCAAAAATATAAAAAAATTTCATATCACATTTTCATACAAAAAAAAATTCAAAAAAATATGTATTAGCATGCATTTTGGACTTTAATATCCAGTTTATTAAAGCCATGAGAATTAAACCAATATTTCAAAATTTTCAAAAAAATTATTTTGTCTTCTTTTAATATCTAGGATTACGAACTTATACGTAAGACATATTTTGACATTAGAATGGTTACGTTTTTACCCGATAAGATAAGAATCTCTTTATTGAGGAGAACTTTTCTTAAACCTTAGACAAACCAACAATTAGAAATACAATAACATCTTAGCATATATCAGACAATTAAACAATGCAACTTACCTTAGGTAGAGCGTATTTTGAGTGTTAATACCTTCTCTTTACACAACAAGTCCCCATGTCCGATCTTTAAGACTAGTTAGGGTTCCTAGTAACCAAATATTAGGTGGCGACTCTCATTCCATCTTTCTACTAATAAAAGACAACAATTCCTTGTCTACCTCATTTCCTAATTTTTCAGATACCACAAGAGTGGACGCTTTGCCGCAACGCCGCACACGTGCGACATCAATTTTGATCATCATTTTTTTAATTGTTATTTTTTTTGTTTTAGATCCTTTTGTATAATTGAATTATTTTTTTTCAATTTCATCCTTTAATATTTGATTGATTGGAAATTAGGCTTTGTGGTTTTTTCAAATAGGATGTTTCTTGTCTAATAACTTGGAAAATGAGTTTGAAAAGTTAACACTGATTGGCATTGTCTCTTTTGTTTTACTTATTTCATTTTGAACTTTCATCATTTACGTTGTTTTTAAAATAAAAAGAAAATGGGCTTTGTGATATTCTTTGTTTTTATTTCTATCGGATTATCTCAATCACATGACCTGGATAGCGGGTTTGACGGGTTAATCCAAGCTGGCTCGACCCTTATTGCCCAGGTTACAAGTTTGTCATGCTAACTCAGGTTGACTCGGGCCTGAGTTTTTTTTTTTTTTTTTTTTTTTTTGTTTTTTAACCTAACTATGTCCTTCCATATTTAATTGGTTGGAAATTGAGCTGCATCGTTTTTTATTTTTTTTAAATAGGATTTTTTGTCAGGTCATCATGATCAATTTTTTTAATTTGATTCATTAGTTGTCGTTGTCTATTTTTTATCATCTAATTAAAATAAAATCATCTTATTTTACCTAATTGCGTCTATGACTCGAGTTGTGAATTTTTCTTGCTTATTTAAAATGTATTTACAATTTCTAAACATTATTTTTTATACGAAATAACAACAACAATAACAACAACAACAACAAGAATCCGATCTTGGGGCTAGGCACAGGTCCATTTCTAGTACCAACTACGAGGAAGAATCATATGTATATTTAGAAGTGGAACAATTGTAGTTGGAATTTGATTAGCTAAAATAAAATAAAAGAGAATTCAAAGTATTGACCTCGTAGTTAAGAAAATTTATTATATTCCTCCTTAGTTTTTTTAGATTCAAATATTAGAACCGGTACTCAAAATAATTTATTAATTTTTTTTAAATACACGAGGTGGACTTAGAAGATGTGTCCTGAAATTTCCGAGAGAGAGAGAGAGAGTTCATGTTGATTTACACAATTCAATAATATTTTTATTATTGAATAAAAAATAAATAAAGTATCATTGAGAATATAAAATTCATCATAGGAGAGCTTGCATGAAGTTTCCGATAAATTAAAGAATGGAGGGTTTTCAAATAATTGACCAGGTCGGTTTTCATAAAGGAGCACCATAATTGTAAACACTGCATCTAAGTCATCCATCAAATAATATTTTATTCATATTGACAGCATGGAGGAACCTTCCACGCAATTTATATATTCAAAACCCTAGATTAACTAGTGTAGCAGTGATTTTAAAAAAAAATTTAATTTAAAATATATTAAAATAATTTTTTATTTTTTAAAATTTATTTTTAACAATGTAAAAATATATATATAAAAAATTAATTTTAAATAAAAATAATTAAATTTTTAGCAAACACGTGTCAGCAACGTAAGTAAAAGACCACCGTCACCGCGTTTCTTTAGCTATGGTTGCTCATGCTAATTAAATTGCCTAAATTATTGTCTTTAGCTAATCCAATTAAAATCCAAGAAGTTGGGGTCCACGTATCTCAATATAATAAGCTAAATAATTTGAAAGTGAGGTCCACTATCCCCCACCAAAAATTATAATATAATTTTTAAAATTAAAGAAGCTCTCAGACCTGGCACACTCTAAGACCTTTGTTGCGGGTTGGAATGGCTAGCTTATAAAAATATTATTTAAATTTTACTTAAGTTCTAGATTGAGTTTTAGGTTATTCAAGTTTGATTAAATTAATTTACTAAATAATTTAAAAATAAATTTAACTTTGATTACTTCATTGATCAACTTATCTTATTATTGATGAGCTGGATTTGGAGGACGCTTGTTAATAGTTGTTTTTTAATGTATTTTTTGTTCGGAAATGCATTAAAATAATATTTTTTATTTTTTAAAAATTATTTTTGATATTAGCACATCGATTTGAAAATACAAAAAAATTGAAAGTAAATAAAAAATAAAATAAAATTTTAATGTTTTTTAATTTAAAAAAAAACACAAAAACAAACTATCTTTAGATGCACTTAATCACTTATAAAATTGTTTACAAATTAGTTTTTTTTTTTTTAGTTTAACGTAAGTATCCGGGCCAGCTTGCGCGCACCTCGACTAATCCCACGAGCCCTAAAATTAACGAACATGTAAGCCTCTAGTGACCATCATATTGCATATTCAGAATCCTCCATTGAACCATCATGTACACAATCACCTCTTACTAATAAAGCCTAAATTATTGTCCTTAGTCAACACTAATTAATAAATCCAAGTAAGAGAGGTACACCATCCCCCACCAAATATTCCAATAAAATATTTAAAATTATTTACAAATTAATCCTACTATTTTTAATTCATTTGAATTAGTTTTGAAATTAATGATCTTGCATTTTTTTTATTTAATAAATCAAATAATTGCCCTATATATATATATATATATATATATATATATATATTTATCAGCGATCTATCCACTTGCATCCATACACATGACAATCATATAATTACTAATATAAATTAGGCGCGTGAACTTGGATCTCGTCCATTATAAATTGAAAGTAAAAGGTTAAACTCAAACAAAAATAATTTAGAGGGACTAATTTAAAAAATCGAGGGACTAAGCATGATTTAGGTGGAGTTCATCAGATGATTGTAAAGTTTAGGGTTGTATTGGATATTCTTCCAAATAGAAAGGGGCAGATCGACCGGTTTTGCCGAAACTAATTGAATATTTCAAATTATACCGGAAAAATTGGAAAAATAGCCGTAGCAATTCTTTTTTTATTTTTAGTAAAATATACGACGACAAGGCGCGTGGCCCACCGAGACCACAGGCCAATCATACACATTCATCAATTTGTCCGCAGCCTCAGACTTTGGAAACTGGACAACTTATTCAAACGCTCACCATCAGTCCTCGCACGTCACTTGTGGACCTCTCGTGTGTCTCTTTGCTTCGAGTCTTCCGGTCAATTCAGGAAAAGACAAAACATAAGGGTTAATCTAAATTTAAATAATTTTATGAGTTTTTCATGCCACTAATATAACTTATATTTAGATTTATGGTACGAAGTTTTAGAAATAGCTAGATTGGTTGCACGTTCTTGGCCGCGGGCCTCTATTTGGCATTGCATTTTAAAAAACACTTTTAAAAAAAATTAATTTTTTTTATTTTTTATTTTATTTTAAATTAATATATTTTTAATATTTCCAAATCATTTTGATGTGTTGATGTCAAAAATAATTTTTTAAAAATAAAAAAATATTATTTTAATATGTCTTAAAATAAAAATCACTTTGAAAAGTAACCGCAACCAAACACGCAGACACAATTCTTAATTGTTGTTAGTGTATTAAAAAAATTATAACTTAACTTCATAAAAAAAATTGAAATAAAATAAAGATTATCAATCCCAAGAATAAAAATGTAGAACAATGAAATAAAAAAAAACTAATAAATAAAAAAAGTCTAAAACACGGCAAATCTGGGTAAAGTCATTAAAACTTGCAAGTAGGATAATGCGAACGAAATAATCCAATAGAAGTCAAAACAAGAAAAAAACGAAGCTTAATTAAAAAAAATTTAAGAATAAAATTGAAAAGTAAAAAAAGAAATACCTAAAAATACTTAGGTCACTTGGCCAAACCTTACGAGATGATGACAATCTAATTGAAAAAAAAAAATTCAAAAGAATAACTACAAAGGATGTAATTAGAGGAAAAATAATGTTTAACTTTTCAAATACACTAAGATTAAGCCTGGCTAGGGACCAGACCATATGAGAAGTTTTAGTGTTTTTCTTGAAACAATTTTATTGGCCCTTTTTTTTTCACGGCAAGGGATGTTTTAAAACCATAATTTACAGCAACTAATACTAAGTCTTTTTCTTGGATGATTTTAATAATACAACCCGTGTGTATATAATTTATTTTAAAAAAATTACTAAATTATTTTAGATTCTTTCTCTAAGACTTGAATCCAAATGGCTTAGAATTTTAGGCGGTAATTTCCATAAAAAAACACCATTTTGGGTGATTGAGGTAAGGCTGAAACATAAAGGGGTCATTGTTAAAACAATTTATTTTGAGAGGTTTACTGAGAAAATAGGTAAAGTTGCGAGGGCTAAATTGACGTTAGCCGAAAGAAAAGCAGGAAAAAAGAAAAAAAGAGGAGTTTATCAAAACCGATCCAACTTCAATGTCCCAGATAAGCCAAAGCAGAACACCCCATCTCTCTCTCCCTCTCTCTCTAAATCCATGTCAAATCCCGGCGAATCTACCCGAAATCCGACGGGATTTTCCGTCCCAATAAGTAACACAGACCCTCGAGTCCCACTCCTGAACCTCTCAACTGTCCGTACGAGAATGGATTCACTTCAGCAATTCCTATCAGAATCAGTCAACAACAACACTTTAATCGGAAAGGATCAGATGGACATGGTCTCTTCCGAGATCTCCTCAGCCATACATGAAATCATTGTCAACGCTGCTGCTCTTCTCTCTTGTAACAGCAGTAGCTCACAACCCTTTACGCCTCAGCCGCCGGTGGATAGTACTGCAATAAAAAAGGCCCAAGTTTTGAAAGTAGAAAATAAAGAAGAGGACAGTGAAGTCGTAGAACTTGATGCGGTAGAATTGCTCGCCGAGCATGTTCATTTTTGTGAGATTTGCGGAAAAGGGTTTAAAAGAGATGCGAATTTGCGTATGCATATGCGTGCGCATGGGAATCAGTTCAAAACCCTTGAGGCACTAGCTAAGCCTGATAAGGGTAATGAAACGATATCAGCTTCCTTTGCGGGGAAGACAAAGTTTTCTTGCCCTTTTGAAGGTTGTAATAGGAATAAGAAACATGGTAAGTTCAAGCCACTGAAGTCGGTGATTTGTGTAAGAAATCATTTTAAGAGGAGTCATTGTCCGAAGATGTATTCTTGTAATCGGTGCAACAAGAAGAGTTTTTCGGTTGTTACGGATCTGAAGAGTCATTTGAAACATTGTGGGGAGTCGAGATGGAAGTGTTCTTGCGGGACAAGTTTTTCGAGGAAGGATAAGTTGTTTGGTCATATGGCTTTGTTTGAAGGACACATGCCTGCTGTTGCTGGTGAAGAGGAGGATAGTAAGGCCAAGGAGGTGGGAGTTGGCGGCGCGGTGGATATGGAGGAGGATGAAGAAGAAGAATCGGTTGTAAAGGGAGATAATTTGGGTGGGGATTGTAATGATAATGAGTTTTTTGAGGGATTGCTTGATGGGTTTTGTTCCATGGAGGGGTATAGCTTGCAGGATGTATTGGGGTCTCCTTTTAGTGGACTCGAGGAGTTTTCTGGTCTCAGGCATTGATCGATCAGGTATTTTTTCTCTGTTTTTTTTTTTTTATTTTGGTCATTGTGTCTGTATATATGTATTGTATTCTTTGTAACAATAAGCACATTATCAGTCTTGTAGTTGAGAGCATAGTAACATACTGTATTTTTTGCAGTAGCTATGATTTTTCTGTATCACATATCATTTCCAATAAAAGTTTCCTCTTTTTTACTTATTTGGGCTGTGATTAGCAGTTGTTTAATTAATTCAGTTACATTTTCCACCAGTGAGTTCTTACTCTATTTCACTTACATTGATTGTTTTAGTTCTAGATCACATTGGTTATTGTTAATTTGTGCTGTATGCTTGTATCATCAGTAGGCTCAACTCCACTTTGAGGATGAAAAAAAGTGCTTATAGATCACTGTTAATTGTTTTAAAATTCTGTGGCCATCCAGTTTTGATGAACTCGGAGGGAAGTGTTTTCAATCTATCAGAATAAAATATTTCAGCTTTTGGAAGGTTAAATCAAACCAAAGTTCTAGCTTATTGATTGGGAATCCAGTTTCAGAAGTTATTCGGTTGATTAAAGAGATATTAATGCAAATAGTTTACTGTTTGTTTCTTATGTGGGGGGATGGATGCTACCTCCCTTGAAAGAAATCACTGCTTTCTAGAGGGAGGAATGGAGCTAATATTAAAAGGTTTTGTTGAATAGAGTTACTATATATATATATATATTTTCACCTCTCTCTCTTTTCTAGAAAGAGGGCTATCTTCTTGAAGAATGAGGCATCTTCTCTTTCCACAATAATTCAAACACGCAAGTGAAGCTTTAGCATCCCAGAAAGGGGCAAATGAAATCCACAGTAATTCACCCCTCAGGAATTTGTTTGTGTTTCAAAGAAAATTGATTTTTTTTTATTTTTTTGTTTTAAATTATTATTTTTGTTTTTAGTTTAAATATATGTTTTGAATATGTTTGATTTTGATAAAAAAAACAAAAAACAAATATGCAACCAATTATCAATATTACCTAAAAATCTAATTAAAAGAATGAATAATTAAGAAAGAGACAAGAATCGACAATAAAAGGTTACTCGAGCAATCTATATTGGAAGAGTTCGTAGTTGATTTTAATCAATGAATCCATAACTATTGATTATAAAATCCCATTATTATCAACTCGACAGTTAATATTTGTTATTATTATTTCGCATTAAGATAATTATGAACATTAGTATTTTCTTAACACATGTAGAATAATCATGATCAATTATGAAGTGAGGAATAATCAACCAAAAATTAATATAAATTAAAAGATGATAAATTATTAACTATTAAATCCTTATTGTGTTTAGACTCTTCCTTCTTCTTCGATATATTAATTTAAGGTTAGTGTTGATAATTTGTTTTTTTTTAAATAATGTTTTTTTCAATATTATTGTCGCACGTCAGAAAATCCGCGCGGCGTCGGCTGGCGATCTTTTCGTTGTTGCGTTATTTGATTGGTTCGTTGGAGTCGCCACCTAGTAATTTATCGAGGGCTACTAGGAAACCTGATATACTGGTCTTGTCAGAGATTCGCGGGTAAGGGACTGGTTGTGGTTAGGGAAG
>Ga0307509_10011815_pt1 | contig 10513 bp, 6 predicted proteins | sample 10_EM_MG_FD_202245 | JGI IMG/M metagenome (GOLD analysis project Ga0307509, IMG submission 202245) | Populus trichocarpa ectomycorrhiza microbial communities from riparian zone in the Pacific Northwest, United States - 10_EM | ecosystem: Host-associated > Plants > Roots > Unclassified | place...
TTCGTCTATACAAGCTATGCAGTCCATCATTTAATCTACGCGTCTATCCAATGTGATAAATTGACATGCAAGCTCCCCCGGTGAGATGTAGCCGATGGTTGGCTAAGTGGGCGCTACCCATAGCCAACCCTTCGGGACATACTCTACCGTGATAGGACTCATACCTCTAGAGTCCAATAACAACCCATAGTAATGCTACAATTCAAGGGGAGCAGGTCCGGGCTGGTTACTGAGGTATTTGCCTCGAAAGAACCCTGGCTTTCTGAGGCTACCTGAGCGCCATCAGGAAGACTACCCTACTACCCGTAGGTTAGAATAGACTCCTAGATGCCCGAGAGACCATATATGGGTGACCCCCATTTTGGCGGTTACCCATACTCCCCTTATATATCCTGCGAACGACATTCGGTCGGACGGACGGCGACGACCTATACGGTGTTACGGCAGCTGCTCTAATGACCTCTTTTTACTAGCAAACGAGCAACTATGCAGCCGTCTGCCTATGACGCGCCGTCCCAACGCTGGGGCCAGAGGGGGGTGTTAGCTAAACCCACCCAAGTTCAATAGCATGTTCGGACCACTCTTACGCAAGCGTGGGGCCTCCCCGCGCAGGTGCGTGTGCGCCCACGAACATCTAAGAGCCCGTAGAATGTGAGGCAATCGCCCTCTAAGTTCTAGGATGTCTTTGCCGGTGAAGGTAGGGTAACTTTGCCCTTTTATGCCTTTAGCCGCTTCGGCAGTCCTCCAGTGGACTACCAAAGTCGTCTCGGAGTGCCGTGTAACGTTCCCATAAATTCCTTGACTTTATGCGAACTTACTTCCGAAAGGTTACCCTGCCTCCTAGAGTACCCGGCCAGTTATATACTAAGTATATGAGACCATACCACCTCTGGCTACCACTTGATATACCATCTGGGCTAAGGTGGTAGTAATTGTAGCTACTTATCGCAGGGTCGTTACAGGTGAAGTCCTCTAGCGCCTTATCGACTACGTGTAAGTCGAGGAGAGCCCAATGCGGAGTGGGGAGTGGGAGCATGATTGCGGGTGGTGTCATTGTTATCATACACTGGACATGATCTCAACCGGTGGACGGGAGGGGGGTATCCCATGAGGAGACAAAGGGGGAGAGAGCAGTGTTTGCGAATACCAGGTCTAAGACAGAGGGTCGCGAGGTTGTGTGAAAGGGAACCGAGTATACACCTCAGGGGTGTTAAGAAGGTGGTACGGTACGTCCAAGGCGGGATCAAAGTAGCGTGTAGAGATGGTAAATTCCCTTTCGGACAGTGAGCAGCACGGATCTGCTAACGGGTGGTGGAGATTAAAATCACCTAAAACCTGGTGAGGGTAAGAAAGAACAGAAGAAATGTGCTCAGGTGGTATGGAGTGGTAGGGAGGTCGATTTGTACGGAGTAGGTACACCGATGTGACCCTCAGGGAGCGGTGGGGGGATCCAAAGAGATCTTCTGGAGAAAAAACATCCACTGAAAGCATCTCGGAGGAGTCGTGAAAAACGGTTGCGCAGGACAAGTGCTGATTCAAAGTACGAGATACATAAATGGTTACCCGTGGGCGGCCAGGAGGGGGGGGGGCGCAAGACATAAATCCCGGGTGTAACAGGAGCATCCTATAGATTGGTGAACTCTAAGGTTGCGACCGCACCAAACACTCAAAGTAGAAGATAAAGATGAGGTAAAATAATTGAGAAGAATCAATCGGTAAAACTTAATATAGTTAAGCTCGAAGCTTTACTCAATTTAGTTGTCTCGAGGAAAAGTTGGTTATCGAAGTAGCATGCCAAACGCTTAAACTTAAGTAGATATCAGATTTAAGCCTTTGACATTCACCACTACTCCGACCTTGTGCGAGCACCCTGTCCTGCTCAGGGTTTGTCCGAGGTCTACCCTCCATCAGGAACTATCCTGCTGGAAGTGTCGGACCAACTCGGGTACACTTAACTCCGTCAATAGGGTAAGAGTTTCTGCAATGCATCTCCAATACAACCGGAGGAGGAAAAACTCTTCCAATCGAAGGCACGCCAGTGGCTAACTGTGATGCCAACAACCGGAGTCAATACCTAGGTGGTGGACTCACTGGCCCAGTGGTAGATTCGTCTATACAAGCTATGCAGTCCATCATTTAATCTACGCGACTATTTATTGTGATAAATTGACATGCAACCTCCCCCCGTGAGATGTAGCCGATGGTTGGCTAAGTAGGCGCTACCCATAGCCAGCCTCGCGGGACATACTCTACCGTGATAAGACTAATACCTCTAGAGTCCTTTGACAACCCATAGCGATGCTACAAATCAAGGGGAGAAGGTCCCGACTAGTTACTGAGGTATTTGTCCCGAAAGCACCCTGGCCTTCTTGGACTACCTTAGTACCCCTAGGAAGACTACCCTACTACCCGTAGGCTTAGATAGACTCCTAGGTGCCGGAGAGACCATATATGGGCGACCCCCATTTTGGCGGTTACCCATACTCCCCTTATATATCCTGCGAACCACATTCAGTTGGACGGATGGCGACGACGTAGACGGTGTTACGGCCGCTGCTCCAATAACCTCTTTTTACTAGCAAACGAGCAACTATGCAGCCGTCTGCCTATGACACGCAGTCCCAACGCTGGGGCCAGAGGGGGGTGTTAGCAAAACCCGCCCAAGTTCAATAGAATGTTCGGACGACTGTTACGCAAGGGTGGGGCCTCCCCGCGCAGATCCGTGTGCGCCCATGAACCTATAAAAGCCCATAGAATGTGAGGCAATCGACCTCTAACTTCTAGGATGACTTTGCCGGTGAAGGTAGGGTAACTTGGACTCCACAGTAGGGTAACTGGGGTCCATGGGCATAATGGCCAAATTCCTAAGGTAGGATAACTTTGCCCCTTTATGCCTTTAACCGCTTTAGCAGCGCTCCAGTTGACTACCAAAGTCATCTCGGAGTGCCGTGTAAAGTTCCCATAAATTCCTTGACTTTATGCGAACTTACTTCCGAAAGGTAACCCTGCCTCCTAGAGTACACAAGGCTACTCACTATCCCCTAGACCGTGTCCTAGGTTACCCGGCTAGATATATACTAAGTATATGAGACCATACCACCTTTGGTTACCTCTTGGTATACCATTTGGGCTAAGGTGGTAGTTATTGTAGCTACCTATCGTAGAGTCGTTACACCGGTAATGTCGGTAGAACCGAGCGTCTGCAGGGGGGGTCTTGAATAGCAACAAGCAAGGGAGGGTGGGGCACTATGGGAAGGCTGTGAAAGAGTGAAAGAAAAACATTCCAGCTCCCAAGGCAGTTATGTTGAACGATTGGAAAGGACGGGAAAACAGCACTGCTGTCGGTGTATCGAGTAAAAAAATTCTCCCTTATTGGGCAGAGCCCTCAGAGGAGTCGGAGTCTAGAGATTCATCTCCGCTCTCTCTTGGGACGAGATCGGTGACGGTGATGGTCCGTTGGGCTCTCTGCCTAGCTGGAGGAGCATCGCGGCGGAGTATAGGGGTACTCGGGGTGTGAGGAGGGGCACCTGGTGCTGAACAAGGGACCGTCGAAGGGCCAGTCTGGTCTTCAGCAAGATCCATGCTCTCCTGCATCTGTCGAGGCGGCACCACTGGTGCATCTGGGGTGGCTTTGGGGCGGTAGGGGCAATCCCCCTGGCGCGCAGAGTGCTCTTCTTGGCAGTTAGGGCAGCATGCCACCGAGGATGGACAGCAGGCGAGGACAGGTCAGAGATTGCCACCCTTAGGGCAGGAAGGGTTAGGGCAGCGATGCTCCGCTTTGGTATGGGTGAGCGAGCAGAAGGGACAGGTTGGTAATATGCTGGGACAGCGGGTAGAGATGTGGCCAAATTTCCAGCACTTTTTGCATTGGGAGTTCTTAGAGGAGGAGAACATCTGTTCCACTCTCCGGTTCTGGGAGAAGAGGTTGATGGAGGGGAGGATGGCGAAAGCGTCGGGCGGGGCCATGGTGACGACCACGGTGGTTGCTGATTTTTGATCGCGAGAGTCCGGATCTGGGTTAAGGTAACGCACTGGGAGAATGGAGACTCCACTGGCATTGCGGATAGACTCATGAAGAGAGGGGAACAGTTGGGCATTATCTGAGGGGAGGAAAGTAAGAGGAATGGAGTGAATCAAGAGTTGTGTTTCGTTCGGGGCGGATTTGAAGAGATCCCAAGGGGAGTTGCCTACTGGGAAGGCTTTGTTCAACCTCGAGGTAAGGGGAGCAAAATATAGGGTATAGGCGAAGGCGGGGGTGTGAAGGTCAGTGCCGAGCAATGACACTGAGCCCTTGTCATTCACCGCGCAGGTAAAGGAAAGAGGAAGGGAGCAGTTAGCCTCTCTGAGAACAGAAGTGGTGATGTCTGGGAAATGGGCTGCTATTTTGAGCGCCTCTGGGTGGGGTTCAAAGGTGGTTCTGTAGGCAAAAAGTCTGCGGACAGCTTGGGGGAGAGGAGGGGGAGATTTCGTAAAAACCTCACCCGACGTAACCACAACGGAGGAAGCCGAGACAGTACTTCTCGCCTGACGACCCTTCTTTCCTTTAGCAGGGGGTGCGACTGCTTGAGCGTAAATGGGGGTGGCCTTAGAGGCCATGATGGTGGGGGGTCGCCAGTTGGGGTCCAAGTGACCGGGGGTCCAGGCAGGGCCAGGGGGGTATTTCCCTTTCGCGAATTCTTCCGCTTCCCAGGTGTGGGGGTCTTTCTTGGCAAACGCCTCAGGGTTGCCATATAGTGTGGGAGGGGAAGTTGACATGTTGTATCTCGGGAGATCCGGGTCAACTGAGGGGGAGGGCCAAACCGTGTTAGGCGGTGGTGTGGGCGGAGCAGGAGGAGCTCTTTCTTTCCCTTTCTCTTGGTGAGCGGGGTTGGTGTTGCTTGGGGGGGTGGGACGAGACCCGCTAGAGGAGGGTGTAGCCTGTTGTGGGACAGCAGGGCGCCTGGAAGAGAAAGGGGCCTGAGCGGTTGACGGAAGATGGGAGGCAATGTCACGGAGAGATGCCTGGAGCGGGGCGAGGTTTGGTGGTTGCGGGGAGAGGTCCAGGTTGGCAACCTGAGAGGCCAAGTCGTGGATTTCAGTCGAGAGACTTTCGAGAGCAGTTGCGATATGGATGGTCGCTTGAAGTGAGGTGCAAAGTAGAGGGAGGAGCATCTGTTCCCTGATAGAGAGGGTGGATATGTTTGCCGGAGTAATGGGGGGAAAACCTGCGGCGGGGAGCCCTAGGTTGGCGGCAGTCTGGTGGAAAAGCGAGACCAAATGGTTGAGATTTCCTGTGGTTGGAAGGGGAGAGAGAGGGGCTGGAGTAGGGTTTCTCAAAGAGCCACCCTGTGGGAGGCCATGTCTGTAGGTGGGGGGTGGGGACGCGAGGCCCAACAGTGAGGACGAAAAGTATGGGAGAAGGGATCGTGCGCAAAACGACGTGGTGTTGAGAAATGTAGGGGGGGGGAAAGAGGGGAGCGGAACCGTGGTAAATACTATGACCTTTTTTTTTTTTTTTTTTTTTTTTCTTTTTTAAATCATATGTTCATTGTTTCTACGGTACAAGAAATGACATGCATCTTTAACGATATGGCCAAAACAAAACCGAAAATCAAACTAACAAACAACAAAGGAAATAATCATAACCATTTCCTCCAACGCGACCGATAAGCGTCGCAAAGCAGCCGAAGCTAAGTAAATAAAAGTATAAATCACCAACTAGTCTCGAGGGCCGGGGGTGGTTGGGGCAGTAGAGGGAAAAAGCGGGTTGAGAGGAGTGTGGAGGGAGGGGGCAAGTGGGGGCATCCCGGGAGGGAAACCAGTGGCGGTGGTGCGAATGAACTCAGCCAGCGCGATGAGCAGCTGTTGGTCGGTCCAGACTGGTGCCTCAGGGGCCAGATCAGAGACCCCTTGGTGGAGGCGAGATCTCTGACGGGCCGACGAGGGGCAGGATAGTATGGCATGTTCGAAGGTTTGTGGGGCCTCCGAGCACAGTGGGCAGGACTTGTCGGCATCAGGATCGCCCCACGAGGGGTGAGCCGCGAGATAACTTTTCCCAGAGCGCATCTGGTGTATCCTGCCTGCAACAAACTTACCCAAGCCCATGAAGGGGTGGGGGCGTGTCGAGGGCGGATAGGGATAGTATGGGGGGGCTGGGGTGGAAGACCACCCGGAGAGGAGGATCTGCTTAGCCCTCAGCTTGAGGCGCGCATACGATGGGACAACCCCTGGAACTGGGGGTAGGTAGTCTGTCAGGTGGAGGGAAATCGGCGGCAGAGTGACCACGTCGTGCAAGATGGGGACGGCTTCATTAGCCAGCGCTGTGATGGCATTGTGACGGTATCTTGGGTTCTTTGCCTTGTCCGGAACAGAACGCCAGTCGAGGTTGAAGAAGAGATATGGTTGCCAGGTAATTTTTCCGCGCGCTATCAAAGCGGCACGATGGGGCGAGAAGGTGGGGACGGATTTTGGGAGGCGTGCTGTGGCCGGGTTTATCTCCGGAGGGGAAGAGATGCGCCTTAGGCCAGCAAGGCGACGTTGGTGGCGTACCAGCACAGGCAGCGGAGGCAGACAAGCCTCCCTGAGCAAACACACTATGTTGGTCGTGGAGAAACAGTTGGTGATCCACCTACCGACCCGATGCCAAAATACAGACATTGGGGCCATGATAGAGGGGGGGGGGCTCCAAACAGCTGATCCATATAGAAGAATAGGAGCCAGGAGCGACCGTGCCAAGGAGAGACAAAGGTAGGGTGGGAGACCCATTCCCGGGGGGGAGAGGCGTCGAATCGTGGCTAGGGCGGCATTCGCAAGGGTGCACCTCCTGGAAAAATGCGACCTCGGGTCAAAAGCGGGGGTGAAGATGAAGCCCAACCATTTCAGGCGGGATTGTGGGTAGAAGAGCTGGTCCTCTAGCTGCACTGGAAGGGAGCACGGTAGCTCGTTGCTCCTGGCAGTCCTCCAGTGGACCAGTTCGGTTTTGGGGACGGAGAAGGAGATGTTGATTGGAGAGGCCTTCCTCTTGAGTGCCGAGAAGGTTTTCTGAAGGAGGCGAACGTTGGTCCTGTAGGAGGGCGAGGCAACCGTAACAGCGAAATCGTCGACGTAGGAGATGATAAGCGATCTGGGGACTTGCAGGTGAAGGGATGAGACGTATATAACGAACAGGAGCGGGGAGATGGGGGACCCCTGAGGGACTCCAACCGAGATGGGGGCGAAAAGGCGAGAGGACCCTTGGAACGTGAGGCGGCAAGTGCGGTCTCTCAGAAAGGAGCCGATCCACTGGACCAGATATGGGCTGACCCCCTTCCTGCGGAGGAGAGAGAGGAGTGAAGGGGCCTCCACGTTATCGAAGCCACCTTTCACGTCTAGGAAGAGGGTGGAGACCTTGTAGCGGAGGCGGTGGAAGGATTCAACATTGTGTTGTAGGACGAGGGCAGCGTCGGCGGTGGATCTTCCAGGGAGGGACCCGCACTGGAGGGGGTGGATGAGGGAGCAGACCACCGCTTGAGCCGAAAGGCGGGAGGCTGCCACTCTCTCGAGGATTTTGGATAGCGTACGGAGGAGGACGATGACCCTAATGGAAGAGGGTGAGTCGTATGAGGGCTTGCCTGGTTTATCAAGGACGATGCCAAGCGCTTTCTTAAGGGAAGGAGGGTGAAAACCATGGGACAGCAGGGGGTCCAGAAGGGAGGGAAGGAGGGAGGGCTTGATGTGGTGTACAGCTTTCCACACAGAGTACGGGATGTGGTCCGGGCCAGGAGCGGAGGTGTTCGAAGACTTGGAGAGGGCCCTGGATATCTCTTCAGAAGTGAGGGAGGTATAGTCCTCATAACGCACAAGGCGGAGGAGCGGGGGAGGTGGGGGTTTGGAGGGGAAGAAATGGCCAAGGAGCGTCTCTGCTACCTCGGCAGGGTCGGAGGCCCCTGGTAAGTCCTGGAACCTTTGTGGTGGGCGACCAAACGCAAATCTCTTGGCCATCCAGAGGGAGCGAGGGGTGGCCGAGGACAGGAAGTCGGACCAGTGTGTCTTTTTGGTGGCGGCGATGGCCTTAAAGTATGTTCTTCTCGAGCTCTTCACATTGCTCCAGTTAAGGGGGGACGGGTCGAGGCGAGAGGTCCTCGCGAACTTGTGATACTCCCTTCTAAGAGAAGATAGTCGAGGGGACCACCATGGTTTTGAGCGGGGGCAAGGGCGCTTGCTTGGGGCATGGGAGGTTAGGAGAGAGGTAAGGCGGGTAGAGGAGATGTCAAACCACCTGCTCAACGAGTTGGGTGTGGGCTTCGACGGACAGGGCAGTGTGGTGAAGTCCTCTAGCGCCTTACCAACTGCTTGTAGGTCGAGGAGGGCCCAATGCGGAGTGGGGGGTGGAAGCATGATCGCCGGCGGTGTTAGTGTTATCACGCACGGGACGTGGTCTGAACCGGTGGAGGGAAGGGGGGTATCCCAAGAGGAAACAAAGGAGGAGAGAGCGGTGTTCGCAAAGGCCAAGTCCAAAACAGAGGGCCGTGAGGTGGTGTCAAAAGGGAACCGGGTATAAACTCCAGGGGTGTTGAGAAGGTGGTACGGGGCGTCAAAAGCGGCATCAAAGTAGCGTGTAGAGATGGTAAATTCCCTTTCAGAAAGGGCGCGGGATGGGTCCGCTAATGGGTGGTGGAGGTTGAAATCACCTAAAATCAGGTGAGGGTGGGAAGAAGCAAAGAAAACCCGCTCAGGCGAAATGGAGCGGTATGGAGGACGATTTGTGCGAAGTAGGTACACCGAGGTGACCCTTAGGGAGCGGTGGGGGGATCCAAAGAGACCTTCCGGGGAGAAAATATCAACCGAAAGCATCTCCGAGGAATCATGAGAAACGGTTGAGCAGGACAGGTGCTGGTTCAAAGTACGGGACACATAAATGGCTACCCGTGGGCGGCCAGGAGGGGGGGGGGCAAAGGATAGAAATCCCGGAAACGTCGGCAGAGTCGACCGTCTGGAAGGGGGGTCTTGGATAGCGACAAGCAAGGGAGGGTGGGGCAGCATAGTAAAGCTGTGAAAGAGTGAGAGAAAAACATTCCAGCTCCCAAGGTAGTTATGTTGAACGATAGGAAAGGACGGGAAGACAGCATTGCTGTCAGTGTAACGAGTGAAAAAACTCTCCATTATTGGGCAGAGCCCTCAGAGGAGTCGGAATCTAAAGATTCATCACCACTCTCTCTTGGGGCGAGATCCGTGATAGTGATGGTGCGCTGGGCTCTTTGCCTAGGTGGAGGAGCATCGCGGGGGAGTACAGGGGCACTCGGGGTGAGAGGAGGGGCACCTGGCGCTGAACAAAGGACCGTCGAAAGGCCAGCCTGGTCCTCAGCGAGATCCATGCTGTCCTGTGTCTGTCGAGATTGCACTTCTGGTGCGTTCGGGGTGGGTTTTGGGCGGGAGGGGCAATCCCTGCTGCGCGCAGAGTGCTCCTCTTGGCAGTTAGGGCAGCATGCCACCGAGGATGGACAGCAGGCGAGGACAGGTCGGAGATTGCCACCCTTAGGGCAGGAAGGGGTAGGGCAGCGATGCTCTGCTTTGGTATGGGTGAGGGAGCAGAAGGGACAGGTTGGTATTGTGTCAGGACAGCGGGTAGAGACGTGGCCGAATTTCCAGCATTTTCTGCATTGGGAATTCTTGGAGGAGGAGGACATTTGCTCCACTCTCCGGTTCCGGGAGAAGAGGCTGATGGAGGGGAGGACAGCGAAAGCGTCGGGCGGGGCCACTGTAACGACCACGGAGGTTGCTGATTTTTGATCCCGGGAGTCTGGGTCCGGGTTGAGGTAACGCGCTGAGAGAATGGAGACTCCCCTGGCATTGCGGATGGACTCATGAAGAGCGGGGAAGAGTTGGGCATCGTCTGAGGGAAGGAAAGCAAGAGGAATGGAGTGGATCAGAAGCTGCGTTTCGTTTGGGGCGGGTTTGGAGAGATCCCACGGGGAGTTGCCGACCGGAAAGGCTTTGTTCAGTCTCGAGGTAAGGGGGGCGAAATATGGGGTATAGGCGGAGGCGGGGGTGTGAAGGTCAGTGCCTAACAATGAAACCGAGCCTTTGTCGTTGACCGTGCAGGTGAAGGACAGAGGAAGGGAGCAGTTGGCCTCTCTGAGGACAGAGGCAGCGATGTCTGGAAAATGGGCTGCTATTTTGAGCGCCTCTGGGTGGGGTTCGAAGGTTGTTCTGGAGGCGAAAAATCTGCGGACAGCTTGGGGGAGAGGAGGGGGGGGTTTCATAAACACCTCACCCGACGCAACCGCAACGGAGGAAGCCGAGGCAGGGTTTCTCGCCTGACGACCCTTCTTTCCTTTAGCAGGGGGTGCGACAGCTTGAGCGTAGGTGGGGACGGCCTTGTGGGCTGTGGTGGTGGGGGAACGCCAGTCGGGGTCGAGATGACCGGGGGTCCAGGCGGAAGCAGGGGGGTATTTCCCCTTGGCGAATTCCTCCGCCTCCCAGGTGTGGGGGTATTTCTTGGCAAACGCTTCAGGGTTGCCGTATGGTGTGGGGGGAGAAGTGGACATGTCGAATC
>Ga0307509_10011816_pt1 | contig 10513 bp, 12 predicted proteins | sample 10_EM_MG_FD_202245 | JGI IMG/M metagenome (GOLD analysis project Ga0307509, IMG submission 202245) | Populus trichocarpa ectomycorrhiza microbial communities from riparian zone in the Pacific Northwest, United States - 10_EM | ecosystem: Host-associated > Plants > Roots > Unclassified | place...
TCTGGCGGTGGATTGGGTCGAGGGTGGATATAGTCCATTACAACCATATGCATTCGATCCGACCGCAAGCAAAGGCCAGGTGGGGCATATTGAGCAGGTCCAGGCAAGATACCAGAGAGCTTGCTTTCCGGTAAACGGCCGGAGTGTCGGAGGGTAGGAGCAAACCCATTGCGCGCAAGAAACTCGTGGACCTCCTTGCCGTACCTCGCAACAAATTTGACGACCACCTTTACAGGACTCCCCGTCATATCAGTCTCATCAGGAATCTCTGCAAGATATGTGACACATGCGGCATTGTCTTCCAAGGATGTTAGATATCGAAAACGGGTGAGGCTGCCATCTTGAGCCCTGAATGAAGTTGGGTACGGGAAGTAGCGGGGATGTGGTTTGTTGGCAATGAAAGGAGGAACATCCTGGAGACCTAGATAAAAATCCCGGAGCTTAACAAGGCATTTGCGGAGAGCGATGAGTACCCTGGCATTATGGTAGACTCGGGAATCTTCCCGCGATGACGAGAGGGCCATCCACATCATGTCAGTCAGGCGTTGGACAATAAACTTGTCCGTGAATACACCGCCCAAAATGCTTAACCACGGGCCACCTCCAGCAACTAGGAATGTGGGGCAGCAGCATTTCTCGCGAATGGCCTTTCTCTATTCAGGGATCAGACATGAGATCAAGATGAATGCGATCACGACCCACCGATGGCTCAATCCAAGAGCATTTCATGCTGAGACCCGCTCGAATAGTAGGGTCACAATTGGCTTCGCCAAGCTCTTGGTCCAGCTTGATGACTAGGAATCCTATGCGTGCCGGGTTTGGCTCCTCGTAAATGTCATCCTGCAGAATGCATCTCAAACGGTAGCGTTGTTCTTCATTGTCCCAATTATCACCGACTTCAGATGCATAGTACATGAAGTCATGGACTTTTAAGAGATCATCGGCGGTCACCTGGACATCCGGATCGTTCATCAAATGGATAAACTCATCGAAAATCGGGTGAAATATCTGTATTGGAGGGGCGATCGTAGGAATGACTCCGTCCGGGACCCCCTGGCCATCATATATGGCTTGGGCGTCGTCGATTTGGATTTTACGATACGCGGTTGATTTTGCTCCTTCTGAAGGTGTCGTTCCTGGGGTCTGCACCGTTTTGTCATAGCCTAATGACTGGGGTCAGTGATGCTCAGGTATAATGGGTTAAACATACGTTTGAATTCTTTCAGTCCCGGGACCGCATCGACGCCGCTCTGCCCAACTAACGATCCTTCATCTTGAATTGTGATAACTAGGTGAACAAGTTCGTTGTTGCCAACTTCGACCTCCTCGGAGAAGGAGGAAGGGGAAACTAGTGTGAAGTGGGCCGTGAAATCGTCTATGGATTTTGCCCATCCTTCTTCTGCTGCGACTTCGATTGAGACTGGATCTTTCGCCTGTTGCAATGGTTCAGAAGCGAGAAATCGAGAAAAGACATGCCATCTACCATCCAGAATATGATATCCTCAGCCTCAGCAGCAACTTTGTATCGCAGGCGTAGCTCCTCCATGAATAGCTGCCGACAATACTGCGACGGTCCCTCATACAGGTCGCTTGGAATCGAGATTATGTAGGGTATGCGATGGGATTTGTCGAAGAGGATCCAGTTCAACTCGATGCTGCTAACTTGGGCCGTTCCCAGAGAACTTTCAGGAGGAGAGATTTGAGAAACGGAGGCCGCTTCATTGGTGCCTTGACAGGCTCGCAGCTGAGATCGAGTATGAACCATCGTGTCAGTGCTGATTCAAATTGGAATGCAAACTTCTCACGTGCGCGAAGTGCGTTTACATAAATAAAATGTGACAGCTTCCATGATGATGTCCTGCCGCGGACTGCACTATCTGCCGAACACAGCTCTTGGGAGGGGCCTCGTGCCATTATGTCACCCCCAGGATATACCAACGTCTTCGAAGTGGGGTAAAAAAAACGCCTCACCATCAAGATGTCAATAACTCAAAAGGAATCTATCGGCGAAAAAGCTCCTTCGAAGGCAAACAAGCGGCCATCTACTCTAACAGAGTTGAGGAAGTGCATCGCGTACGGCCTTTGCGACAACAGTCAGCCCCTCAATTCCTGCCTTAATCAAGCAGGACAGTCAAGAAAAGAGGGCAAACAATACTCCGATATCGACCTCGAGCGTGCTTTTGTTGCCTTCGCCCGTGCTGGCTATCTTGTACTCGTGAAGCTCCCGATGCACCCACATTACAAATTACTTCTAAGTGACGAGCAGCGGCGAAATATGTTACATGTAAGTTGTTTCAATCCTCTACTTTACTCTCCAATTGACGATATTCAAGCATGGTCAAGATATTCTACGAACGCTCATTGGCATGAAGCGAAAGATCGTTGATCGCCAAACCAAATGGGCTATCGCGGATGCATACTCCAAATCTCGCGCTCTAGGCACTTTCCCAGTAATCTCAGTGCCACGGACAAGCGTAGGCATTACGCCACGGGTGCGGGACGTTTTTAGAGAAAAAACAGACTATCAAATCGAATTCGAGCAACTCCTTGGAGGCAAAGTGGAGGATACCACAGCGAAATTACGGCAAACGGACACTTCTTCATCCCTGATGACTCCTATCACCTCATCTTCAGTCCCTCAATCGCCTGAAAAGGGGTCCCAAAACGAGGAGGATGTCCCCAAAACGAAAGGAATCGAATTCAGGCAGCCTACAAGGTCCGAATCTCCCTTACCGCGGTAAGTGATAGGTTACACTTTCGCGTCCTTATAATCACTCACTTATATATCGTAGCCTCCTACGGCCATTGTCTCCATATTCACCAGGTACGGGTCGCCCAATGACTCCGGCAGGTAACCCATCGACCCCTTGATTTTGGGACCACGACAACTGAATAATCTTCAGGGCGGTCTACCAAATCGCCTCGCCCTTCCCCTCATCGTAAGGCAGTTTGTGATGATCAATCAGATTCATCATGGGAAGTGTCGAGCCCTTTCCCCCTGGTACGCCGACCTCCGCCTACCCCTTCTCCTCCCCCTCTCCTCAACAGCACCAAGAGGGATTCGAGGCAACGGCAGGACAATCATTATTATCAAACCTTGCGATTGGATCCGAAGTGCGGAAATGTCAACCCAATCAATTTTGAAATAAAACGGAGAATGAAGTCGAGGCGGGAAGCCCACCACGTCAACTCAACGTCAGAGTCGTCGACGAAATTCGACACAGAAAGCTTCTGGTCGAGTGTTGCTTCCGAGTAAGCTGGTGGCACCCACTCCAAAGTGGGCTTTAGTGAAGTTGCGTCGCCGCCAATGATTGCTATAATGCAAGGTTTCCCCCAAAGTCAAACGCCATTAAATTTCCGACCTTCTTCTATTCCCGACGGTCCTCAAGCGCATGTGATGGACATTTCTTCCTGTGCACTACGTCACAGCGGTCCCATTGGGATACACGTCGAAAGGGGATTCAATTTATTATAGGGCGCATTGGGACACTTGGACGGCCACATGATATATCCACACTAAGTACTTTCGAGTCGGCAACTTCTCGAGTTCCCGTGAAAAAGGGCTTGGCATTCTGCATTCATTCCTTGAGGCCCATGGCAAGGCATCCGTTTGTTCCTTCAGAAATCCTATCATCTTCCTAGCCTTTAACAATCTTATCTCCTTTGACTCAAAGTGATTTCGTACTTAACACTGATAAGTAGTGGAACTACAAATTGTAAATCTTTGATTGCGGTGTGAAGCTTTTAGACTCCATTTAGACATCACCCTGGTTACCTTAAAAGCGAGCGGGTGGTTTCGCAACCTCCTCATCTTCAAGCTCTGCAAGCCCACATAAAGAGCCGCATAATTTATTTTCATGCAGGGATGAATCGTGGTCGAGAACAAGGGACATCGGAAATACGTACAAACAAAGAATGCTCCGCAAAGTCCCAGCGCTGGCCCGCATTCAATTCTCCTCAGTGTGCCATCACCACCGTTCCCCAACGACGTCACCCCGTCGTCATCTCTGCCGACTTCGACGTAGAGAAGGCATTGGCTACCATGGGCTTCCGAAAGCGAGCAACATGCATCAACTTTCTCCGGCGGAACAGCGGCTACGTGTTCATATTCTTCGTCCTTTTCATTTTCATGCAGGTTGGATTCCACACCGGACGGCGGAGACACCCCAAACTCGATCGTATGGTCGTGATACAGGACTTGGATCAGGACTGGATATCGAAGCCCAGCAACATCCTCCCTTTTGCCGAGGAAGGAAAAAACAGCATGATCCAACAGCATCCAATTCCACGGCTCATGGAGGAGGCCGAGGAGAAGTACAGGAAGAAACTGGGAGGCCAGAGTAAAACTCTCAAGGCAGCAGTGGCGGAGTATCGACGTCGGTACAGACGTGCACCACCAAAAGGCTTCGACGACTGGTGGAAGTTCGCTCAACAATACGACGTGAAGATGGTTGACGAATACGATGGACTTATCGACGACCTCAAACCATTTTGGGAGCTCTCAGGAGAAGAAATTCGTCGGCGTTCGGCCCAGGTTGGGGAGCTACCGTCCATTGACTTGTTTCGGATACGAAATGGCACTGGGACGGTCATCAACGTGAATCCCCATTTCCATGACAGTGAAGTCAGTGCTCGAGCCCGTGGGCTCAAAACTATGACAGGCAAATTCGTGCATTTGGTATGTTTGTTTTCATGTCGTATTTTCGAGATTTTCATGGTTCCTAGCTACCAGACATGGACTTCCCCGTCAATGCAAAAGCAGAAGGACGTGTATTGGTACCTTGGGAGCACCGTGCCTTCCCAAATCTAACAATACAGGATTCTTCTGGTATGTACTTCGTCCTTCTCGGTTTCACACCCCCCTCTCACCGAATTAAATTAGGTGGCGTCGAAAAGATGCTTGGTGGACCTTTCAAGCCCGACTGGGGTGAAGATGGCACCATCTGGGAAGCCTGGCGTCGCACTTGTACACCGCAAAGTCCTGCACGCCGTCTATTCTCCTCCCTCCGCACTTCCCAGAATGTTCAGGTCAAGAATCACCTCGCTTCGAAAAAAATCACCCCTGGTTCTGATTTCAACTTCGTAAAAACGACCTCGTCAGCAGATAACTACTGCGACACTCCACACGCTCATTACACACAAGGCCATTTCTTCTCAGACTGGCGATCAATACCCGTTCTTTACCCGGTGTTCAGCCCGGCCCGGGCGAAGGGCTTCATGGACATCAAGATACCTAGTCACTATTACTATGGAAGTACCAAGCGATACACATATGGGTGGGATTCCGTCAATTTGGAACTCAAGACTGTCGATGCAATGGAAGTTCCATGGGAAGACAAAATCGACAAGATTTTCTGGCGAGGTGCGACGACTGGTGGTGGAAGTCACCCTCCGGGATTTGCGCCGCGGTATCAGCGACACCGGTTCCTCCGTATGGCATCCGATGAATCCAACCAAACAAAGGTTATTACCTTCGCAGATCCACCATCGTCAGCATCACACTTCGCGGTGGCGCCAGTGCCCGTCGGGATCCTAAATGAAGAAATCATGGATGCTGCCTTCGTGAAAGCTGTCGCTCCGAACAGTTACCCCGGGGGTCTTAAGGCGCTTGAAGCAGACCACCGTTTCGCAGATTCCGTTCCTCTAGGACGGCACTGGGCTTACAAGTACCTTATCGATCTTGATGGAATGAGCTACAGTGGCCGGTTTATGTCGTTCCTTGCTAGCGACAGCGTTCCTATCAAGTCGACTGTGTACGACGAATTCTTTACTGACTGGATCCAACCCTGGTAACTTCCTAACGATATTTTGCTTCGTATATCGCTGATCACTCTCATCATAACTTAGGGTGCATTTTATTCCTCTATCCTCGTCGTACATGGAGATTTATAACATCCACGCGTATTTCTCCGGTGCTACGCAAGCAACGCTTGAAGCTGCTAATTCAACGACGGCAGACCTCGCGCCTGAACAAAGGAGATCGGTTGAGGGTGACAAGCGCCTACGAAGAATTGCGAGAGCAGGAAAGAAGTGGAAGCAAACAATAGGACGGACACTGGATATGGAGGGTAAGTTACTTTCTCTCGTTTTCGGGAATTTATCTCAATTATTTGACCCCCACCAGTCTATGTCTACAGACTATGCCTCGAATGGGCCCGACTCTGGGCAGACGATCGAGATGCAATGAATTTTTCCCTCTGACCGGCATGCATGCGCATTTACTTGCTGGATCGAAACCTCTATTACATTATTCATGCTTTTTATAACATCGTCGCATATCATACACTTTTATGCGTATCCCTCCCACACACATCACACCTTTCTCGTTGTGGGGACGCTCTTGATTTTCCAGTGTCCATAATTTTTTTAGTGCTTCACAAATGTATAACTAACCACAATATTGCAACCAAATCCGTAACACTATAGATCATGATAGACAGTGCGCCTAGTTACACTAACTACTTAGCAAGGAGATTCAGAGGGACACATGTTCGTTTGCTTCAAGCCAGTTTCCGCTGAGTAGTATAAGAAGGGAGGTAGTACTTGAGCACTGGATAGGAGTGTACTAAAGACGTACCTATCCATTTATGAGACGCATAGCTACATCGACAACGCATCTTCGACAACTTGTGCTTGAGTATTCTTCATTCCCCATCCTGCGACGACCTGGGAAAGAACTCCTCGAACATAAGTAGAGTTGGAAATTGTATTGGTGGAAAGTAAGGAGTGGTGGGCGATAAGTTCTGGGACGTGGCAAGGTCGTTGTTGTACTTGTCCCAGTGATTTTATCCATTACATCAATTTAGAGAGGGCTCGGAGGGCTTATGTATGTATGTAATAGTGGGTGCCTAGTTGATACATACCTCTTGGACACCTCTCCTCAGCCTTTAACCGACTTTCTGTAATATGTGGCATTCACCTTCCAGCTGATTTCTTATGGCAAATATCATTGTTTCAAATGCGTTTGAAAGGGTGGGATTCTCGGGAAGAGTCAGGAATTCTGTTTCAGAAAGCTTTGTCATCATGGGCGCTTGAAAACGTCGTGGGCTGGAAGGAATTCCTCCTCAGGATTTGTTACCGCCAACCTTACCCATATCCAGAGCATGGTTTTTGTATTAGTTAGTATCTACTAGTACTTGATGTAAAATGAAATCCTGCCGTAGAGTCCTGCCAACCTTACGTGCGAAGGTAAAAATAATGAGGTTAGCGCCCATAATTAGTAAGCACATTCAACTAGTGGTACATATCTTATTGACAGTTTGAAGTCACAGAGAGTAGAATTATTTAATGAAATCATAACATATAAGTACGTTCGTCTAGGAAAAATTCAAATGAAGACGAATTTATGTAATAAAATCACAAAAAACTGCAACGACCCGAAACGATTCGCCTCCAGTCATTGACACTAACATCTGCTGTTGTGGCAGATGCGCAGAGTCAACATCTGTGCCTGCAATTGGTGATTTGCTTCCCTTGATATTGAAGTTCAAAATCTCAACGTCCGACAATGGGCCGATCATCTGGTTCTAACGCAAGAGAACCATACCTATGTCAATACCAAATCCAAGAAGGCTGTTGCTAAAGCTTAGAATAACCTGCCGTGCCGCACATCCACGTTCCAAGTACTAGCGGCGTCTATAAGCGGGAGCGCCGCTCGTTGTATATACACTAACTTTACCCATTTTCTGGAGACATACACTGACAAAGAGATCTAGAGGGAGGGGAATTATTGCCACACGCAAGCCCAACAAATTTAAACCACTATCAAGACGCAAAAAAAGCCTTCGGGCTTCTCCTCATCCTGCGATGGAAAGAGCAACTTCCAGACATCGTTGACGTCATTTTCTGCCATGAATCCGCTTTCCGCGTGTGAGATAGTCAGCTGGTTAGCCCACATGCTATATTGTACAGATAGTTGACAAACATCGAGGAGCTTAAGTGCATCGAGTGCTTCACTGCCCGGTAGACCAGAGAGAAAGCAGTGGATTAGGTATGTGTTGGTGGGCCCGAAAGTTGTATTATCCTCGCCGTTGAACGTTGAAGTTCAACCCTCGAGAATGAAATTCGGCAAGTTGGAAAGAGAACACCCCTGCGAGAGTGTTTCGGCATTGTCGAAGGCGTCTTTGTCTTTGTGACTTCATTACTCGAAGGTTCGTACTCAAGCTCAAGTCTCGTCAGGAAGAACCTTGATATAATTACATAATCTGTTGATCAATCGCCGCAAAAGACTCCACCTGGGCAAACATTTTTTGATGGCCACTTACTGCAAGCCTTCCAAGCCTTACTGCAAAAATTTCCGAGTCGACCATGGCCACCACATTTGTGCCTGGCCTGATCGATGATCCGTCGACTCGGTAATAGCCGGCGCCTGGGTCAATGTAATCCTCGAACGTTTACGCGTAAGTCCAACCGTTGAGAAATCAAAGCCGCACAATTGGCAACAAGCCAATGGGTTCTTCCTGACAATTGAATGTAAGTACGATAGCTTTGCCTATCTATCATAATGATCAGCATTGCTTTTGATCACGATGTCACCGCTTTGCTAACAATAACACGAAGCATATGTAATTTAACTCTTCCGGAGATTTCTGAGATAGGTCAGAATCAAGATAGACTCCATCCCATCGATTTCTCTGCAACACGCCCCTTCCGGGGATTCATCGGATCCGTTCTCACCCAGATAGCCTTCACATTGAGAATCCCAAGGACAACGTGTTCGCCGATACAAAAGGTTTGATCCTTCTCCACCAGCATCGCTGGAGAACCAGTAAAGACCTCTCGTTGATTCAGAGATGTACGCCCCCAACCCAATCCGCCCTTCTGGCATCGGTAGAGCGGCATCGCCCTCGCCCTATGGCTACGCCGCGCCCGTTCCACGGCCCGTCAGCAGAGGCCCGTCGCCTCAACCCCAGCCGTACGGATACGCCGCCCCGATCCCGCGCCCCGTCAGCAGAGGCCCTTCTCCAGCGCCCTACGGTTACGGTGCGCCTATGCCCAGGCCGATCAGCCGCGGCCCATCGCCTGCACCTCCTGGGACACTTCAGAACGACCACCGTCGCACCTCTAGCAGTTCAGGTTTCCAGGTCGAGAAGAGGGCCAAATCCCCAAACCCTTATGGGCGCCAGCCCGTTGGCCAACCAGAACCGTATAGAGACGAGGGATTATATATCGAGCACGTATCGAACTTGATCGCCGCAAAGGATCATCAGTTTGCAGTTACTGGGCGCATTCCTGTAGATCCTGCTGATTTGGTGTTGTTCTTCCGATCCAAGGTGATAATCCTTTCCTTGTCGAGATCGATTCTTCAAATTTAATCAGCGTCGGTTTTTATTCCTTAGACGGGCATTAGCTACTCACTTGATTTCCCGATCGATGTTGGCTACAACATGCCACCAACCCTGGAAGTCTTCATCGCAGCTTGCCGACCTCATCAGAGGCTCGACTACGGTGCCCACGCCGAACGTGAGGGTATCTTCTACCCACACAACCTCCCTGCCACAACATCCCTGGAACTTTCCAACTACCCCGTCCTAGACGCCGTTCGCAGCGCTCTCTTCCCCGTTCTCCCACCAGGGCAATACCTCACGACGGTGAGAGATACGCTGGATGTCGTCGATGAAGGTAACCGCATCGCACGACACTCGCCCGCCCAAGCGCGCAACGATAAACGCGTGGCGACGATCATCGTTACTCTCCCCGTCCGCTTCCGCGGTGGCGCCATCGTCGTCACCCACCCGAGCGGCATGGTGGAGAAGTTCGCAGGTGGCGGTGGTAAGAATACCGATATCGACTGGGTGGCGTTCCGTTCGGAATGCGAGTATGAGGTTGAGCAAGTGCAAAAAGGTATTTTGATGTCGATTTCCTACGCCGTTTACATCAAGGCGTTTGGGCCCTCGACTCCCTCGGCGGATACTTTGATCACCCCAAGCGATCAGTTCTTTGATTTGTTGTCGCCGATCTTGAATATGTCCCGTGGAAGGAGCATTGGGTTCTATCTCAACTATGATTACAATATTGACCCAGCAGAAGCGCAAGCCAACACCCTTGTGCCCCACGTACGTCTCTTTTGTTATTTCCACCCCTTCAGAAAAAGAAAAAAAAACATACTTACATACATTTTATTTTTTTGATTTATCCAGCTAAAAGGAGCCGACGCACTAGTCTACGATGCCTTCAAATTCCACAAGCTCGTCCCCGAACTCCACTGGACAGCAGGCGGCTTCGTCTGGGCCAAAGAGCAAACACTCGAATTCTTCGGTGAGGAAGTCGGCGCTGGAAACCCATCGGCCAGCGCCGCCGCGCGGCACAGTCCTAATCTCTCTCGACCTTACTCAAACCCTTCACGAGGTCCCGGGGGGAGCGTCCCACCTGTGCGAGGCGCGTTCAGGACATACCCTGGAGATCCCCATTACGGCGCGGACATTGAGGGCGAGGCAATCCGTGCGAGGGTGCAAGCGAGCGGTGCAGTGCCTCTCCAGGATGCGAACATCACGTTGTTGACGGACCCGAGGAA
>Ga0307509_10011818_pt1 | contig 10508 bp, 11 predicted proteins | sample 10_EM_MG_FD_202245 | JGI IMG/M metagenome (GOLD analysis project Ga0307509, IMG submission 202245) | Populus trichocarpa ectomycorrhiza microbial communities from riparian zone in the Pacific Northwest, United States - 10_EM | ecosystem: Host-associated > Plants > Roots > Unclassified | place...
TCTTTGACGTTCTGCGCCGTGTGAGAGAAACATCCGCCAGGAATTCGAGGGTAATAGTACCTGGGGTGTTGTCGAGACCGTGACTCGATCGATTGGGGAGCATAGTCGCTGGGATTGTAGGTCTCCTGGGCTACCCCCCTCGCCAACGTTTCCGTCTCTAGGCTGGTAGCATGAATCTATCCCGTTCGATGAACACTGTGACCCACAGCGTTCGTAGAGTCGATGCGAGTGCAAGATGGAAGAGATGGGGAAAGGGGGATCAGCTACAACTGGAGAAGCTCGGGGTCGGAGGATGCGATTATTCACTACTGTGAACAACTCAAACCATCCGGAACTACAATGAAAGAGATGGAGAGACCGAGAATTCGCTTCTCAACGTCAACACGGCCGCCGCTTGGGCATCCTCCACGATCTTCCTCAACGATTCTGGGTCCTCGAATCCCCTCGGGTTCTGAACCAACGACGCAAGCACGGACGCGACGAGGGTGTCCCCGGCTCCCGTAACATTAATGATCGACTCTTGAGGGAGGACATTCGCAGGGAAGTGCTGTAACACGACGACATCCCCGTTTCCGCTTCCGCCGGATACGATATACCGCCCACGAACGTTGCTCCTCTCGGATGCCCATTTGGTCTGGGGTGAAACCCGCATGACGACCATGACCCCTCTTTCGCCACACTTAATAACCAAGTGCTGGAAGAATGGAAGAAGGTTGATGGCCATCTGAGCTATTCCCTCCTCAGTAAGGAACGAAAGGGTCCCCGTAGCTTTCGAGTGAGGGGAAGCGGGTAATTTTGCCAAATTGTCAAGCTCCATTCGGAATCGAGAATTGAGGCCAAAGGAGTCGATGGTTTTCCACCACGTCGGTAAACCGGTGAGGTCTACGTTGTCGGACTGGGTTTCTCGCCAAAGTTCCCGGAGTTCGAGGATGTTGGGAGAGGCGAAAGTGATTGGGGCACTTGTAGAGTTCGGCTTGGCCGAGAGGGAGGCGGCAATGGAGGGGATGATCCTTATTGACTTGAGGACGGAAGTTGGTTCGAAGAAAACTGCCCCCGATACGGTTAGCTTAGCCGCGAGGACAGTGGGATTGATCATACCAGGTTTATCTTGCCTATTGCAGTGGGACACAATGTCCATGATCGTTGAAGCCTTCAAGTTGCCGTCAATCGCAACCAGATTTGGGTTGTACTGGTTTAACTGTTCGATGACCTACATAGATACGACGGTTAGTATAGTTCATTCACAAAAATGGTAAGGACTTACCGCATTGCCTTCCAGCGACTCGATAATATCCATATCAGCCACACCAGTGATCAGCCCTCCTTCGGTATCCAATACCATATTACACACGGCGGACGACTTCCCGGGGGCTAGGATCAAGCCATCAGTTCGCATGCCTATCAGCGAGAGCTCATCCCGCAAAACTCTTCCCATGATATCTTCCCCAACAAGGGAGACCAGGACGGGCGCCTGAGGGCCGGCCTCCTTGGATATGATGCGATGCGCCGCTTCCGCGATGTTTCTGCCCACGCCACCGGGTGAGAGGGACACTGAACCTGGCGTTGTCGAGTGCAAAGAATGAGTCGTCTCCATCCCGGGCTGTTTACGTGCTCTGGATGTGACGTCCATTGCGGCTGAACCAACGATAACCAGAGGAGAAGGAGACCCAGGCCGATGTGAGTTTTGAGATGCATCGGCGGTATGTTGTGATGAAATGGCGGGTGCATTGTCTATCCGGCGCTTTACTGTGACGGGATACTTTTGGGATCGGTTCTGAATCTGATCGAAGCCGAGAGAGGGATTGCTTACGAGTTTTCCATCAGCTTCAACTGCTCGTTCAGCCGCGAGCTTCGCGTACGAGGCAGCAATTCGGCCACCTGGAAATAGGGAGTTACACCCACTCCATGGAAACGCGAACTAGGGACATACCGATGAGTGAAGTGTTCTCAATGAGTGCTACATCTGAGGAAACGAGGTGAATGAATGGCATCATGTACTGTGAACGTAATCACGTACTGCTTGGAAGAGATTTTCCATCGGAGAGTTCGCCAACCCGTTTCAGGATCCAAGGCGTCACTTCCTTCCCGCGTTTGCTCATCCCGTTCCCTTCTGCCTCTTTCACAGCGGTCTCGACAGCCTTCTGAATGGTCTCGCCGATAGAATGGTACTCTTCTGGAATCGGCGCGGCAAAAAGAACACCGTTCTTCATTCCAAGTTGTTCCTGTACGCCTATAAAACTCTGGGGTCAGTCAAAATAGCCGACGGCCGTGCAACAGATACGCACTCATGATTTTCGCGGCGTCCATGGGGTTATCCACTCTCCAAGGGCTCTGGCAGGCCAGGGAGTCGGTCGATCGGATAGTGCACAACGGGGTAGACTCTGACCTTGAAGCCGCTCTTGGGAGTATAGAAAGCAGGGAAATCATCGGTCCGACCGTAAGTCACAACAGGCACACCCAATGTTTCCTTCGTCATCCGATCAGCTTAGTGCCAAACCCCCATGATTTGCAGGACTGACGAGATATTCTAACGTCCTACGATCGTTCCGTATAAGATCAAGGGTAACACGAATAGAGTCAACGTACGAACCTCCCAATATCAAGAATAGACTTTACCCCTGCAGAGACAAGGGCGACGGGACATCTTGTCAACTCGGGCAGATCCGCAGAAATATCCAGGGCTAGCGAGGGAAGGTTCAGTCCAAGTCTTGGGAAATGTTGTGTGTGGCATACTATCTTGGCCCGCGCGGTGAACGCCTCCCAGGCTAAGAACACAGACCGTGAGTTTCATGCACGTGTCTTAGTCGAGGCAAACAAAGTACCCTCCCGTCGCGAAGACCTACAGAGTGTCAGATTCGAACTTGTCCGGAGAATGTGGGGTTAGGTTGTACCTTGATACCCGCGAGTGCGGCGAAAATTAGGGTAGCACTGCAAGTGGTTCCACCGTCTCTCTTGAGCGCAATGGCGGCACCAATGTCCCTCCTCGAAAGCTTCACGGGCTGATTCCTGCGTTCCGCCAATCGTTCGAGCTCGTGTGGTTCGAGTCCAATTTTGACACGTCCATCAATAAGGCCGATGGTAGCGGGTATGCTTCCGGACGTCCTGACGTTCCGCTCGACGGACCTGGCCGTTTCCAGATTGACTGGGTATGGCATGCCATGGGTGATGATAGTGGATTCGAGGGCGACTACCGGTTTCCGGGCATGGAGTGCCTCCGCGACTTCGGGGTGGATGTCTATGAGGGCATTTGTCTTGAGAGCGGTAGCGAACGAAGAGAGGCCGCGTTTCGAGGCGCGACTGAGCATGACTTTGGCGGAGAGGTCGCCGTCGGCGGGTCAAGGCAAACCGATCACCTGGCGTCAGTTGTCCACACTTGACATTTGTGGACGATGCAGCCTCGTTCCCACTAAACCGGCCAGCGACGACAGCGACAGACGACACAGCACCTGGCGATGGTTTTGAGTTTACGATTCTTCTGGTCCGCGTTGTCCGGAGTCGCAGGGTATCTCCCAGTCTTCCACCAGCTCATCCGATGTGTCTGACCAGTCCACAGGGCATCCACGATTGTTCAAATCCTGCTTTTCTTGCCCTTAACGCTCGTAACATTGTCGACAAACGCGTTCCTGCTCCTTTCGCTCTTATACCTAATCCACTCGCTTATTCACGGAAGTCTGCTGTTGTTCTGGGGGAATCCGGCTCTACCATTCCTACAAACCCCAACCCACATCTTTCTCCTCCTGGTCTCTTTTAACCTCCTCTCGCAGGAGTTGAGCCCGTGGCTGACGCTGGCGGCAGATTGGTGGGGAAAGGTCCTGCGATTCTCGAGTCCGGGGTTCATTATCATCGAGTGCCTTTCAAGTCTGGTCGTTGCGCAACAGTTGGGGCGAGTGGGAAAGAATCTGGTTGAGGAGCGTGAAGGTGCCCAGTTTGGTTTGTTAATCGCATCCGCGGTGGCCTATGTTGCTTCTGCGGTGTCAATTGTTTGGGTGAGTGGTTCGCAATTCCAACAACGATCTTCTCTAAATCGGACACGTACATCCATAGTCATATCCCACTGCGGCCGACAGTCCATTAGCCTCAACTCTTTTGGGTGTGGCACTTACCGCCTTTGCGTTCTTGACGTTCATTGGATTTGGTCTCCGGCGCACCAACATCATTGAATCCTCAGGGTTGGCCCTGTTCTTGGCCTATAATTTCTGGCTTTGCGGTTTCGACTCCGAATCATTCACGAATCCGTCCTCCGCATAGTGAGTCCCATCCCTTTGAACGCTGGGAGGGCTCCTAACTCCTTTCAGTACTGCTCCACCGCTGTTGGGGAACATCAGGATCTTACCCTCCATCCAGAACCTGATCAATTTCATCACGAATACACTCCCTAAACCAGTCCTTGTCGCGCTTGTGTATCGTCTCGTCATCCTCAACCTAGCTTTCCAAATCCTACCCACCATTGGAGCGGATAGCTGGGAGACGGAGGCTGGCGTTGATGATAGTTGGGGAGACCGACCGACGTCTGCGTTAGCGCATCTACTATTGACATATCGACAGTCCATCATGATCATGGTGTATTCGCATCTTCTGTGTGCGTTTCCCTCGCTGGTGCGGGTTCCTGTGATTCTAACCTTGCCATTTAACCGCAGTGTTGGACTACTCTTCACACGTTTGGTGGAGATGGATGAGTGTCTTCTTCACTCTGTTCTTGTGGGCTATAGAACTGACTGTCAGTAATGACGGTGAAGAGTCCTTGAAGGTAGAGTGATCGTGGTTCTTAGGGAATTACTGGTGAGCAACTGATCGGATATTCTGTGCTCTGTCGAACTGCGAGTGTTGATCAGTGACCGTAGCCTACGCCCACCCCTGTTTGATACTAAACCTGTCTTCATCGTAATGTTAATCACGGACTCCCATGCGAATCAGGAAATTCTTGTGTTCTGAGTTGTGACGGACTGCCCAACGCCATGGGGTGGGGCGACAAAATCGGACCTAATGTGACCGCAGGGCTCATAGAAGACGCAATGGCAACCACGGCGTCATCGCTGGTAAGACCCGCGCTACTGTACAATTCATCCAATCGTGGGCGAGTCGCCGTTTAGGGAGGTGGCGGCCCCTACGTGTTCAGCATGTGTCCATTGTCAACTATGGTCAGTTTTCGGCAGTTCGCTGCCAATCTGCCTGTTATATTACCAGGCTGGCAATTGGCAAGTGCGGGGAGAAGCGTTTGCAGAAGGTGGTAGGACGTGTTAAGCGTCCGCCAGGCTACGCCGGACGAAGCCTTGTCGGCGAGGCGCGCGAAGCACCTCCAAACAAGAGTGGGTCCCAACACGGAACCTTTTCGGAAGAAAGCACCGCGAAGGCTTAAGCGCTTACAGCTGAGGCTGAATCGGAAGAGCGGCTGAGACGGTCCCTATTCCTACGAGGCTGCCCAGACACTCAGCTAGGATGCTAGTCCTGCGGGCGAAAATGGACCTTTGTTCATTTGCCAGCTCTGCCAAGAGCTGCCAACCCCGACAGAACTCGTCGGAACCGCCACCTGCCATGGCAGATCTCACTGAACAACTGCCCCCAACACTAACTGTGGTCGGTTAGGATCGGTTCTGGCGCGTGCCATAATGTGTGCATTCCCACGTTGATCATGTCGCCCAAGCCGCACCACAGCAAATTCCTTACGAACCTTGCGGCCACCAGCCACCAGGGTGTTTATTTCCGCGATCTTCGTCTTCGACTGGACCGAGTCTGGGATGTAGCCGGTTTGAATGGACAAGATATCCTTCCACACCCCGTGGATCTTTGGTGGGATGTCAGATGATCGGGGATGATTACGATGGGTCACAATCCTGCGAATGCAGCCCCAGCCGTTTACATTGGTTCAAGGCGGCGGCATAGGGGTATTTAAACTAACTTAATTGTGCAGACCCAGCCAGGCCAAGCCTAACATGCGGCCCAGTATATACGAGATGCAGGTTCCGGCATGGACATCGCGCCCCCGACAGATTTTGCTTTTATTGCGCCCCTCCTCGCCTTCCGTTCCGTGTTCCCTCCCCCTCGCCCCCCTGCTCACGAACCCCAATAGGACCCTACCACAATGCGCTCTTTGCTCCTAGTGCTGATTGCTCTCCCACTCGCATCGTTCGCTCTGATAATCAACCGCAACCATGGTGGACCGGAAGATCCCTGTAACAATAACGGAACGACGTCGAACAAGTACCGGCTACAGCGGAGACACAAAGGCAGCACCTTCTTTAAGTATGTGGAGGCCTATTTGTTTTTCTTATCCCTCCGTGCTGAGTTATTTGGGCAGCGAATGGGATTTCTTCACCGGTCCCGACCCCACACATGGAAACGTGGCTTACCAGACAAAGGCCAACTCTCGAGATCTGGCGTACGTGGATAAAGACGGCACCGCTGTCTTGAGGGTGGACAACGAGGGCAACGTTCCCGTTGGTGGTAATCGGAGATCGTGAGCCCCCTCCATCCGCATGGTTGATCGAATACATTGGATCCGATCAGCGTGCCTTCCGCGTAGGGTCCGCATAAGCAGCAAAGCCACGTACAACAGGGGCCTCTTCATCGCTGATTTCGAAGAGTTCGCTCATGGGCCTTCCGTATGGCCCGCCTTTTGGGGTGAGTAATCTCGATATTTATGCGCGAGGAATTTGGCATTATTTAATTCATCGTTTGCATAGCTGTCGGGTATTGTTTTAAACTCGATTTATGAGATGGGACGCTGACCATGTGCTAGTCCTTCGTGGCCAGAGGGAGGGGAGGTGCGTTTGATTACGGTCCGGTCTCCAATCTCGCTGATCCCTCGTTCGGTTCCCCATCAGGTCGACATCATCGAGTACGTCAACACCGACCGGTCCAACCAATATACCCTCCACACCGGGAGCAGGGGCGTGTGCAGGACGGATTCCGGAGGAGACTTCGATGGAAACCCCCTTGGCACCGAATGTAGAAGCGGAGCCGGGAGCAACAATGGGTGCGGCATTGAAGACGTGGATGGAACTGCTGGCGCACCCTTCAACGCCGGTTGTGGGGGTGTAGTTGTTATGCTCTGGGATGAGACACAACTATCCTTCTGGAGGTTCGCGCGTGATGAGATCCCTCAGGACATTCGCAACAGCCACCCTAACCCGGATAGTTGGGGAACCCCCACCGCCCGCTGGACCAACGAGTCTTGTGACATTAAAAACTCGTTCCGGGATATGCAAAGTACGTCCCATCGGTTGCGTTTCCTCGAATACGACGTTGAAAAAAACACTTTCTTCCTTTTCCCAGTGGTTATCAACATCACCATTTGTGGCGACTGGGCTGGTTCCGCTTATGACAACGGTAATTTCCCAGGAACTTGCGCGGAGGCCGTCGCAGACCCGTCTAACTACGACGGTATGACCCTTTCCCCCCTTCTCGCTATCACCACTTGCTCAAACTTCCTTTGAAGACGCTTTGATCAGGATCAACAGCATCTCCGTCTACCAGAAATCCTAGGCTCCCCTCCCTGTCCCTTCGGCACTTATTTATATAGCATTCACGAAATACGGGGGAGCACCCTGCGCGACGACTCACTCGTTTCCACCACCAATTAGACAGGCCCTTTCCTTTATTTAAATCTCTAGACATATTGCATGTGTTGCTTCCTCGTGTGTGTAACTTTCGTTGCGCAATGTCTCATGGTTCTGGTTGAGTCCCTTCGATCTATGAGGTAAGACCTTCACGCTGTGACCAATCACACTCGGTCTCAGGAGCAGCTCACGAACGAATATGACCGAGGACTTATTACACGCACTGGGAGGCCTGGGTGGGCGCCCGTCGCCCGTCAACGACGGGGAGACCTTCCATGGGAAAGCGACAAATCCCTTCGATGTTGTTCGGTCGGGGTGTAAATTTGTAGGGGACGGAAAGATGAGCGACTTCTTTTGCAAAGTTGACTATCGAAGGTCACAGTCAATTCACGGGGTACACAATGCGAAACAAATGGGTGTAGGAAACACAAAAACGGCGAGCAGCGGGTCAACGGGTATGAATTGATCTGTGTAAATGGACGAGGGTAATAAGGGGACGCGGATGGGGGTAGAAGCGATGTCAAAGAATGGAACGAGGACAAGATCGTGGTGTCCTGCAGAAGGATACACCTAAATGAAATTGAAACGACGGTCGATGGTATCATTCGGTTCCCTGAACTAGATGGAAAATTGGTGCGTGCAGGGAGTAGCATCGTTTCAAGGAACTCACCGGTGGCGTTAGGGTCCGATTCACCAGTGGCACCCAGCTCCTCGATCTCCTCCTCGACGGCACGGAGGAGACCTCCATAGTCCCACAGCTCCCTCGTAGCCCCAAGGTTCTCAAAGATTTGCGCGGCGCCCAAAAGCTCGGACTGTGCCTCCTTCAACCTACGTTGTCGATACCAAACTTCACCCCGTAGCCCCATCGCGCGACCCAGACGGTACGTGACATTGGCCATGTATGGTTTGGCGCGTTCAATGTGAGCGTGGGCGTCGTCGGACCTGTCTTTGTCGAGAAACACCCGCGCCAGGGCGTAGTGAGTCCAAAACTGTTCGTCATCCCAGTTGAAGGAAGACGCGATCTTGAAGGTCGTCTCGAAGTGGTCGATGGCCTTCTCCATCTCGCCCCTGGAGTGATAGATCTTACCAAGGATTCGGTGGCACTGGCAGACCAGTGATTGATCGCCCTTTCCCGAGAGAAGATCTATCGCTTGGGACGCAGCTGTTTCCGCAGCGTCGAGCTGGTCGTCACAGTACAGCGATCCGGCGAGAGATCGGAAACAGTGTCCTTGTTCGAATATGTCATCCAACCGTTCGCAGATTTCCAACACCTCTTTCGCCTGTTGAATCCCTTCCTTGAAGTGACCAAGCAGCCGGTTTGCGTCAGATAGGGCCCTCAACGTTCGAACAACTCCAAAGTCATCCTCCCGCTTTCTACAGAGCTCCAAGGCGTGAATAAGGAGACTCTTGCACTCCGCGAACCGTCCAGCCAGATAAAGCAACTGCGAGAACCAAAACAAACATCGTAGCTTGGAAGGATGGTCGTCCGGAAGTCCTCGGATCTTTTGCCCAAGGACGACAGGTCGCGTTTTGTGTCAATGGAGGTGCTCCATGAAGTAACTGCAGACATCCCAGACACCCTCCGAGTCCGCGTCAATGGTCGCGAAGATATTGAGCAGGTGCTCGACATTCACATCCTCCGACTTGATCCATCGCGCTTCTTCGTAGCCGGGCCTGCAGGGGTAAACACCGACCGATAACCGATCAAAATAATACCCCTTGGTTGTGCAGAGGAGTGGAGACGACTTTGGATCCTTAGGACAAAGGTGGTCCCGGAGTGGCGCCAACATCGTGACGAACCCGTTGCTTCGGTACGTCAGGGAAAGGGTGCAGAAATTATCGAAGGTGCTCCTTCCGTTTGGTATAGCAGGAAACAGCCACTCGAAGTTGTCGTCATCGACCCCTTGAGGGAAAAAAGCGACGACGCCTAGAAGTTCTCGGGCGTCAGGGCCGAGTTCTTGGAACAAGGGAGAGGCGAGTGAAAGCTCGATGGTGGCGGCGAGGCTCTTGTTGTGGTGGGTTTTGAGCACGCCAGTCCTCTGGCTCTCCCATTCCCTGGTTAGTCTGTCCTCGTTCCACTTGTTGTGGTGGGCAACGGTAGCGAGTAGCGTTATCGACAGTGGATGGAAGTCGAGTCGTTTCAGGACATCGTTGATGAGATTGGACCGTTCTCCGTTCTTGTATATACGGTAGAAAGCGTCGCGTGCGGCGTCCATCGACAATGTCGGGATGTCGAGGGTTTCGCAGTCGGGGGGAATGGTGGAGATACGGGACGTAATGCAAAGGCAAATGTTTTTGAGTTGGCTCAGTTCCTCCACCGCAGCATAGATCTCCTGAGCGTCCGTCCCCTGCGGGTCCAGAATGGATTCTGCATTGTCGAGGATTATGAACATCTCCGCTGAGGATAGTGATGGTCGTAGAGAGGCCAGATCCTCGGGGTTCTCGACGCCTGCGCCGATGACTTTGGAGAGCTGGCGCAGGAAGTGAGTGAGTGAGGTGGGGAACTGGTCGCAGCGGATGAACCGGCGGTCGTTTCCGAACCGTTGCTTAATGCGATTGTCGTGGAGGACGATGAGAGCGATGGATGTCTTGCCGATTCCGCCGGTGCCAATGAGGGCGAGTGGGGTGAGGTTTTCCACCAGACCTACGATCTTCTCGACCAACTTGTCGCGTCCAAAGATGACCCTCGGTGGTGGTGGCGGTGATTCCCCGGGCATACTAGGCGCAAACATAAGACATTGGATGTACTGAAGGTCGAGATCGCTGACCTGGCTTGAGCCTAGAACCGTTTACTCATCCAGTGGCGGAGCGGAGTACAAATGCCACTCACCAGCCAACGCTGATCGTCATTCCCTTCCTGACTTTTCACCATCACCATGTTGCGGTGAATGTCGGAAACCATGGTGTGAGTGTCTACAACACCGTGCCGGACGTCGGAAACAATTACATGGG
>Ga0307509_10011819_pt1 | contig 10508 bp, 13 predicted proteins | sample 10_EM_MG_FD_202245 | JGI IMG/M metagenome (GOLD analysis project Ga0307509, IMG submission 202245) | Populus trichocarpa ectomycorrhiza microbial communities from riparian zone in the Pacific Northwest, United States - 10_EM | ecosystem: Host-associated > Plants > Roots > Unclassified | place...
TATAGTGGGATAATTTCCCCCTAAGTCCGCAGATGACTTTGTCGGTGAAGGTAGGGTAACTGGAGTACCTCAGTAGGGTAACTGGGGTCCCAAGGTAGGGTAATCATGTTTCCAAGGTAGGGTAACTGCACCCTATCAGGCCTTTATTTCCTTCGGAAGTCCGCGCGACCACATATAATGTTGCCACGGAGACCCGTGCAACGTTTACTATGAGTCCTTTGCTTTATGCGAACATACCCTCCGAAGGTTACCCTGCCTAGTAGGGTAACTTTGGCCTACCTAGGTTACCCTGTCTAACCCTATGTCACCAAGTCACTTTGTAGACACTTGTACCAACTCATGTCTACCGGTAGTATACTAAGTATACTGGCCTATCCTCAATATGGTTACCACTTGGTATGCCATATGGGCTTGAGTCTAGTCCACTGTAGCTACCTATCTGTAGGGTCGTTACAGTGGCGAAGCCGGCGGTGGCTGAGTCAAGAGTGGCGTTAGTTGATAATGTGCCTGAGGTGGCGTTGGTGAGGCTGCCGAAGGGTAAGAGGAGGAGAACGTGTGTGGAGCAGGGGAGTGAGACAAAGGCGAGTGAGGTGAAGGTGGTTGAGGTAGAGGTGGTTGAGGGGATGGAGGAGGTTGGGATAATTGTGGCGACCACGATTCTGAGGAAGCTGAGGGGTATGGTTGTTGTGGCGGGGGCCCCAGTTGGGCTGAGGAGAGTGAATGTTGGGCGGGGTGTGGTTAACCCTAATTTTCCTATGTTTTTCAACCAAACCCGGCGGTTTGCCGGAGACCGTGAAAAATGGCCTGCGGGGCGCGGTGGAGGATACAGGTAACCTTGAGTGGCGAGGGTAAACTTAACTAGGGCCGTGTTAGTCTGTTGCGATCCCACGTGGTTAGGGCTTGCCTTACCCCTTAACCAGTTGATGGAGGAGCCCGCCTGGTGTGTGAGCACTGGGGTTTCAGATACGTAAGTTCACCTTGTTATTGTTGTTTTACTAATGATACAGATTCTTCATTCGGCTTGGTGACCCGCTCGGGGTGCGGTAGGCTACGGGGGGAAGTCGGATTGGTGTTTTTGATGTTGATTTAGTGTAAAGGGTTATTTGTTTTTTGTTTGCCGTTGCTGGAGGTGGTGAGGGAGTGAGTCCTGAGTGGCGGGTTTGGGATCGACTAGTGGATAGTGGCAACGCTTTAGTGTAGCCTATAGGCCGCGAAATGGAAAAAGTTTATAAAAAAAAAAAATCGACCGAACACTGCGGGGGTCACGGGAGCTGAAAGTCCTTTGCCAAGGAGCCCCTGGTGTTCGGTCCATCCATGCCAGGGGAATTTAAACAATTTCCACGACAAAGTTTGTTTAGGTCGCTTTCTGAGTGGGCTCGCTAACATGTTTGTACCCTCTAGACCTTTTTAACAGCTGCGGTTCCGAAATCTGGGAGCAAAACCTTTCCATGTTACTAGTATTTGCCTAGGGATAACTAATATCATATCATATGTGGTGCAACTGCCGAACGCTCGAACTAGACTAGGGCTAAACTATTAGCGTCAGTCTGACTTTTGCTAGAATACGGTACTCTACCTTCCTCCTGGGTTTCAGATTCACTGTAAGGGGCTAATTATAGCCAGATGCAACTGTACCTCAGTCTTATATGAAGGGCACACAGAACGTCTCGTTGGAGATCCCGGTAGTATCAAAACCTGACTCTCGGAGCCTCTTCCCTTTGCAGCCCCCAGAAACCCCCGCTTTGGACCACTCCGGATCATCTTCATCACCACCCTCTGAAGAGTCCAGTCGAGTGACCGCGTCCGTGCTAATAGAAGAAAAAAGTGCGGGAAAGGCGCGCGCTACGGCAGACAAGGACTCTGGTGCAATTCTGAGAAGCCACTATCACGTGGGGTAAAAATAAATAATCTCCGCCCTGCGGCTTACAGTACGTCATAGTTCAATATTCCAGGGATCGAATATTAATATAAACGCGGCAGCACCTGGTTATTATGCTGTCCCAGAACTCCACGGTACGGTTCTTGTACCGGTACTCGAGTACCGATACTCGAGTACTTACGGTGCGTGTCGGTTGATAGGCCCGCGACAAAGAGTGCTCGCATGGCGCATGGGTTCCAAATACCAGGCAACCTCCCATCCCTCAGGGTGCATCGCCACCTAACAGCTCTGTCCCTTCGCGCTGACCCTTCCTACTCCAGCAACCTGGATACCATACCGCACTCCATCGGAAGCTCAAATACCGATAATAACCTGCATGGATAAATGAATAAGAGACAAACTCGGCACCCCTAGCACAACTCTAGGAGCAAAAGGATCTGTGCCGCAATCTACCCCCCTGGGTTTTTTTTCCCATTTTTTTCCCCATACCAGCACTGCGTCTGGATCTCGATGACATACGGTAGTACGAGTGGCCTGCTCTACAGGGTACTGTTTTTTCCTGGCGAGGGGGAGCTTGTTTGGTGGATATTGGATTAATACATCGGGAGAAGGAGGGGAGAGAGAAAATAGATGTCAATATGGAGCTTTGGCTAAAGTTTAGCGATAAGTTAGATTGAGCGCGGTACTGTGCGGTAACCTGTGGTGGCCTTATGCGATGCAGGGCTGCAGTATCGGGGATACCGGTGCTCGAGTGCCGATGTCGGTGCCGTGTGCTCGGGTGGGGGCGAAGGGATCGAAAAAAGAAAAGAAAAGGATCAGCATGATCCTACTGTATGGCGCAGTCAACAAATGGAAAGTGATACCTTGGGTTTTGGGTTCTGGCAGACTTGGACGGGTCGGGGTGGATACCAAACATATTTTCCCACTACTCGAGTAATTGATTAAAAGTTGGCCTCACTGTACAAATTGACTCCGTACAGATTCTCAAACTTCCAGATGCCTTTCGAAATCTCTAAGGCTCTGACTTTGGTCGAGGGCAAACGACAATAGAACTGTTCTGGGTTTCTACTTTCTACTCCCCGTCTTTCTTGACCAACCTAGTCCCCACCGGGCCACCACAAGTTTTCCGGTCTTTCATTCCTACTCGGGTAGTGTATGATACCGGTATGGGTATACCGACAGTGGGCAGGCGGCAGAGAAGCGGGGGCATCTGGAAGCCTAGAGCAATGTAGGGAGAGGGGGAAGATACTGGTAGGCAGAGTGTGCGGTTTGAGTTGCATGTGGCGACTTTCTGTATCAGGAGATAATGCCCATGTAGAGGCATAGCATGGGGGATGCGATTCCGATTCCGCGTGGGCTAGTCTATCGTGCTACGGTGCCCGTGATTGAACGACGTTCGCGAATACGACCCTGTTGCCTGGCACTGGGATCTGGGCAAAAAGAAAGCTGAATTTTGGTGTCGGTATGCAAGAGCAGCCGTGTTCACAAACGTCCTGCGGTTGCGAGTAAAATTTTCCGGCTACCAGCCATGCAAGCCCCCTTCGTCTTTCAGCTTTAGCTGGAGTTGCTTATTGCGACTTTGAAAGCTCTTGACAATCTGAACGGAGTTGGAGAAAATATCCCTCCTGTCTTAGACATACAGTACTCGAGGACAAGCGGGCCATGTTTTAGCCAGATCTGGCGGAGATCAACAGAAAAAATACAGATGTCTTCTTGATAAGCCGTTAGTTTTTGGGGTCTAGAATCATCTTCCACACAGAGCTTTACCTAGATGAAGCCTTGCTCTTTGGTGGTGTTTTCCCTTTTGTTTGGTCAATAAACGACTAGGTTTATCTAAGACACGAGCGGTTTTTTTTGTTTTTTCTTTCCAACTTCCTTCAGATTGTGGGGAACTTAGAGTTGGAATAAGAGTGTGGCGAATACCGTCACAAAAAAGCACTCGAAACTCTACTCTAGGTTCTCACTTAATAGAGTCATTTGGCAACTATTTTTTTAATCGAAAATTCGCAAATTTCGAGTCGCCACCCCATACAAATTGTGTCCGTGCACGCCAAGAAACTAGAAATTTCAACTCAGAATTTGATAAAAAAATAGTTGCCAAATGACTCTAATCCTTTGTTTTTTTTGAAAAAAATAACCAACAAATTCTAGTAGGGGTTTGCCGGTATAACATCCTATCGTTGAGTTTTTTTTGGGGTGGCGGGGGAAGAGAGGAAGCTCCAACTCTTCCTCCCTTGCCTACCGTATCTCGCTAATTTTCTTGATCTCCTGACCTTGCTACACCCAATGGGATGGCGCCGATAAGTCGCATCTTGTCGTTGCTTGGTAGCGTCCCCACCCTTCCCCACGTCTCATCTCAAGAGCAATCGGGTGCATGCAATTGGATCTGTACTCGCTGTGGCGTTTATTGGAGACATTCCTGAAAAATGATGGGGAGCTGCTGGTCACATTTTTGCTAATACTGCGGGTCAGTCAATGGCGGGCAGGATGTGGAAATGCGGTGCAGATGTGGACTAATACCAGTGCGAGAATGGAGGGGAAGGATGGGCGGGGATGGCGGGGTGTTTATTCTTAATGTTCGGAGGCTCCATCGAATTGGAAGTGCAGATTCTGCGCGTACGGTCCGAGTACGGGTATATCGCCTGTATTATGATATGGCTTCAGCTCTGCAGCCTCGACTCTCGTAGCCGGAGGAACAAGTGGAAGTCAGGGTTGAAAGGGTTGACGTTGCGTTACGGTATTACCTAATTCATGAGCGATGTGGTTACACACAGAGACAGGGGAATGCCATGCTTTGCTTGCAGGCGTTTCCCAGATTCTCGCTCAATCGGAAGCCGTGAAATGCGATGGGCTCCCTCCCTGTCCGGCAGCCATGGAGAAAGAGACAGCGCCGGATGTGGCCGACTAGGCGAGTTTAGCTAGGGATTGTCGAGTACCAAGGGAAAAAAAGAAAGGAAGGAAGTGGATGGTGATCGGGCTTAACGAACAAGAAGGTTCGGCGAATGCGGTAAGTGGGCCAGACCGGCACACTACGGCAGAATCTAGAGTGGTTGAACCGTGCACTAGTGGGGTCGTCCAAAATTTCCTTCTCTGGAAAAGGGGGGAAAAGGCCAGCAAAGAGTGAGCTGTTTAGCCTTCTGAAAGAAATGGGAGGTGGAAGAAAATACCAGAAGAGGCAACTCTAACGACATACTTGTAGCACATACGAAATGAATTCCCCGAGACATTTGGTACTTGCTCGTTGGACTCTTCTGTTCATTGAACTCTTTCACCGCCAACTGTACGCACTACCGTTACTCGAGTATACAAGTAATATGGTAGGAAAACCTTAGGAATTGAACTAAGTCGAAATAGAAGCTGCTCAAGTATGGGTTTTACTCGAGTATGGTAACTTGGCACGATGCTGTCCATCCTGGCCAATCGTGCCGCCCGCAATACTGGTAGAGGGGCGAGTGAGGGGGTACAGAATTTTTCTTATGCTACCATACTAGTTCTAGGTAGGAATCACGCGAAAACAGGGATTAAAGAAGTATATGGTAAAAAATCTGTGCCTCTCTGGAGGCCCAATATAAAATATGCCTCCCCTGTCTTTAGGCACTTCCTGCTTGGGATAAGTACTTTCCTTGATGGGACTGCTGGTATGCTTGAAGTTCCAAGCGATCACCATCTTTTGATGCTTGGCTTGATGAATTGTTGCCTCTCGTCCACGTTTTGGTGTTTCACAGAATCCTTTTTTCTACTCTCATCACCCCCTCCTTTTCCACTTTTTCGATTAAAATGGTTGCACCAGCAGCATCAGGAGGCACCCGCCTAGGGGTCTCCCGGGACCTAACAATTGGACCCCTCTTGCTCGCTAGCTGGGGAGCTAGGTTACTTGAGTACAATCCTGATTAATAAAATAAACGATTCCGACACATATCACCTCGACTGCCCCCCCCCCCCCCCGCGGCTGTTTTCATAGCAACAGCTTTCGACGTCTTTCCTGTGTTCCAGTATATAACAACTCAGGCCGGGCACCGCCGGCATACCTCAGAGAAAATCAGTTATCCATTCGCCAGCCAGTGATAGCATACCGGCCTGAGGTCCAACATGGCGGAAACACGCAAAGACCACTCCGAACTTGCCGTCCACCCACAAGCCGAGGATCCACAAACTGACCGGAAGACCGTACCACCAAACACCGAGGATGTTACCGAACAGATCATTGTTCCCCCAGTTAAGGAGGGAAGGTTTGCATTCTTGAAGACCCGCCAGTTTTACCTGGTGCTCGTGATGGGGTAACTGCTCACCGCTTTGCCTCCCGGTAAAGCTTCCCTGTGTTTATCGTGATCACTGACTTGTTATCTTATAGCCAAATCCTCTCATTGTGCCTTGTGTCCACCAGTACGCTTTCGCTCAAGTTGGTCGGGGAGGGTACTTCTATTCCAGCTTTCCAGTCGTTCTTTGTCTATGTGCTTTTAAACCTGGGGTACACAAGCTATACCCTGTACAAATATGGGATCAGGAAGTGGGCTCAAGTGGTGTGGAAGAATGGCTGGAAATGTAATCCAAACACTCTCCAGCATAGCCAAAGATAGTATAATTGACTGGTGATCAGATTTCATACTCGCCTTCCTGGACGTCGAGGGAAACTACTTTGTGGTTCTGGCGTACCGCTACACTACGATACTCTCGGCCCAACTGATCAGCTTCTGGACAATAGTGGTAGTGGTAATAATATCATTCCTCTTCCTAAAGGTTCGCTATCGCATAACACAAATCCTTGGTATCATTGTCTGCTGTGGGGGTATGGGTGTCCTCCTAGCGAGTGACTATATTAACGGCTCTCCCGTCGGAGGACTGCCAACACAGGTGAAGGGTGACCTGTTCATGCTTCTGGGAGCAACTATGTATGGGTTTTCCAACGTTGCGGAGGAATTCCTTGTGTCGAAGAAGCCCCTTTTCGAGGTTATTGGGCAACTGGCGTTCTGGGGTATGTTGATTAACGGCACGCAAGCTGGAATCTTCGATAGAGACAGCTTCCGGTCTGCTACTTGGAATGGCAAGGTTGCAGGTTATATGGTTGGATACACTCTGACTTTACTTATTTTCTGTGAGCATACCAACCGGCCGACCGACAAGCCCTTATTCTAACACTAACAAATGCATAATAGACACCCTTGTGCCAATCCTTCTACGCATGGCATCAGCGGCATTCTTTAATATTTCCATCCTAACAACTAATTTCTGGGGTGTTCTTATCGGGATTCGGGTGTTCGGATATGCCATTCACAGGCTTTACCCAGTAGCCTTCGTGATGATCATTATTGGTAACCCACCTTCCCCCCAATTTAGAAGAAACGTGGATCTAAACCTAACGCTTTCAGGATTAATAATCTACTTCGCGTTCGAAAATTCTCTCGGTGAGGCGCGCAAGCCCTGGCTGGGGCTCAATCAGGAGAAGGGTGTTGTTGGTGTCGGCACCGCAAAGAAGAAGGTCAGAGTGGACATCGAGGCTGGCTCTGGGGCCAGCAGGGCCCCTGTTTTGGGCGAGACTGCGGCTTAGGTGTAACATACGAGCACATGCTGCGGTATAATGTGTTATTATTATTTGCGAGAAGGTATATTATGGGGTAGCTAATGTTGTTGATAAACGCTTGGACCTGATGGATGAAATAAATATTTACGATTACTATTTAACCTGCGTAGTGGTGTGAGTTAGCATAGATCTCTGTCGTTGCTTCGAGTCACGTGCTTTGTGCTTAGTAGTGGGTATGCGGGGTACTGAAGCTAGACCTATTGATCGACTAGTCTATTTGGGAATTGATGTAGTGCTGGAGTGGAGGGGATCGGATGTAGAAGTGAGGTATGTGAGACATTACCTGCGCACTAGGCTGCTGTCTGTGTGGATGGGTGACAAGGGGGCATTCAGCATCTGACCTACCAGTCTAGACAGAGCTGAGACCAGGGAAGACAAACAGTAGAAAGGGAGTACGAACCCCTTGGAAAGTATGCATAGGTCACCAAAATTGTTATTTAACTTACCGTGAACGCGAACACAGAGCACCGAGTGACCAGCTATGACGACAGACTGCCCTGACGATAGAAAGGCGCCGTGAGAAGGGAGCTAAGAAAGTAGGTTCTCCTGCAGCTCCTGCCACCCCGATGCACGGTACGGTACTATGCAATGTCTAGATACTATACTTGGTCCAACTCTAATTAAAGTTCTAGAAAAGGTGAGAAACCCCCCTCCCCCCCCCGAAGAAAAAAACTCCAATACTCCGTTATCATACCAGCACGAGAACGGCCTATCATATCATATCATACCCACTCCTTCCAAAAATCCCACCTTTTCACCTTTTCAAACCCCAAAAACCGCCCAGCCCATAACCAAAACCATCAAAAGCCCACCACAAACCCTCCCCCTCCCCCTCCCCCTCCCCCTAGCAGCAGCAGCCACAGAACTGAGCTGATAGGACTCTGCATACCACCACACCCACCCGAACTATTTTTTAGCCATCATATATACCAAACCAGTCCTGCCCTCGTGAGAGAAAAACATACCAACCCCAACCCCACCCCCGTCCCCGTCCCCGTCCCCACTCACCGAGCCCTGACAAAACAAATCCACACTCTCCAATAGCCGAGTAGCATTCTGCACCTCCTCCAACGTGCACCCCGTCATGCAGCTCGTCATGCCGTTCATGTGCTCGCCCATCGGCGTGGTGTTTGGCAGGCAGATGCACACACGGTTGGTCTCCCCGCCGCAGGCTTTAGTGTTGGGGGTTGAGGCTTGCTGGATGCATTTTCTCGGGCATTGGGGGAAGGGGGCTAGGAGGGATGAGAGGGTGGTTGCACGTGGGGGGGTGGACATTGTTGGAGTAGTTTTTGTTGGAGGGGTGGGGGTTGTTTTGTGGGGAGGTGTAGGTAGGTAGGTGGATGGGGTGGGGCAGAGTCGTTGTCGTTGTCGTTGGCGATGTTTTCTCCGGGATACCGGTAGTTCTCCGATGTTCGCATTTTTAGCCGGAGGGGAGGGGTGTTTGGGTGTGGCTGGTGGGTTGGGGGCTGGGGGTGTGAGAAGTGGTGGTGGCTGTTTATCCGCTTGGCTCTTGGGTCGATGTGGAGGACAATGTTTGTATCATACATACCGTGAGTGGGGATATTTTTTCTGGGGGAGGTGAAACATTCGAGTGATGTCTTGTGGTTATGCGGTGTTGTTCTTGGAGGTGGTCTGCTTGTGCACTGTGCGACTTGTTGAAAAGTCGGGCCTGGTCCTTTGGTAACCCAATCGGGTTTATTTATTTCTTCTGTTCTGACGCCTAGACCTGGCGGTAATGAGAAGAAAAGAAGGAAATATAAAACAGGAGAAAAACAGAATCAGCAAATATCGAGCTAGGTGTTGCTGAGCGGGAGGGCACAAACTTGTTAGGCCACTGCCTAAGGAGAAAATCGCGCCTAACCCCCTCGAGCTCGAGATTTCGAGGGGTTGACACTAGCAGCATCACACCTCCCTTCAAGTACAATAATGACTTGAACACCGAGGTCCTCCCACCCTGTTTGACACACGAACTCCCATCCCATTTACCGCCCCTGGCTCAGTAATAAGAGCCAAAGTTACTCCCGACACTCGGCTTGATAGTCGAACGCAATATCTAGAACAAGATTACAATGAGTTATGAATTCGCCGCCACACTACACTTATCGTACCTTTTATGCGCTTACCAATCTCGGCATTCCAGATAGCCTTCGCCTGTACTCGTCTTTTCCACAGCCAGCCCCAGCCTTCCCACCACCACTGACGGTATCCCAACCGTGATCGTCGCTTTGCACACAAACAGATGAACCCCACTATTGGCTATTAGTGATTGACACCCACAATTTCCTCTCGCTTAAGGACGCCTCTATTCCCGCAATGTACTAAATACCTAACGGATATTATAACATCATTGCCCCCAACCTGGGGCATTTTTTTCTAAAGACAGCAGGAGAAGTATCTGTTCCTGAGCGATATGATGTGAAAACAATCTCGCTGACGAGGTGGTCAAGATGCAAAAAGAAACAATTTACCCCCTGTGCAATTAGCAGAAGCTCAGATGTTCGATTCCCCCTCAAACTGAGCTATGATACTATCGAACAGCCAGTCACCTAGGAGCAGGAGATTTGAGAAATCCCGTCTTAAAGGAACTGAAAGACCTTGACCCTTGGCCTTCTTCAAGAAGGCTGTACGGGAAATTAGACCTGCTGCTGCTGGATGGTATGATACATATGATACCAGCACAGTATAACCCGACTCTAGAATATCCCGGTAAGGCTAACGTCTGTCATCAGCGGGGCGGTAGATGAAAAATCAGCCAAGAATTATTATTATTTTTTTCAAAAAAAAGAAAGGAAAGGAAAAGATTATTTACTCCCTTTTGTTTGTGGGGAAAAAAAGGCAACTTCATCAGCAAAATCCTGAATGGCTTCATGGATTCTCTAGCTAGTTAGTTGGTTAATTACCACAAGTGAGTAAGTGATAATAATTCCCCATGCCGTACGATATAAGAAAATTTACACTCCATCTAACCCCCTACAGATTATCCAACCTGGCGGTATTCCCATTCTACACAAAGTCCCTTCAGTATTATACCATCCTTTTCGTAAGTACTGG
>Ga0307509_10011821_pt1 | contig 10508 bp, 14 predicted proteins | sample 10_EM_MG_FD_202245 | JGI IMG/M metagenome (GOLD analysis project Ga0307509, IMG submission 202245) | Populus trichocarpa ectomycorrhiza microbial communities from riparian zone in the Pacific Northwest, United States - 10_EM | ecosystem: Host-associated > Plants > Roots > Unclassified | place...
GTACAAGTGTCTACAAAGTGACTTGGTGACATAGGGTTAGACAGGGTAACCTAGGTAGGCCAAAGTTACCCTACTAGGCAGGGTAACCTTCGGAGGGTATGTTCGCATAAAGCAAAGGACCCATAGTGAACATTGAACGGGTCTCTGGGCAACATTATAGGTGGTCCCGCCGACTCCCGAAGGAAATAAAGACATGATAGGGTGAAGTTAGCCTACCTTGGAAACATGATTACCCTACCTTGGGACCCCAGTTACCCTACTGAGGTACCCCAGTTACCCTACCCTCACCGAGAGAGTCATCTGCGGACTTAGGGGAAAGTTATCACCCAATAGTGGGCTCTGAGATGTTCATAGGGCCCCTTGGTATGGTACGAAACGGACTACTGACGGAGCAGGAGTGGTCCGAACCTCCTGTAACCTTGAGGAGATATTCCTAACACCCCCCTGCGGCCCCAGCGTTGGTACGGCGCGACAGCACCGTACTGCTGTGTAGTTGTGTGCTTCCTAGTAAAGTGAGATATATAGGAACGCTCCCACAACACCGTATGAGTTGTGGCCATCCAACCGACCAGAAGCCGTTCGCAGGATAAATAAGGGGTGTGAGGGTGACCGCCTCCTGGGGCTCAATATGGATAACCCCTGTGAACCACCTACGGGGATACTTTGACCTCCGAGTAGTTGTATGGTTAACAGTAGAGGCCTTGAGGCTGACCGCGGAAGCTGCAAGGCTTCCAGGACGACCACCCCAAAGCCAGTCCCAGGCTACCCCGTGAACTGTAGCATTACCATGGGTTATTAGTGGACTCTGGAGGTGTGAGGCTTGTTATGATTTAAGAGTTTCCCACATGGTTGGCTGTGGGTAGCCCCCATGCAGTCAAGCAGCAGGAGACTTCTTAGCGTGAGAGCCTGCAGTCCGGTTTAAAAGCTTAGTATAGCCAACTAGAATTGCCGATGGACAGCGTAGCTTGTATAGATGAAACCACGGCTGGGCCAGTGAGTTCCAATTGATATTATCTCTACGGTGGGCATGTCGGTCGGCCACTGATATACTACCGACAGGAAAGGGCTTTCGCTCATGCAGATGTAGTTGGAGCGACATCACCGGAAGCACTGCCTATTTGTGGAGATAGTTAATATCCGAGCGGTCCGACTGCCTCCGAGTGTTAGCCCACTCTAGGGGGGTGAGTTGGATAGCCCTGAGCTGAGCAGGGTGCTCGTGAAAGGTCAGAATGGTTGACGGGTGTCCTCTGGGTTTACATTATTCTACTTAACTAAAGCGAGAGACACGCTATTCTGATAACCAATAATCCTCCAGAGAACCTATTGAGTGAAGCTTTCAGGGTTAACGATATCAAGTTTTACTGCTTGATTCTACGTTGAATTATCTCTATCTTTATTTTGATCCTTACTTGTACTTTGAGTCTTCGGTGTGGTCGCAATCTTTCGATCTGTCTTACTATAGAGTGCCCCCATGACCGCGAGGTATCCCGATTATCAAGATCCGGGACAGCGGGGTGTGAGTGTATACCCATACTAAATAGAAATATCAATCATCAGGAATATTATTATACATTCAGATGCATGCGCAACTTCTGCCACTATTTAGGCATCTTATTGAACACCGACAATGGCTTCCCGTCTTCTTCAAATATTTATCGGGCAGTGCTTGATGTGTCAAGTAGACAACACTACACCGATTTCCCACAAAAGAGCTAATATAGTGTTCAACTGCATAGGAAGACATGAAAATAAAAGAACCTAGAGAATATATCTTAGCTACATAGTGGAATTGGATAAGATGGGCGGGAGGCTCTACATACTAGGGGTACAATTAATCTTGACTCCAAGGTCAGGAAAGCCGGCATCGCCGCCCTCAATGTCTCCGAATACTACTATCGCACAGCACCCATAGCATACGTCCTCCAGATCCTTCTGGTTAATCGTATTTGCGTTGATTACAAGTGAGCGGGAGGTCTATATTCCAAATGCCTCGTCAACATTGTCAGCTTTCCCATCGTAAATGGTCTCAGAGACTGCTGTTTATTTGGAATGCTCCTCCGGGAGGAAAGTCTGAAATAGCGTCTCAACGTTTTGTGTCAATCTTAAAAGCTGTAGGCCGAATTCTTTTAGTGCGTGAATTGCTCATTTCGTGTTATATGACCGGGCTGGCCCGGGTCCAAGTTCAATATTCTGCGTTCGTGATCCCATTCGTGGAACGAAGGCACAGTGCCCAATGAGACAGCCTTTTGTTCTCAAAGTACCGTCCAGGTTATGTTCGCTGCACCCGTTTCCCCAAGGAGAACTCAGGGTTGTAGTATCCTTCATACTATCACGCGCAGACTTGTGAGTGGGATGAGCGCCTTCCATCTCACTTGGCCTATAGCGCTTCCGCGTTCCCCTTGGAGCATGTCAGGTATGATCTGCCGCTATATTCTGTGACGCAACATATTTGTGTACTGCCGGTTCGCCTTGCGGTAATAGCCAACATGCCTTGCTATTCCCAGCTTTGATTACACATGGGACGCCTTCCCTAAAGATAGTTTCATATATAAGCCTAGTCTTAGCCCAAAGGATGAATTACTTACTTCTCGTTTATTATAACAATGTCACCGGTGATCCAGTGTAATTGGGGCTCATTTGCGTCTTCGAAACGGTCCTTCCAGTTGCTATCCGGCTGCTGCTTAGATCGCGAAAGGATTGAGTCCAGAACGTCAAAATCGCCACATTGGGGGTTTCTGATGCGTGGATGATCGCCGGTTTTCAACGTGTGGGAAATATTCCTTTGCATTGAATAAACCTTATCCATATCCAGCCGTAAACATGGTTCCCACGAATCTAATACAAGGGACGAGGAGATATCTAAATGCCCAAAATCCGGATATCGGACCGAGTTGAAAGCTAAATACAACAATTGCTAATTTCAAGCCAATGCAGAGAGATCGGTTAAATTGCAGGGAATAACACACTTTGGCATCCATGGTAGAATTTGCAATATGTTCACTCCCATTTTCAGAGTTGTTGAGGTGATTGGCAGCTTTTCTTCGTTCGCGCTGCCGCGTGCGCTTCTCCGCATCCCTGTTCTTCATTCGTGATTGCCCTCTCGTAGTCTTCCGCAGCGACACAGACTCGCTCAAACCAAGTGTCCCTCCCGCTCAAAGCAGGATAGAATGAAGTCCGGTTGGTATAGAGCCACGATAAAGGTATCCAAATGTGCTCGAGTGGATGGCGGGTAAGGAGAGGCTTGGGCGGGGAGGAACTTGGGTTCAAGAGGGCGCAGCGCGGGACATTGATTCAGAGGGCGGTGGGGCGCCTGGTTTCTGTGTCCATGGGAGAAAAGGGGAAACAGAAAGAATATAGGGGAAGACAAATCATGCTATGACCTGACAAACTCGACTAACTAGAGCCAATGCAACTAGCCTTTGCACTAGTGCGTATTATCTACGGCACCATTACCACGGCATTATTTTGGGCCTATGATTTTCCTGAGCGTATGATTTTGTGTGCGTACCATTTGTGTGCGTATGATCTTTCTGTGAGTATGATCTTTTCTGAGTGTATGATTTGAGTTCGTATGATTTTTCTGTGCGTATGATTTGCTTGACGATGCTCCTGTTCCTGTAGCTTACCGTAAGAACTCGAATAAATGGACAATCTATTCAGACTTCTTGAATTTCCGCTCCTGCAAACATAGAATCCTTCTACTCACTCTTACATTTACTTAGGGTGTGCACGTCTGATCGGGCAGACGATGGTCAGAAAATGGACCCCGTCCGCCCAATCCCTCATCCAGTCCCCCGATTATATGGGGCATTTTCCAATCAATCCCTGGCGGCTCTTCATTCACTACAGTATACAATGTTGACTTGACACCTCCTCGGCATGTCTTGGCCACTAGGATAACCCATCGGATAGTCAAAATGCCTTCTCAATTACTCCGTCAAATTCTATGATTTGATAATGATTTTACACGAAAATTGCCTTAGTCGAAACGGATCTTTACTTTTCTTTGCCCGCAGTTCCGGCACGCAATTGCGCTTGAACTCGAAACGTGGTATTAGTTCCTATCTGGTCTCCTCCGCGGGTCATACGTATAAGGGGTAGTGAATCAGTGCTTCCTGATAGAGCCTCCTCCTCCGAAGAATGCTCTGCCAGGCGGCCCCTTGAGGCTTGTATGCAGCCAGAATCTTTGTCACCCGGTTGGTCGATACTTTCAAGATCGCTCAGTCCTTCACGGGGAATCTCCGCCTCACCCGCTTGTGAGCCTTCGTCCTCATTCTTGTCGGATGCCACATACATGTTGACTGTACTATCCCCGATTCTTTGTTCAGGATCTGATTCCTCGGAGTATCCCAAGTGCTCTACACCTTGGTTTCAAGGTGGTTCGGGCCCTGCTTATTGACATTCAACCAGTCCACGCTTAGGTAGTATAGCCTTTGGCTCTTTTCGAAATGGTCCCCTGCCATTGTGATTAACGAAAGCCGTTTCTGTGTCCTTCTTGTGTCATTCGTCATCATTGGAGATACATCCCTTATCGTTCTCTATACTTTCTTTCTTCCTATCAGCTAAATAACGATAATCCTCCGCAGCAGCCATTTCTTCGAGTTTTTCTGCCTCCCGTTCACTATCGTGACCTGCTAGCTCTCTTCGCGATTCTTCGTTCTCGTAGGATTTCACCAGCATTGAAGATCGAATTGTACTGCTTTTCAATTATGAGCACCGATATGGAATCACATCTCGTACCATGCTAAATACCCGCTCTACTCCAACACTGTTGAAATTCCGTTATATTTTCTATGCGCATTTCATAACACTAGCGTGTATTCTTTTACCTAGTTTGTGTTTCGGCTTCACCTGTACACCGCTTACATTACTACAGCTAAGATATATATTATGGTGGTTTATTGATAGCTTTAGGATAATCTTTGGGGATTTAACATGTGCTTTTCTATCCCGTGTTAATGATTTTATGCATCTCTTATGCACTATTATTGGTCATGGTATTTCTAATATTCACATCGCAGCCTCATAGTTTCACGCACCTTGTTTAGGATTACTTGGCAGGATCTCAGGGTCAAACATGTTCGCACTTTTGTTTCTTACATAGTTTTCCCTATATGTCTTTCATATATATGGGCGCACACTTTTGTATAAATAAGCATGCTACCGCCCACCTGTTTTGGAATAATTAAGAACCAGAACTCCTACCAAATCTGCTCTCTACTCCTCACCGAGCGTGCCTCGCAACCCCCCTCGCACTTGCGCAGTATTATCCACATAGAATTAATTGTGCCCCTGGCGTTCACATTTTGAACAAACACTACCCCCTGGAACAGCGACAATATCCCTAGCCATCCGAGCTAAATTCGGGAATCTTCCTTCATTAACCTTCCACCAGGCCAGTATATTTGCCTCGTAAAAAATCCCAGCTGGGCAGGCTTCACGTGTGGGATCCATAGCCTCAGCGTCTGGCTCGGGCGGCTCAATCTCAGAATTGGTTTGAATGTACGCTAGAGCCTCACTCAGGATAACTGCTCTGTGTCTCGAAGAGTAAAGGTGTTTGGATCGACTGTTCAGACCACTGTGTGGAATTGACATGTCAGGTGCCTGATTATTTATTGGTGCATAGTACAGATCATAATACGCTATCAACTCCTTTTTATATGACTTCTCATGCTCAGTCTCCCAACTGGTATCAAGATCCCTTTCTCGAAAAGGTTGAGTTTGCAATAGGGATTTCGGCAGGTTCCAATGCCTAACAGAAGACCTCTTGGACTTTCTGTTTTACCATAGTAAGAGGCGGCCTTCAATTTAGCTGTCACTAGGCCCTCACGAATATCAACCTTCCATTGCATCCGTTTCCGTTCTATCTGGGAAATTTGCATTTCCAAATTAGCAAAGATATCTTGATACAATTGAAACACTCCATGAATGGTGACGCCACGTGTTTTTGACATCCGCAAAGTCCAAAATCGTATCGGTTGAAGTACCTCCAAGATGTATTCAATCTGCCTCCACTCTTCCGGGGTTGACCAAAGAGGCGGAAACTCGGCATAGGTTTGGTACCAGTCCTTGATGAATGCCCGTAGCCGTACAGATCTCTCCAACATAGTTAGGGTTGAGTTCCACCGTGTTTTGACATCATAAAGTAGTGTAGTAGGGATCTTAACCCGGTTATTCTGTATCTCACTGAAGTGTTGACGCCGTTGAGGTGAAGCATCAACTGCAATACTCATTTTCCGATGCTATAAACCATTATTAGCATTATCTCTGACTAAAGGTATCTTAGGTGAGAACAATGGGGAAAACACTTGGTTCTACTTTCACATTGGCGCCCATTCAATTTGGAATAATGAATTTGTGCATATACCCATGTGCATATGAATTTGGGCTTATGAATTTGTGCGTATGCATTTGTAATATAGGTGCTAGGTATGAGATCTTAGACACATTACCTGTTCTACTGTTTTGTGAAAGCTGTTATCCAATCTAATAACCTTCACGATATAGCCCGCGCTAAAGCCAGACGGCCTATGACCATCACACGATTTCACCTTGATGCAACTCATAAATGCCCTGAGGATTAGCTGAACAACATGGGCCATACACGGAATATGATTTTCCAATTGACACCATTCAACGGATAGTAAACTCCAAGCATTGTTTAACGCTTCGGTGAGTGTTCGGTTATTGCTGGCACTATCCGTGGTGAAACCCAGAATTCTATCCTGAATCCCGTATCTGGCTAGAACATCATTAATTATCCTTGCCATATTAACCCCGTATGACAACCCTTGATTTCCTCAAACCCAATCAGCACCTCCTCCATCTGCCAGCGATCTGAGATCCAATAAGCCACAATTGCTAAAAAAGCAAGTTTGTTCGATGAAGTTCAAGTATCGGCAGCCAGAAAGATCTTTCATGCAGCAGGGAGACATGTTCGCATATCATCCACCGTAGACTTTCCCGGCCGTTTCAAATGCGCTGTTAATGTTGTTGGTCTTGGGATTTGGACTCCCGGACAAATGTACTTGAAGACACGAGGAAAGTTAAGGTTGTTTGAGCAATTAAAGGCGAGATGCGTTGCCAATAACGCTTTTAGAAAGTATTCTTCGAAATCATGCGGATTGAATCCTGCTGGTGTGGCCAGATCGATAATCCTACGCCTATTTCCCGTTTTAGTCCCTTTTTGCAATAGCGTAGGAATGTTTATTCCAAGCGGGCTTCCAGCCCGCCTCTGATATGCCGTAATCTTTCTCGATTTCAGACAAGCAGTGGACCTGTTATTGTCATGCATTGAGCTAGTCCCCGTGCCACTTGGGTGAGCTCGGACCTTTCTGCACATAATGCACATTACTCTCGGCGTGCCAATAGCACTACCTAAACCGTCGGCACATTGTTGAAAGTATATCCACACCTCTCTGCCTCGAAGATCCGAGTTCCAGGGTATCTTTTTCTTGCCAGCATATTTTGCTGTATAGGCTCTCTACCCGGGTGTGCCTTATCACCACTCCATCCAACTCTCATGATATTCCTCCGTATAGAGATAAAGGTTTCCAAATATCTCAAATGTAAATCTGTCCCTTGTTGAGAAAGTCACGGCTAGCACATAAAGCAGATTCCGGGCGTGATCTTGGTTTCCGGGTGGCAGCGCTACCGAATAGGAGCGCAAGGGTGTTGTAGACCTTGAAAGAGCTGCGCGTCTCATACCTGTCACAGGTCTTGGAGTTGCTGTTACCCGGCCCTCACTCGCATATGGGCTGGATTCTACCAAGAATTGGGATAAAGATGGAGAGTACTAGCGTGCAGGGCTTTCGTGGAACCGTAAAAAAGAGGTACGGCTTCTTGCCCCGGAGGTGTAGAGCCCCTGTTGGCTGCCCATCGTGGAAGATTCTGGTTGGGAAGATATTAAGTTGAGATGGTTCTAGCGATTTGTGTACAGTAACAGATCCCCTTGAATCCCGAATGATATTAATATAAAAGTACCGCTGTGGTAGGCATATGAATGAAGGTTTTAAGTTGGCCCATCCAAGCTAAGTACCCAAGCTGGCTTCCATTCTGTGATTCATTTCATTGCTCGCATAACTTTTGAGTCTATCAATTGAGTATACCAACATGCATGCCTAGGAACCATTGTGCATATGAATTTTTGTGCGTATGAATTTTGTACGTATGGTGGTGTGTGGTTGCATGTGAATTACTTTTTTGACAATCGCCGCACTCTAGGATTAGGCTCGGTAGCAGCTACATGAATTGGTATTCCCCGCGGTGCTTTGGGCATAGCATTAGTCCAAATCCAGTAGGGGCTGATATACCCTCTTCAATCATAATTTGACGTAACCAAATTTGATCTTTTACGCGAGTTGACTAGTTCCAATTGAAGACTGTCATGCAGCGCATTCGCTCCTATATGGCAACCAAAACTTGAAACAAACCTGCAAGTATGGGGTATCTCGAAGCTGTCGCAACTATTGAAAGCAAACCCAACGTGAGGATCAAATACTTGAATACCATGCTGTGACGATGGCACTCAATGCCTTTCTGACTGATTAAATGTGATTCTTGATTATAATCCTTATATATAGGTTGGTAATTATGCTATGTAATTATCCTCCACATAGATACTCACAAGAATCTCATACCATAACTATCTTGTTTCTACTGCCGTATACCTTTGCCACCTTTCCTTTATGTACATCTAAGGGGATGACAACGGCCCCAATCGAAGAAGCTCCAACGGATGAGTTTTATACCTGGACATTTGGGCCGGATGAAATAACCGACCTTTTTCCCCTTTCCTTTGGCAGAATGCAGGTGGACATTTGTTTCTGTAAGCTGTTACTGGATCCCACCTGCTGCAGGTATGCAGCCAACTAGAACTATGAAACTGGATAGTGAGCGATAGACAAACCTTGGGCCAATAGCCGGTCACCACGGATAGGACAGCCGTATCAATTGGAGATGTGTGGATTCGAGTGGGCAAATCGTGGGGGGAAGGCAGTCAAATGGGTACGAGGTGGACGGATCGCTGGAATGTTGGAACGTAGAACAAGGGAATCCCGCACTATCATACAGGCACTTGTGTTAGGGTATCAGATTAAGGGTCGGGTTTCGAGCTTAGAAATAATTCAGCGGTGTGACTCAGGCAAGCGTGTGGCAAAAGGCAAAATGACGTGGGGCTTAGTTCCAGACTCAGACAGTTGACAATAGCTTCATTCTGACTTCTCAATTTCCATAATTTGTACGCTATTTAATTATATTCTATCAAGCCTTGCTCGAGTTGACTTAATATATAAGTAGCAGGTCCTTATAAAATCATTTCATAGTTTTTGCCTACTTCAAAAGTGTTTGGTCTTACTATAAAAGCACGATCTTTCTACATCTCTACATATCCATCCTTTATTAGTATCATCAGCACAATCAGGAAAAATATTGTCCTTGCATCGACTGCACCGGGTAATACCGAGCTCGGTATGGTTCCACTTCCTCGGCTTGGCGCAATTGCCAATGCTCCAGTCGACCATAGCTTCTTTGAAGCCCAGGGTTTTCCCCAGAGCTCTATAGACAATTACGGCAACCTGGAACGAACGTTGTTTTCATATTCTTATCTCTACTCGCTTTCCTGGGGTCATAAACTCATACGCTTCTTCTGTAAGTCAAATATTCAATATCAATGCCAGGAACCTAGCTTAAACTATGATGTGGTAGAGATTATGGATTATCCAAAGGCTGGGATGCACACCGCCGTCTTGGGCCAGATGTATTGGTTCGGAACCAAGGTACATGAAGACAAGTCTGAGAATGTGGAGCTACAACGGAATGAGATGGTCTCAGGGTTCTTGGACTGTGACGATACAGAGTACAACGGGATCCTTGATGCTCTAGAAGCAGGAATTTATATCCGTGCAACTGGGCATTCAATGGAAATGATGCGTAGTGGAAGTACAAGTAGCAGAGTTGTCATGGGTCTTGATCACTGCATCATTGTGGATTCTGATTCTGATTCTGAGATAGAAGCCTATCCTGAAAACTGCGGAGCTTAACTTCTCGAGTGCTGTAACAGGTGTATTCCTGTCTAACGGAAATACAGTAGGACTGGCGATAGACCTGCTAGCGCTGGTACTAAGGGAGGTTTCAAGGGACTGGGGGTAAGAGATAATAGTTGAAGGACAAATAGATCTCTGGGACTCCGGGATTGCCGTTCGACCAAGTGTATTCTTAGACTCAAGGTCTGTCGAAGTCTGCTGTCTCCTGCTAGCCAGGAGACTGGTTTAAGTACAAAACCCAAGAGCGATAGCCTTCCTGCAATCACGATCATTACCAGTAGCTGCGCACATACCGGAATCCGGTAATCCTGCAAGACCAAAGCAAGAAACAAACAATGCTCAGCCCTCACCAGTGTTACATGACCTTTCCATACCTGGAATCCTAAATATAAACTTCCAACAAAGCAAACTAAACATAGCAATACGATAGCATAGCCTACCTGACTCAGAGGCAGTGGCGGAGCT
>Ga0307509_10011822_pt1 | contig 10506 bp, 14 predicted proteins | sample 10_EM_MG_FD_202245 | JGI IMG/M metagenome (GOLD analysis project Ga0307509, IMG submission 202245) | Populus trichocarpa ectomycorrhiza microbial communities from riparian zone in the Pacific Northwest, United States - 10_EM | ecosystem: Host-associated > Plants > Roots > Unclassified | place...
GCTTAAATCTGATATCTACTTAAGTTTAAGCGTTTGGCATTCTACTTCGACAACCAACTTTTCCTCGAGAGAACTAAATTGAGTGAAGCTTCGAGCTTAACTATATTAAGTTTTACCGTTGATTCTACTGAATTATTTTACCTCATCTTTATCTTCTACTGTGAGTGTTTGGTGCGGTCGCAACCTTAGAGTTCACCTCTGTATAGGGTGCCCCCGTTACAACCTGTCTTTGCAGTTTATTGGTCGACGAGATACCGGCCACTTTTGGGGGAACTGGCAGAAGTGCAAGAACATGAACTATGAGCGATCCTGGTCCATTGCGTCTGGTCGATGGAAGATTTCTGATTGAAATATAGACAGGCCATGCTTTCTTGTCTCCAGAAAGGTTTGTGAGATGTGTCTAATCTGACATCCCGATGATGGGAACAAGAATGGCCCCATTTGGAAGTGTTTCCTATAAAAGGTCAGGAACGTTTTACTTCAAAGAGGATAGGTGAGTTTACATGAACGTCCCCCCACCAGTCAGCAGTATGCATTTCTGAAAATATTCTCTGTCCGTCCTGGTCGTATTCACAGCGCGGGGGCGTAGACGAAATCATCTCGATAGGCAATCTCATGAAGAAGAAATCTGACGCAGTCTAAGATATTACGATAGAAGAAGGATAATGTTCTCTGTTTTCTCATCGACTTTTCCTTCAAACCATTGTAGGAATACTGGCCATAAGGATCTAGGCGCCGTAGATGATTCTGCAACATATGCATGGAGCTGTAACCAACTGATGCCGAGTTCCCGAGTCGATTCGTAAAGTAATTCTTTATTTGTGATTTTGGTACCTTACTTTCAATGAACCAAGAGGCAAGTTTGAAGCCTTGCCTACTTGTAAATAGGGCCTATGGGTTCTAGCACAAATAACTGTTGTCCTCCTGATACCCTTGGACATCTCCAATGGCTTCCCCAGTGTCTGTATAATGGCCCTGTTGGGCTTGCTCAGAGGTGTGTTCATTGGGTGCTTCGGTATTCGAGTTGTTCGTAGGCATATTTGGGATCCCGTCGCCTTCATATACGGCAGGATGATTGCCTTGTTCAGATTCGTAGTCTGAATTGGGGCGCTCGATTAGATCGTTGGTGTTGTTTATATCTCGTTCGGAGTCGTTTATGAGGTTCTCAGTCCTGGATGTAAGCACGATGTCGAGATTGGCGTGCACTATTCTTAGATGCTTCTCGTATGGGCCGTAACGGACGAACCTTTGGCGACAAAATGAACATTTGACAGGCATAGTGGATTTCAAATGTGTCGATATGTGGTGCCGAAGTAGCTTGTATTGCAATGTTGTCTGGATGTTAACGCGTGTTGGTGAGATGTCGATGCAAGGGCTACGCAAACATTACTCTATCACTAGTGGTTGATCAAGTTTAGCGTCATGGCTCGCAAGGTCACGTGGTGTTAGCTGTTTATCATTTGACATCCAACTTGAAACAAGATTTAGATAAATCTATTGAACGTCTGATCTGTTAATTGATAATTGTTTCATATCTTCTTGATGATCTGAAGTGTGGATGTTCAATCTTGAAACAAAAAAAATGAATTCTTTATTGATTCAAAGCTTCTTGAATATGTGTGAGTTCGGTATATAATGTGTGTTGATCTCAATGGAATAATGGTCATACCTGGAATATCACAGCAAACTTGCATCACGCAATCCACAGTATTCTCAACACTTCTCAAGCATCTCTTAGCCTATCTATATTCACCATAGATCAATCGACATGGTGCAAAACATAATCAACATACAGTACGTATTCATGCAAAATGCAGGTCATTTGCAGGCTCCGCCTGGACAAATGTATCAACTTCCTCCTAGTACTCTAATAGGGACTATCGGCATGAGTCACAGGAACCCAGATGGTCAAAAGATTAGCACTCATGGGACGAACATGGGCTTCACAGCAGGGAGACCCAGCGAGGATCTGTATAAGGGTTGGAGGAAGTGTGTGTGAAAGATCAGATGACTACAAGGAACTTTGTGCTAGTAAATGACAAACCTGCCAGTTATCCTGACGCAGACTTCCTCCTAATCTACACAGGCATGAGGGCATTGTTGCCTGCCCGCGATCTTATCACCACAGCTGTGGCTGCATATAATCAGGTTCATATAATGGACGTCGAAGAGGCGCTGGTTGACCTAATCAAGGACTGTGTTAAGAAGCTGCAAGACACAAAAACAAGGGCTAATGGTGTTCTAGTAAATCCATGGCTGGCGCCGGTGCAGGTGATACTGGACCCAACGTTACTACCTCAAGCGCAGCAAGTTAATCTCGCTCCAGCACCATAAGTCGTTGTGGCTGCTCAGGGCAATAGCCGTGTGTCAGAGAGTATCCTACCTCAAGCTGTCAACAACGCTCCCCCGGCACCTGTCGTCCTGGCTCAACCGGGCAATGCTGGTACATCAGGAAGTGTTCTACCTCAAGGTGTCAACAACGCTCCTGCAGCGCCAGTCGCCAAGGCTCAACCAGGCAATGCTGGTGCGTCCGGAAGTGTCCTACCTCAAGCTGTCGACAACGCTCCTGCAGCACCTGTCACCCAGGCTCAACCGGGCCATGCTAGTGCCTCCGGAAGTGTCCTACCTCAAGCTGTTGTTGACTCTGCCCCAGCACCACTCTTCCAGGCTCAACCGGGCAATGCTGGTCCATTTGGAAATGTCGTCCCTGTACAGGCTGACAACTCCGACAATGGAGAAGGTAAAATTGTACATACTTCTCCGGATAATCACCTCGCGCCAGGCAAGCTCTTGCAAGCTCGCCAAATGAATCACCAAGCTCGAAACATAGTGCCAACAGGTTAGATCCTTTCATATTTACTTATATGATTTGTGTTTTCACTCACTAACATTTGATATACAGATTGGAGCGCTCTGCTTGGGCGGCCAAGCGCCGTGCATATCATTTATGTGCTTCCTTCAAGGCGTGGCCTGGGTTTGTCCAAGCATAACAGGAATATGGTAAACTTCACTCCTCAAAATAATTCTCTACATTGGCGTCCCCCGCATATCAACAGCATGCATTTCGCCAAGTTGGATTCCTATGACATCTGTGGGTTGTCAGCAATGATTTACAGAACTGTGCACCATCATCAGATCCCCTACATACACGGCGCCACCCGCGCAAGTCCCTCGAGGTTAAGTAGGCATGATGACCAACCATTGAGTAGATGGGATTATGCCTTCATCGTGAATGATGAATCAGTAAGAACATGGCTTCTTTCAAATCAAGGACTCAACGACCCACTTGAAGTGATGGTGTATTGATACTGTGATCCACGCGATACATTATATAATACCCCTGCATTGATGAGGGTCAACTATCTTGCCCAAGATGAGGTGCATCATTGGGCCCGTGATCCTAGTATACGTATAGGCCATATGCATATCCGCTCGGCGCGAGATCTAGCATATTCTGATAGGGGTGAGAGTAGTGACGGCAATGTGGTGAATGACCAAGATACTTCTGATATTTTCGAGACCTCATCGAATAGCACAGACTCCGGAGATTTGAGCCAATCCCTACCTAACCAATTCGTTCCTTGTGATTCTGCCTCTGAATCGTGATCGCACATCACAGAGTCTGATACTGCAGGAGACAACATATATGACATATTGCCACTCTTGCGAGGGATTCTCACTCGTTCGATAGGCAATCAAGTCCCACTTGAGATCAAACGCCTCAGCCAGCTGAACACTCAGCCAGTTTTGGATTTGACTGGTTGCCCGTCTCAAGGGGGCAAAATCCTCTAGCACTCAGCTTACATTGGCGGGGAACCTTGTGATCAAAATTCGCCAAAAGGAGAATGCGCGACCTATGACTTTCATGTGTCACAGTTAATTAATGAGGAAAGGAAGCGTCCTGCATATCAAGAGGTCGCGAATCGTAAAGATCCTGTGTTGAAGAGACAGTGCACAGAATCGGTGTCTAAGATTCAGAGTTTCGATTGTGGCATATCAGCTGTGGATTCTGAAGTTGGAGTATTTGCACAGTGTTAGACATCTGTAGTCTTTTGATATTCTTATGAATATTTCTTCTTTGTTTCATTCCTTCTTTGAATGCGTTGTTTCCTTAATAGGCAATTAGATCATAGTGTACTCGTAAATCAAAGCCTCAGGGAGTTCCCTTCTTTCCAGATCGCACTTTTTGTGTTGTTTTGAGATCATTCAAGGATAATCCGCCAAGACTTCTTTGTCATCAATGATAAGGTATAGTCGCGGCTCAACAAGTGGCTCAAAACGCATTTTGTGATCAGCATAATTGCCTCAATCAGACTATCGCACCATCTCACGACGACGATCATAGGGCTATCACAAAATGAACATCATACCCCTCATCCACGAAGGTCCTGACGGCCAAAGTCTACAAGTTTATGCTCTTCCTCTTGCAAAGGCGCAACCATTCAACAGCAAAAAATTAACCTGCATCAGATACGGGGCCATTGCGTCCTGACACACACGACATTGAATCTGCGTCCCCTGCATCCTGTGCGTCCTGAGTTTTCACGCAACGCCGGCTCACATCCCATACCACCCGGGTCGCGCTGCGAGCTTCTTTGTGTCACGATGGGAGGTTGCCTCATAGCAGCGTCCTGAATACCTCCAGGTGCCCGCCCGTTCAAGTTACTTCCATCTGCTAATGGATGCAGCCTATTATTGCGTCTTCGTTGCGTCGGCTGGCATTCGGAGTAGTAGAACTTTGTTTTTAAATCATGTCTTCCGCGCACGGGTTATATACTACTGATCATCGGCCATTGTAGTTTATGGATCTGGTGATTCTACTCTATAGCTTGTTTATTCATCGGTAGATTTTATACTACAATACTAGCACTAGGTTCCTCCCTCAATCAATCACCGACGCAAAATAGCATTGCAGATGCCTTCTGATATCTGGATCCCTTAATATACCTTGTTAAATGTTCTCAAATTGATACAGCTATTGACAATCCAGCGATGATCCCCCTCTGAGATAAGGTGCGCCAGGCCGAGAATTGTCCCTATGTCAACTACAGCAAACTCGCAAGCATCCTCCTTCATTTGGACAGTAATAAGGCTATGTACGTCTCATATTCACCCTGGGTTCACTGGGGTCACAAACTGAACGCCAGCAAGGCGGCGCAGTCGTTCCTCGCATCTGTAGTCTTTGATTTTGAAGAGTGCAACGAGCTTGGCTGGAAGACCGCCCCGGAGCGCACCATACATATCTTCCGTTGCGGCTCGCACCCAAACCCAATCATTGCGACCCCCCTGGTTCCTAAAGTTGAGAGCCCCCGTGTATCACGCACGGTGGATGTCCTATATTTCCGTTTCTTGGAACGCAAGAAGTCGAATTTCTAGTTGTGTCAGTACCTCTACTAGAAGTGATTTGAGTATCTCAGGGTTCTCCAGAAGACGGTGCTCTGGCGGCAGATTATGCTGGCTGTATTGGATCAATCCACGACATATAACTTGAATGGAAACCCCCAAAACCTGACTAAAATTGGCCATGTGGGAAAGATCGTCGCGGCGTCCCTTCAGCATCCTCCTACGAATGTCAGGTACTGTTGTGGTGCTAGTTGTGTCCAACTATTCCACCACGTCGGGAGAGAGCTCTGCACCGCAAAGTCGCAGAGATTCCAGACTCAATAGTCTCATTCGGATGCCATGCTGTCGACTATAGCTCTGCACAATTTGCCGTGAGGAATCATTTTTATTTGATTGCCGCCATCCAGCCTTGATTTGGGTCTTATGCGCTAGCTCGCTGAACGCGGTTGAATACATCGGAATATTGACAAACTGGTATATATGATCACAAAAGTGAGTAAGCAAAGGCATCTTGATGAAGTTGAAATGCGATTCACAAAAGATCAAGTCTATACGTAGCTTGGTTTCTTCTTCCGTTTCTGCGTCGCGCATTCAGCGCCGTTTCGATGGGTGCGATGCGCTCCCTTGTCTTAGGTCCATCATGTCTCAGCTCCCTTTGTTGCTCATGGAGCTTTGCGCGTATGTGTTCAGATACTCAAAATTCTAAAAAGATATCCTTCATCTTGTGAAATGTGTCCAGATAGTCTTCCATATAGGTGATTGTTTCTGCTGTGTGGCTTCGGTATTGCGCCATCATATTGAAATTGACTAGCGTCCTGACGCATCTGAGAGCACACTTGAACGGTATGAGTTGGGCACTCCCAGGCTGAGGCAGTGCCACAGCCAGAACGCCTAGAACACACCGCCCAAGGTTCCGCATCTCTTTCCCTTACCACTGCGTAACCTCGCGGTAGGCTTTTTTGGGTACAAGGAATCCTGGGTAAGGCGGCAATGCCTTCCAAACTTCGTCAAATGCCTCAAGTCCTCCATGCTTTTTCATAAAGCCCTGGATCCAGTCCATCATGTGCTTGAATAACCCAAGATAAACTGTATGGAGCATGTCTGGTTTGTGTAAATCTGATGGCGAAACCCGGTTGAGCCCGTAAAAAACATTTTGACCTAATCTAATACCAAGACTCTCAGCCGTCATGTCGGCATGGTCCGTTTCTCCGATCCAATTTTCATAGTCGTAATGGTGATATATTGCGTAATCTCTAACTGGATAGACTTTCATGTTGGTGCCTAATTCGACCACAGGTGCCTTGCATCTAGGACAGACGTTGGATTTTATTCCATGAAGCGCAAGGTTTTCCATGTGGTCAGCAATCCATGCGGCCAAGATTGGGAAGCACCTCCGAACCTTCCCATCGGCGCAGTCAATTGGTACGCCGTCATGCGCCGGATCTTGTAGAGGCGCAAAGATGAGTTCGAATACGTCCCGTAGGGAGTCCGCGTTGATTTGTCTCTGCTGTTGATCTGCTTTGGGGGACTTTGATAGTTTTGGGGGAATGGGCAATAATGCAAGAAGCACAAATGCTATTGATGTGGGGCTGTTGCGCCGGCCGGACGGAAGATTTCCAAGCGTGATATAGACAGGCCATGCTTTCCTGTCGCCAGAGAAGTTTGTGAGCTACGTCTGATTAGACATCCCTATGATCAGAACAAGGGTCGCACCTGGCGGAAGTCTCTCCTGGTTTCAGTAAGCGATTGTTTACATAAAAATGGGTTATAAGGCTGTACTTGAAGATCCCACCACCAGTCCGCCGTGTGCATTGCTGCGTATATCCGGTGTCCATTGGTGTCGTATTCCCTGCGCGGCGCGTAGACGAAATCATCTCTGTAGGCGATCTGGCGGAGGAGATATCTGACGCAGTCTAGAACGTTGCGATAGAAGAATGGCAATGTTCGCTTGCCATCATCAACCTGTCCTTTGTTCCATTGAAGATATGCACTGTGAGGATCCAATGCCTGGAGGAGGTTCTCAAGCGTATGCATGGATCTATACCCGGCCGATGAAGCATTACTGAGACCACTCGAGAATTATTGATTGATTCGTAACTTAGGTACTTTACCCTCAATGAACCAAGACGCTAGCTTGCAACCGTGTGCGGTACTAAATGGGGACCATGGGTGCTGACACAGATTGCTTTGTTCTTGCTCAAAACCCTTGACATCTCCTATAGATTCGCCAGCCCCTTCATAAAGCATCGGTTTACTGGGTAATGGACTCGCAGTTTCGTTGAGTATCTTTGTATCAGACTCGTGACTGATGTTATCGAATGCGCCGTACGTGTGTCCAGTGGGATCTGGATCCGATTCATAGTGGGAATCCAGGCGGAGATGCCCCTCGTCGGGCAATATGTTGTTTCCTTTGTTATCGTTAGTAGTCGGTGAGGATGCATATTTTATGGTAGACGCTAAGACAATATCCAGATTTGCGTGCGCATTGCGCATGTGCTTCTCATATGCACCAGACCGGCTAGATTTCCGACGGCAGAATGGACATTTGTTAGGCATGGGGCGAGATTTCTCAGATTATCTCCGCCTTTGTGTAGTTTCGAGTCTAAGACTATCGGGGTAATGTCCACAAGGCGTGTGGATTGCACGTAGGGTCAAGCGGCCCGAATGATGTGAATTGGATGAAGTATTTTGAATCGCTTAGGGTAAAGGTCACGTGGCGCAGCCTTGGATTGTTTGTTTCAGGATCTTGAGAGTAGACCGAGAATATTTGCTGTTCGAACGCAAGAGTCTTTATTCCGTTTCATTTGTTCAAGTTGAATCAGATTATGGGGGTGCCCAGTAGTAGAGCGTCAGATCCCGGTTCCCTAATAAATTGTTAAAAATACTTGAATCTTTCAACCGGCCTAAAAGCTCATAGTGTTTTATATATAATGGGAACAGATCAACAGAGAAGGACCTTATACCAAGAATCATCTGCCATTCAGAACTTCCACAAGATCTACAAGACGCACATCTCGAGCCTCTCATATTTATCAAATCAATATACTCGAAAACATATTCGATATGGCGCAGAATATCAACATCATTGAATACGCACTGATGCCACCCGGCGGGCTGCAGCTGGCACAAGCAGGTCAGACATATCAGCTTCCTGCGAATTCTCTCATTGGAGAAATCTCATTTCGACGCTCGGACAAAAGAAAAATCACTGAGCACAAGAGGTAAAGGGGTATCACGGTTGGTCTCCAGGATTACGACATACACGGTGCATGGCGGGACGCTGTAAAGGATCAAATGTTACCCAGGAGTTATCAGACGGATCTTCACCACTTCCATGACGCAGATTTCCTGCAAATTGTCGCCGGCTTCAGGCAATTGAGATCCGCCTGGGATGAACTCACCACTGCATCTGCAGCGAACGACATACCTGGTATGCAGGAGGTGGACGAGGCAGTGGTCCAACTGGTTAAGGACTGTGGGAAGAAGTTGACTAATATAATCAACTTGAAAAATAAGCGGTTTCCGCAGGTGCTGGGAGTCCCTCCGGCGCAGGTGATCGTCCCCAAGATATTACTCCCTGCAAATGCCCCCCCTGGGAGCCCGTGTGGTCTTGCAACAGCTGTACAGAATACAGGCGCTGGCGCCCCAAATGCTCCCACAGCCAATGCACCCGGGCCAGCTAAATTCCAACTTGCCCAGGCTGCTAGTCCATACCAAATCCCTCCTCCCCCGCTGAATCCCCAAGGGCCAATACAACTTCCTTTGCCAGCTTCTGGAAATCCTAGTCCTTCAGGAAGCGATGTACAGATGATGCCTCCCCCGGCGATGCGCCCTCTCAAATTGCGGTTGCGCTCGTCTGCTCACACACTCAAAATATCAGGTTCTCCATCGGTGAATAACCCACAACAAATGTTTCCTCAGGTCGTTGTGAACAACCAGACACTAAACAATCCTCCTCAGACAGCCGGTGGTTCAAACCAAATCCTGGCTCCCCGCCGAATCCCCAAGGGCCAAACCAACCTCCCTCGGCAGTGTCTGCAAATTCTGGTCCGTCAGGAAACCAAATCCAGGCTCCGCCGCCAAATCCACAAGGGTCAAACCCACCCCCCTCGACAGCATCTGCCAATGCTGGTCCATCAGGAAACCAAATCCAGCCTCTCCCGCCATATCCCCAAGTGCCAAACTAACCTCCCTCGACAGTGTCTGCAAATTCTTGTCTGTCAGGAAACCAAATCCAGGTTCCCCCGCTGAATCCCCAAGGGCCAAACCAACCTCCCTCGACAGCGTCTGCAAATGCTGGTCCGTCAGCAAACCAAATCCAGCCTCTCCCGGCGCATCCCGAAGGGGCACACCAACCTCCGGCTATGGTGTGTGCCGGTCCTGGTCCGTCAGCAAGCGCAACGCAGAATAATCCTCTCCCAGGGATTGCTCCTGCGATATTAAGATTGCGCTCGTTTGGAGTCAGAATACACAAAAGGGGTGCTCCCCTCGTGAATAACCCTCCGCAAACCCAACCAGCTGCCCCCTTAACTATCCTTGGTACGCCTGCGCCGGCCAATTTTGAGGCCCAGATAATTCGCCTTGCGCTAGATCAGCCTAATGTAAGGCAAAATGCGCCAGATCTATGTGATGTAAGGCAAATCAGTGAGTGTTTTTCGAAATTACCCCAATGATTTGTGTGGTGACTTAGTAACAAATGAGATACAGACTGGAGGGTTCTACTTGGTCGCCCACAGGCCCTGCGTATTGTTTGACAAAGACATCCGGTTGATAGTGATGCACCGCGACCGAATTATCGCATCCTCTATTGGCGCTATCCTCATATCAATGGTGTGGATTTTGCAGAGTTAAATTCTCATGACATTGGGGGCTTGTTATAATCAATTTTAAGATGTGTACCCTCGGACAGCATTCGCTACATATTCGGCGCCACAGGCGAAGGCCGGCACGAGCTTCGTGAAGACCCTACACACGCATTACATTATTCAAATTATATTTTCATCCAGAGTGATGAGGACGTACGTACCTGGCTCTTATCGAATCAACCTAATGAGGACCCGCTTGACGTGCTCGTTTATTGTCATCGCCCATCAACGCCAGCTAGACCAGCTACACCACCGGAGCCGAGACACAGATACCTCGCACCAAATGCTGTCTCTAATT
>Ga0307509_10011825_pt1 | contig 10505 bp, 8 predicted proteins | sample 10_EM_MG_FD_202245 | JGI IMG/M metagenome (GOLD analysis project Ga0307509, IMG submission 202245) | Populus trichocarpa ectomycorrhiza microbial communities from riparian zone in the Pacific Northwest, United States - 10_EM | ecosystem: Host-associated > Plants > Roots > Unclassified | place...
TGAGATTGTCGAAAGAAGGGATGGGATGGACCTGTGAAGACAGGTTATTCGGAAATCAAAGGACATCCAAAGCGCACTGACGACGTTGAACCTGAATCAATATCAACACCAAACAGCCGAGGTGAGGCAACTGGTGAATCGCACCCTTCGTCTTTGAGGTCCTCCAATATGGAAAGACTACCGTCTAGGTATCCACCAAAAGCGGTGTAGAATCCCATAGGGAAGATAGGCTCATATGGCTTCGAGTCGTTCGCTCTTTTCGCGAGGAGGCCCCCTATCCTCAAATCTAGTTTAGTGAAAGAACCTATTGAGGCGTCGGGAAATGGGAGATAAATCAATTGTGCGGGAATAGATTTGAAGGACCGCGACGATGACGACAAAGTGGCGGTACAAGTCAAATCATATGGATTTGTTCTTGGAGATAGATCGGATAGGTTGAAAGGAAGGGCAGCTGAACCATTCAAGGGCACTTTCCCGGACGTCAGATGTTCACCGTCCAAAAATACGTTGACAAACAACCCAGTATCTTGAGATGATGGGATGGCGCCAAGTGGTTGAGCCCCCTTGATCTTTGTTGTCCGCACGAGAGCGTCCACAAGTATCGCATTAGAGGAAGGGTCGATAGGATTATTGTCATCAGGAAGGAAAGGAATGAGCGCTGGGTTGCACCTTAACGCCAAATGGGGCGCTTCGAGGGACGCAGGAACGGGGAACTGGCCGTCAGGTGGTCCGTTGATTTTGTCGGTCTTGTACAACTTGCCGCACCTGATATGTCATCACAGTGAGCGACGCAAAGGTGCTTGACAAAAAGGAGACGTACCATTTCTCTGCGGGTACCAATGGCAAGGGAAGAAAAAATACTAACGAACGCAAAAGCATTACGTAACCTGTGCGCTGCCGAGCTTTTTGTGAGTCGGAGTCGGCCACAACACTGCCACAACTTGAAACCGCGGTGGACTCCCGGGCCGGAATGCTTTCAATCGTAACTTACCAACCCGCAACGTGAACCTAATTCGGTTGTTCACTGGCGCTCATGACACAGGCAGGCGTAGACTGTGCTCTATTCGATATTGCAAACAGTGGTGCCCTCTTCCGCTACAGCCCTTGCTCCCGCAGCCCCTTTGTTTTCTTATGTGCACCCGTCTGCGGCGTTCCCCTCGTGCACTTCACACCCTATTGAGTTATACTTTTCACAATCAGCAGGTTCATGTTACTAGTAGGTTAGCCATATATGTACATTTCACCTATTTTTAATCAAGACTTTCCCAACATCGCCCCACGGATGTCATAGTTATGAAGCATTCAGGGTTACGCATATTACCCAAAGATCCATGCACCGGACCCCAAGTTACCAAACCCAACAAATGAAAAGTCGATACTACTACCACCGTTCAACACCATACGAGGGATCCCCAAAGCCGCAGCTGAGATATTTGCAGCGGAGAGCACCTCGCTCACCGAGATGGTAGCGGAAGCGTTATTCAAATTGGCGCCGATCACAAGCGTCCTACCGTCCGCAGCCGCCCACACGCCAAAGTCTAGCCGATCAGGCGTGACAACGTGCGTGAAATTGACGGGTGGTTGAGAAAGCGGGGAGGACAACAAGAAGGGGGTGAGCTCGGGAAGCGCGCTTGCAAACGCGGACGCAGATGCTTTGATATCTGGTGTAGTCGGATCGTCCCAAGACACTGAACCCTTCGCTCCCGCGTTGACGGCGACGATTGTCTCGATCAGGAACTCGGGGCCCGTCGGAGTGCGGGACCAGTAACTATAAAGCTCCACAAACGAAATCAGATCCGACACAACAACGCGCGCGCGTTCTGCAGTCGGTGACGACAGGACTGAATGTAACGGAATCGAACGCACTCTTCTGACCCGAACGCCTGCGACACGGTCCAGACGGTTTTGGAGCGCTCCCATCCAAGCACCTCAAGGCGCATGGCGAAATCAGCCATGCGGTCTCGAATATCCTCGTAGTCTCCACGGCAATTGTCGCATCCGCAGTCGCCCACCTCCCGCGTGCAGGACGTGTTCCAAACGGTGCTGTATGTCGCATTGATGCCGATCGGGTATGTATCTTGCATCAGGATGGGGGTGCCTTCTGAATAGTTCGTGAAGAAATAGTCCTGGCAGTTGAGGACCAAAGACGACGGTCGGTAGGGGTCTAGCACATTGATATATGCGGCGGTAGATGCAGGGGCAGAAAGTGGATCCTCGGAACCGTCGGGCTCATCTGCAGTGTAGTGCAGCAGAAGGTTCGTCCGGTTCCTGACTCGCATGACCTGCTCTCGGACGGCAGTTAAATTCTGGTAGTCACTAGGCGCTCATCTCAGAAACTCGAGTGGGCAACAGTGAACAAGAAATCCCTACAATCTCATGTCGTACATGAGCCACAATCCAAGCTCTTCCATTTTGTCAACCACGAGGTCGAACGCTGTGAGATTATTAAAAGGCGGAATGGGATGGACCTGCACAGATACGTTATTTGGTTCCCGAACAGTAGCTTGGGCGCACTGACGATATTGAATCTGAATCAAAGACGTGGCCATCAACTAACCAATACGAGACATCCGTTGGATCTCACCCTTCATCTTTGAGGTCCTCTAGTGCGGAAAGATTGCGGTCTAGGTATCCACCAAAAGCGGTGTAGAATCCCATGGGGAAGATAGGCTCATAAGGCCCGGAGTGGTTCGCTCGCTTCGCAAGGAGGCCACCTGTCCGCAGGTCCAATTTCGTGAACGAACCTATCGAGGCATCGGGAAATTGGAGATAACTCAGCTTCGCGGGAATGGAATCGAATGTCCGCGATGATGCCGACAAAGTGGCGGTACAGGTCAAATCATATGGCTGGATCCTGGGAGACAATTCGGATAGATTGAAAGGAAGAGCAGCTGAGCCATTCAATGGTACTTCCCGGAGGTCAGATTTTCACCGTTCAGAAATACTCTCACAAGCAGTTCAGTATCTTGAGATGGTGGGATGGTGCCAAGTGGTTGAGCTCCATTGATATCTGTTGTCCGCACGAGAGCGTCTACGAGGATGGCACTAGAGGAAGTGCTCGTTGAATCATTGTCACCAGGTAGGAAGGGAATAGGGCCGGGTTGCATCGTAGAGCCAACTGAGGCTCATTGAGGGATGCAGGCACGGGAAATTGACCAGCAGGTGGGTCGTAGATCTTGTCTGTTTTGTACAATTTGCCACACCTGGCGTGATCCACGAGAGTCAGTAAGACACAGAGATGGTCGAGGAAATGGGGATGTACCATTTCTGGGCTCGCACCAAGGGAAGGAAAAGTATCCAGGAATGATGCAGCAACATGACTTTCCCAGTTGACTGCCGACCTTGGGGAAGTACTGGGGGTTTAACCACACATGGTACAGGACTGGGCACAATCGGCACAGTTTATAAAATTCCTCAGAAGCGCGCGGCGTTACATAATTGAACTAGAGCTTCACCGCGGGTACCATGCCTTGTACGACATGGGTGTCTGATTGTTCCACGGAAGAGCACTTTCAGGGCAATTGCCAGAGACCTAGATCTGATGATTGAGTGGTTTGTGTCCTCCTAATACATGTAGGTGCATGCCAGTGACACTATCGTGAGTGTTCTGTAATCTATGAGTATAAGGTAGTACCATGTTTTTAGGGTATTCACGCCATTATTAGTACTTACGGCATTCCCATCTTGTTGGTAATGACGTCAATGTCATCAGACTTTTGGAAATAAGGTTGACAGTAAGCGTGTTTCATGGGTCTCATGAGTACGAGAGGCATCAGACAGTGCGATGTCGCAGTCACGAGCAAGGTTGCCATGCCCGCTGCGCTCGGGATGAGCAGTTCGACTCGGATCACGAAGCGCCCAGCCGCGGCCAACGTTGCCGCCCTTGTGGCGCTCACCCTTGGGCCTTGGCAACCTAAGCCTCTTCCCTCCAATCGGTCACCTCCGCGCCCGAGGCAATTCTTCTGCTCAGCCGACATCGGACACCATTTCCTTACGTTCTCTGTAACATGTTTCATATTTGTTGGGGTCACGGTTTACCAGAAGTAATCGGTTCGTCGTCTCACCCTTGTTTATAGTACAGTAGATTCTGTTGTTTCTCACCACGCGGGCAATGGCCCCGGAATTGCATCACGTACTTACCTTAAATTTACTACTCGTCCTCAGATATCTGGTCAGAGATTTGGCCTCCGAAAAGGCCTCCTCGAAAGTAATCAATGCCACGGGGACCCTTCGTCCTAAACCCGTCTCTGCGATCTTCCCTAAGCCTTTCTCCCCTATCTTCTTCCCTCGACCACCTCTCGACAGGAAATCCAGCCATTGCACTGTTGTTTCTTGATGTCTTCTCCTCGATACCTCCCTTGCTGCTCTGCTCGCTGGACACACCTAGCATTTCTATTGTCGCACATCCGGTTACTCACCTTGGTTCCCGCTTCTTCATACCTTCTCTATATCTCCTTTTTCCTCCCCTTCTCTTCTCTTCTCCTGGTCTCACACGTGCGAGTGCGATTGCGCTACAGCAAGTATCGCAAAAGCCCCGCGCGATGCCATTAATCCTACAAAATCCTCGATGCTTGTGGCGGACCCATGTGCGATACCTCTTGTGACTGGTCGTGTCCTTCTCATCAGTTTTGAGTTCTCAAGTAGAAATATAAAAAGAGGGTGAAATGGGCATGTAAATGGAGAACGGAGAACTTCAGGTGACAAATTCTCATGTATGCAAAAAAGGGTACGCTGCATCTCCATCTGATATGAAATGAAACCGCCTGGGTTTCCAAACTGAGACCATGATCCGGTAAGCCCTGTGAAGATGAGGGACAATTTGGGATATCCAAGCCCGACTCTGGAATTTACATCCTTAATCATGTCTCGCAGCAACGATCACTGTTGAGTCTGCCCAAAGATAAGGTAGAGGGAAAGGCATTCACTCTTCATTTCTCAGGTATGACAAGCACATGACGGCCCAAACGAGGCTGGCTGCTTTTCTGGACGACAGCGATTTAATTGCTAGGATGTGGTTTTTCCATGATGTACTGGCCGTACTGTTGCAATTGCAGACCACTTACGCGCGCCGACGTGCATGAGCAAATAACAAGTGCTTGTCGTGTGACCTCTCAAATTCGCACTTCAAAGGCAGCAACTCGATTATACAATGGGACAATTACATAGAAAACCAATATTTTGTCATGCTGATACCAGCAGGGAACCCATTCCGACCAATGAATTGTTATGAACGACAGAAATTTGAGAAAAACGAAATTGTCCTCCATAGAAGTTGGTCCGGAGATGAGCAGATAGATCGCCTCAAAGCCCTCCTTGAGGATTGTATGCCCAGAATTCTTATGGTTTTCGAGTGTATTCAGCAACCGCTCACTGAATCGTGGGTTGATGCCGAGGCAAATGCCGACTGAGGTCCATGAAAGCTAGAGAGGACAGCGGACCGGCAAAGAAGACATGTCGTTGACAAATCAAAAGACCTATCATGCCGAGTGTTATCACCTAGCAAGCCAGATCTTCCGGGTGGGTGTACCAGATATCTTTAAACTTTGGGGGAATGGATGTCCCATATCAGCGGTACTATTCAATAATCTCAAAAAATTATTGCAACGGTAGAAGCCCGATGTTTAGGTGTGGGATTTGCTTACGTAATTGGCTTGCAGGCGTTACCTTCGTGGTCTCAACGTGTCTCATGCATCTCATGTCTCGTCCGTGCCTGTATGTAGAACATTGATCTACTTTCCGAATCGTCACTTCTGTGGGTGCTTGGTGTCCAACAACAAGAGTAATAGAGGATTCAATATCTCCCCGAGTTGTATTTCGCCCTCCCCCCTACCCTTGGCTGGATACCCAACGTTCCCAAACTGCCAGACCCGCGGCTAAAATCCCAGATAAAACATTCCCCTGTCACCCCCTCTCCTGGCCTTCGTCTTTGGAACAGCACCCAAGACCAAGACTTGATTCCAGGTAGTCATTTCGGAGCTCCGCCCTGCCCATTGTCCCGCAAAGTCACTCTGGTCCCTCGGTCAAATCGCAAATCGCCCTTTGAAAAATTGAGAGCCCCTTCTGGAATTCCATCTGTACCTGTACGGCATCCCGTGAGTGTCCTGAACCTGTTTACGGCCTTCAATTCTCATCAATTTCTTCCCCGACCCGTGACGAGTTCAGATGTCAACTGTGCCTGCTTATCAAACAATGACGTAGTGTGGCTCGCGAACTTTCCAATGGAGCAAGGGAAGATTTATCTCTTATGGGAGAACTATTTTCAAAATCGTCTCGAGATCAAGGCTGACCCAACGTGACCTCCAAGAGCACCGGTCTAGATTTTGCAGGGGTAGCGCCGAGATTTCTCGTGGAAATGCAGCTTTTCCCATCGAAGCTCCTTGGATCTCACATCTTGTCCATCCCTTTGCAGAACCTACGCGCCTGGTGACGCGGTGACGCCTCGCCCTCGAACTGCCTTTGGTGGGAAACAAGCTGCGAGCTCGGGCGCGGGGGTTAGTCTCCCCAATTTCGAGGTTCGTTGCTACGACTTCGTTTCACGGCATCTTCTTTCCTCTTCCATGGGTACCTGCGTGCTTCCGTCCAGATGCCTTAGGTCTCACCTGACATGGGGACTCCGATATGGGATCCCGCTCTGTTTGGTGTGGGAGAACATGGATCCGTAGCTTCGGTAATGGCTGTGGGATTTCGGAATTCTCTCTGGACACTATTTATCCGCCGCTTGCATTTCATGGACCCTTGGTATTCCATGCTGCTGACAATTCAGACGAAGGATGCCCCAGTGTCTAATAACCAAATCTCTGGGCGTCCTACGGAACGCGTGACTTGATGGGGCGCTTCACTAGTTTTACTGGAGGACCATCGTGAGTGTAGTGCTTGGGATCAGAAGACATGGCATACGCTGACCGCATCCACATCGTACTGTTGTTCTGGTTTGAAAAAGTGCGATGTTTCTGTTCAACAAAAATGCCTGTTCAAACCCTACAGGTTTCGTGCTGCGGTTGGGTATGACCAGGGATCAACAGTCGAAAAGAAAACTTGGCCCCGAGACAATAGGACGCCCTTGGTAAGATTTGACGGTTTGCAATGAGCTTCACAGCCAAGAGTTCAAGGTACTGATATCTAAGTATCTAGGTGGCAGCCTAGAATATTCCTTTTTGTCTTCGACACTAATTCTGGCCTCTTGATTTAGTAAGTCCTCTATTCAAGGCTCTCTTTATTTCCAAGACCGTTTACGATCTTCTAGGCGCTGCGGGCGAAGCAGGCACAGGCGACTGTGTATATGGATGGTACGTTGGTCTGGAATGATAAAGCAAATGCGCTTTTGAAGTGGAAGAGCTCAAGGCGGCGACCGCAAACCACGCTTGCGCCCTCGGGGCAAATGATTCGATCAGAATTAGGTGGTGATTAGCGCCAACTGCCCATGCTTCCCCCATTTGAGTCCAAATTGAAGGTGACAGGTCTCATCGAAGCGCTCGTGAGAGCGCTCGATTTCCCAGCGCTGACCGGAGCAACCGGAAAATATCATTGAGTATGAGTGGGACTTGCATCGGGCTAGGACGTGTTTACCTATGATTGGTGACTACTCCTATGGATGTATACGTTCCGTCATCCCCATAATGCCTTCGTGCCTACCTCCTGGCATATTGGGACGCCGCAACGGCGCTGGGCAAGGAATGCCACGCACGAGGCGCGTGCAAGTCCCGTGATATGGCGCTGGAGGACGGCCCTGGCGCCTGGCAAAGATGTACTTCCATTTCTCGTATTTTTTTTCCCGACCACGCAGGGCGTACCCTCCTCAAACGTCGAAAACCTCTCCAAACCACTCGACTGGCCTCCTTCGATGGTGCATGCGTGGTCCGGTGACGAACTCGGACTCCCCCGGGCAGAGAAAGAATCAGGTGATTTCTGCTTTAACACCCCTTGCCCTGTCTCAACCCTTTGTCTTGCATGTTCCACCCGCGTGCTGTTGTTGTTTTCCGATCCCGGGGTGTGGCGACACCACGCTTGTCGAGCGCGTACCGTCCTGCGTTGCCGATTGATGCCACATAACCGCCCTTGCTTCCTCCGCATTCCCCACTTCCCCACATTCCCTCAAGCCATGTTCATGGTTTCATATTCCCCGCACCGTGAACACAGGGCTCGGATCCAACGCATCTCTCCGTCTTCTCTCCCCACCACTTTCCCCCCTTTCAGAACTCATTCGATCGACAGCTTAACCACCCTGGAGCGAGCTCCCTTTTCACTTTTCACATTTGTCACGACGACGCGTTTCATAACTTACTGTTCTGTCTAATCTGGTGGCCCGTGAGGATGCACGAGCCAACAGAAGGGAACTACGGAGAAGGGCAGACCTGACCCGGTACCACGGCTCACGGTGCGGTTTGTGCTGTCTCGCTCAGCCATGCTGTATCTCGCGTCGGTTTCTTTCCGTTTCGTGTCTCCGCCCGTGTCCTTCTATTCCATTCTTTCCGTTCCATCTCATTTCGTTTCGGTGAACGCCGCGTCGTACGGTGACCTCCGCAACGCGCAAGCCCCCCCTTCCCCTCCTATCTACTGAACTTCGCCATGTTTTTGTATTCTCACGGGGGACAATGGGAGGTAGACCGGCTCTTTTACTCTCGGTCTGCGTGTCTGTCCAAGAAGACTTTCCGGAAATGCAGAGCCATGATGCGTTGACGCCACCCTGGACCTGCCGTGCGCTCCCTCGCACGACTATCGGACGGAAGGAGGTGGATTGTTGCGCGGGAAGAGGTGCGTTGGGAGGGAAGGCCAATGGCAAACACTCCGCGGTCACGAAACTCACCATTTACTGCCCGCGTGTCTCCTTTCTTGCCTTAAGAACGGGTCCACTTCTGGAAATGCAACTACGAAAGAGAAAAAGGCGCGCAGTCCGTGAAGATGGTGGTCCCGGAGACCGTTGTGGACGCCTCGCATACAGGGGTTGCTTCCAGCGCGGTTTATCTACGATGCCCACCACATTACAGACACCGATGGCAAGAAACGACGACAATACGTCGACTATTCCCCGTCGGCTCCGTCGCCAGCGGGCGGCGCAAGACCAGTCGGGGTAAAGGCGGCTGGCAACTGCAACTGGCAACCAGCTCCGCTGCGGCCTCAGCTTGATTACAATTGACCACGTCCTCTCCCCTTACCCGGTGAACAGTTTTTTTCGTCTTGGCGAGCAAATGTTCGCAGTCCGCACCTATTTTTCATACTACGCAGACCTTATCGGTATGTGGCCACGCATGGTGCAGAACATGAGGCACACGGGCGGCCAACCGCACGCGGACGGGGTGTGATACGAGTTATGACCAACAGACTGGACACAACGCACGTTTCCTACGGGCCTCCTTTAATCCTTTTACCCGATCCGAGTCGGGAATCGAACAGGCGAACGCAGTAGGTGCCACACGGTACCATACTGTATGTATCACTGTGCAGTGGCATGTCGAAATTGGTCGGGATCGCTGGGCTTCCAATCAAAAATAGTCCCATGCCGAGATCTCGCTCACTGTAAATGACCAAGTTCGGCATGGTCTATTTGGGCTGTTGACCCGAATGGGCTTTGGGATGTACGTGGCAAAAGAGCAAGAAATGTGGTTCTGCGGCCGTGGCGTCCGGCGTTTCTTTCCGGTCCATGGCGGCCGCCCGGAACTAGACGCCAGGCACCCGGGACTCCATCACCGCAGCTGGAGCGACATCTACAGCATATGGTACTCGTGCATCATGACTTTATGGTCACTATGATGATATATGTTTTGATGTTGATGAACGTGAGTATGGGTCATGGGAGGTAGGGGTAGAGGTGGCGTTACCTCCCTATCTCTCCAATGTGCAGCTGACTGACATCACCACGGGGCTATGCACCTTCCTTTGTCCAAACGAAGCTCGAGTGCAGGTGATCATGATGATGAACTATGATGAACAATACGGTGAGCTGCTGCCACGCAACTCGCCGGGGTGTGTGGGGGTAGCTCCACATTGCCGCAATAACGTCCCAAGGGAAGAGGCATTTCCTTTTTGCCGCATACTGTATTATGAACTTCGCAAACTGCCCACGCCCTCCAAGCTCCGACGGGTCCGTGCCTTCATTTCCTGGACACCACCCTCCTTCCTCGACGTCTCCTCCCCCCGCTCCTCTCTTCCCTCCTTCCTTTAATGGGAAACAAAGAGAGAACAGAGACGCACGTTCGCTCTTGATCTATTTTCGCGCCGGCGCCGGCGCACGCACGCGCACAACGCACGACATGCGCGAGCAAATGACAACCTTTCACAACTCTGCTTGCTTGCTTAGCTGGCAGCACACCCCCACATCGTGAGTTCCATCTTCGGAAACGGGCGTCTTCATATATTGCCGCTGCTTCTCCCGACACACACACAGACATACATACCCAAGAGAGATGATAAGTGTGGGTGATACCCCTCCAATGCCCTTCTGTTGTTCCTACGGGGGGAGTTAAACGACATGCGCGTGGGAGGCACGCACACGGCGTGTGTCAGTGTCG
>Ga0307509_10011826_pt1 | contig 10504 bp, 10 predicted proteins | sample 10_EM_MG_FD_202245 | JGI IMG/M metagenome (GOLD analysis project Ga0307509, IMG submission 202245) | Populus trichocarpa ectomycorrhiza microbial communities from riparian zone in the Pacific Northwest, United States - 10_EM | ecosystem: Host-associated > Plants > Roots > Unclassified | place...
AGGCAGCTGGGTGGATGGTGATATTATGCAAGAGAGATGATGATATGTGTAGAAGGAAGAAAACTAACATAATATGAAGGTAATGCAACACTATAGATGCAAACACATGAATTAATAATCCAATCCTTCCATATAAAACATTGAAAAACACAACCGAATAATAGGTTTTCATAGCAGGAATTGAGATAATAATATAAAGAATTACTTGATTATGTAACAACAAAGTATATCAACAACAAAGAGATCAATCTATATATTTAAAAGAAGCAATAGAATAAAGATGAAAAATGCAAACAGTATATAGAAAGCCTCATTAAAACCATTCAGGCAAAAACCTCTGGACATGAGGGAAAAATCCTGTTATGGAAAAAGAGTACTTTCACAGGATTCGCAGTAAAAACAGAAGGAAAGTAACAAGGTGCTAATATGAATGTACCACTTTTAGTCAAAATGGAGATGTCTATCACAGAGGTATCTCAAAGCAGAACCTCAGGATATACAATGTTTGATGTTACTGTTGGAGTATTACTTGATGGCAATAGAGTAAGTCCATCTAGTGAGGTTACTCTTGACAGTGCTACATAAAGTTGGCCATGTGTAAATGCATCAGTACGAAGATCTACACCTACCTTTTTCAGAGACTGGCCTTGAGATTTGTTCACTGTCATGGCAAAACATAAACGTACAGGAAACTGCTTGCGTTCAAGAATGAATGGCAGCTCCTCATCACTTGTGGTAAGCTTGATACGAGGCAGCAGGCGAATCTCTCCATCCCACCTGCCACCTAGAATAGCTACCTGTAAACAGTTGCGGTTAATTCCCAACAACCTTAATCTAGTACCATTGCACATCCCATGCTTCGGACTCAGATTCCGGATGAGAATTAGCGGTACTCCAATTTTCAATCTAAGACAGGATGGGGGTATTGAGGCCAGGTTTATACTCTGCAAATATTCCACCGCATAGGGTTCCGAGTCTGCAGCTTCTTGACAAAGCTCTACCCTGTTAGCAGCCTCAAAGCGGTGTTCTATCCCAGGCATTTTGTCTAGAAGACTATTATTGAAATCATTCACAGTGTCATTCTTGAAAGCCAAAATTGCCCTTCCAATCAGAGCACTGTGAGATGTAATAGCTTCAGTTAACAATGCTTGTGGGTAGAGCTGATTACAGAGTTGATCTACTGTTTCAACTCTACGAATATATGCAGGTAGATTAATCTTTCCATACATGTTTGCATCATTCACCAGACTCTTAAGAAAGTCAATGAAGATCTGGTTGGAATTGTTAGCCTCAATCCTCATACTTCTCTCAAGTCTTAATACCTGCAAGCTGTGCCAGATAGAACTATGCTGGAGACAGGCTTGTACAGTAGCCTGCTGTGAACCTCGCCTGACCACTGGTAAGATTTGGGCAAAATCTCCACCAAGTACAGTGGGAATTTTACCAAACAGACAACTATCACTCACATGACATATATCATTCAAGGTCCAGTTGACTGCTTCAAAGCAGGACTTATGTTGCATAGGCACCTCATCCCAAATGATCAATGATGTCTTTCTGATCAGCTGAGCAAGAGGTGAGTTGCTTGTAATGTTGCATCCACTATTGAGTGCATTGGATAGGGGAATCTTGAATCTGGAGTGGGCTGTACGGCCACCTGGTAACAATTGAGCTGCAATACCAGATGATGCAACACAGAGTACAATTTTGCCTCTAGCGCGTAGGTAACTACATAGACAGTTATAGAGAAATGTCTTGCCAGTTCCAGCTGCACCTTGAAGGAAGAAACCAGACCTATAATTTCCACGAGGATTTTGTTCATATTTTTCCACAATATTTAATATTTCTGTAAAACAATTTTTCTGCTCTGGATTGAGCTGCGCTCTCATTATATTGCAAGCTTCCTCTTCCTGATGTGGATCATAGGCTAATTCTTCTTCAATCATGGGATTATTTGAGTTGGACTGTTGTGCCACCCAGGAGAGAAGTGGTTCTGGCAACCCGTACTCGGACAGTGACTTTCCAAATTCATTCAAGTACTCTTGAAGGAGGTAGAGACCATAGTCAGAGTCAATTCTACCTTCAATTTCCTCCGCTCCTGCGGGTACTGGGACCCTTCCAGTAGCCAAGATACGTGGAATATCATCACACATATATGGCCAAAATGTTTCCCAAATGGTAAGTGGATTGCTAATAGTTGTATACTGCAGGGCCAAAGCAAATAGATGTCGCAAGGCCTTACCAGTCATAAACTGTGCACCTTCCCTAAAGAGGGCCACCCATTCACCGTCATCTTCTAATAATCCTAAAGCAATGCATGCACGTTTAAATGTTGGGTACACCATACCATCAACCGTCCTGAGATTTTCAAAGCTTGTTGCTCCTCGCACAACAGTTAATAGCAGGCGGAGATAATATCTCTCACCCTGAAAGGGACTTGCTGAATACATCCGGCCCACTGCAGTCCCTCTTTGCCTCTTTCTCCATCCTATCTTACGTACCCACACAAAGTGTTCAGGAAATTCATAGTAGAGGAATTGCCTGCCATCTTCATTCAGCGCATTGTAAGAAAAGAATGCCATCAGTGTTGTCATGGACCCCTCAATTAGATCACGAATATGATCTGGATCATCATGTCCTGCAAAGCAAACTGCCTGTTGCCCTGGCATATGTAATGACAGATGTGTCACAGGTGGCTGTTCATCATGCATAGCAAATGCAAACAAACGCCAAACTGCTTCAGTTGGACCTAGATAGCGTCCATGCAGATAGCGCTTGATCTCATCGTGCTCAGACTCCACACTGACAGTAGCTCTATCACCACCCTTGTAAATGTATTTGTGAATATACTTCACTGCTTGTACTGAACCACAAACCTCTACATTAATGTGGGCATTATAGCGTAGTGACAGGTAGGGGCTGTATGGTACAACTCTACGATTGTCAATCATGGCAGTAAGTGTACCTCCTGATCCAGGTACTGGTATCATAAAAGACCTGCCTGTATTCCGTCTCCGGTACAGCGGGTATCCATTCTCAGGGACAGTTGTCTCCTCCAAGAAATCACGTGGATATCCCTTGTGACAGGTGGTCACAACAGCTGGGTTTAGGTCCTTCATGCATAAGGCATTACCATTTCCCCCGACACATTGTGTATGTACCATTGTACTCTGAATAATAGTCCTCAACTGTTGACCTATGATGTCATCTTCAGTTGGGATTTCAGCAGATATAAACCTATCAATATAGCTAGAGGTAAGAAATTGGATATCTGTTTTGAGAAACAGCAGCAGATGAAGATGAGGCAGCCCACGCTTCTGGTATTCTATGGTCCAGACCCAGCCACGCCAAGGACCAAACACTTGCTTGTGCTTGAGCTGATCCAACAGATCACGGAGCTTGAGATTGAAGACTCTAGCCACGAGATCTGGGCGGTGAATCGCAGTCTGACCAGGCAGGAGCTCATCTTGTATCTCAGTCCACTTTGGATTAGCTGTAAACGTAATGAACAGTGAAGGCTTTCCAAAGTGGCGTACCAGAGCCATACTATCCTGGTATAACTGCTGCATGAATCTGTCTCCACCAACATAGCTTGATGGTAAGACAAGTCTGCGTCCAACTTCATTTGGATTCACATCGCCCTGTTGCATTACATCAGCAAGACCATTATACAAATCAGTTCTAAGCTTGGCCTGATTTGTTCGGAGCCAGTTCAGCTTGTTCTGATCACAAGCTGCCCAGGCATCAACCACGAATTGCTGGAAGAGCCTTTGGGCTCTCATAAGAGTAGCTGGCTCGTCAGTCCTGGTATGCAAGCGGAACCTGAAAAATGCCCTTTGTGACATCCTCAGATTCTGGCGATCACCACTCTCATTGGCCAGAGTTCTTGCCCAGTGCCACCCTGGCTCCCCATATGGGAACAGTAGCACATAGTGAAGTGGCAAGTAGGACGCATGATTGGAATTAATGATGGTCAGTCCATTATCTGGGACCTCACCATTAACTCTCTCTGCGAGTACAATGTCACGAAATCCTCACCTGCCGTATTCCTCAAGCAGGATCATTGCAACCTCATTGGCAGTAGGCAAATTCTCTCTCCTCATATCAGCGCCAGTTTCCACGATCAAACTCAATTGGGGATTGAGAATAATACGCAGGTTGGGTTCCTGCTCTGAAAGCTGTGCGAACCTTTCCCTGGCTGTAAGATACAGCTGGATAAAGGGTGATATTGCCTGTAACATCTGTGTAATAGATGCAATCAGTATTGCATCCAGTCCAGGTGCCCTTGCGGCTCTCGCCTCAGCAGCCTGAACTGGATCAAAGAGGTAGATCTGGGAGTACAGGGCATCCCGGCCCCCTGGTGGAACCAAAGGACCTTGCTGGTGATAGACAGCACCATGGATTTGGAAGAGCTGTAAACCCTGCCCTGTGGCTCCTATACGTGCATCAGCATTAAGGTTGATGGATATGAAGGCAAACTGCGTATTCCAGTGACGGATATGCTGCCTGAACAACCTTGACTGACTATCTTGATCAGTCATCAAGGTATTCAGAGGTTCGGGCAAAGCCCGCATCCTCTCCACAATCACATCACCATGCTTGCAACAGGCCTCAAAGGTACCTGCTCTAGCACGTTTGGCATTTTGAGCCCGTAGCCTTTCAGCCTGCCAGTGCAGTGCCTGACAAGCACTACATACCTGGTCCATACGACCAAGTGTATGCACCGTCCATTCTGAACGACACTCAATAAAGGCTGTATGAACAGAAACCAGGTTCTGACATACAGCCTGTACAGCCTCTGGTACAGCAATATTTCCAACAGTACCTTCATCAGCTCGTACTCGGTGCCTAGCACCCCGCCGCCTCGCCTAAATGAATATTCATTGATTAGTTCTTTATCCATCAATGAGTTGGCACAACTATAACTGATGTAGAGTATCTTACCAAACATTCTCTACACATTCTCCGACGGTTCCCTCTGAGGTCGGTATCGAATTCATCATCGCCTCTATCACGTCGACACCCGCTACACCTGTGGCTTGCCATTATGACCTATTCCTGTCTATATTCTGTGTTAGCTCTTATTCAATCATAAAGAATTAAATAGTAAGTATACCGTACGTTTGACTAAAACCATAGGAGTAAGTGGGGAGGCCAAGGCAAGCAGGTGTAGTGGTGCCGTGGGTTAAAAAACGTGATAGAGAAACTATGATATCTATTAGCAAAGATCTAATGGGAAAAAACGCGAAAATAGGGGGGTCAGCGGTAAAAGAATAAGGCTAACTGAGGGGGGAAGAGGGGAAGAAGGTGGCAGCAGTGAAAAGAATATCAGCGGAGAGAGAAAGAAGATGAGAAAGGAAGAGAAAAGAAATGGGGGAGAGAAAAGATATGAGGGGGGAGAGAAAAGATATGAGGGAGGGGAGAAAAAAGAGGAGGGAGGGGAGAAAAGAGATAAGGGGGGAGAGAAAAGAGATAAGTGATGGAGGGAAAGAAAAGGTCGCGATGGGGGGGATGTGCTGTGGGGGATAGGATATATTGTTGTATGAGAAGGAATACGGGGGGGAGGCAGAAGGGTGAGAGAGGAGTGCATGAATGGTTGAGGGAAATTATGTGGAAAGGTCAGGGGTGATGTGTGGGGAAAGACGGGGTGGGCTACGGGTGTGGGTCATGTGATGGTTGGCATGGTGGGTTGTGTGGGCTCGGCACGGCGAGATCATCAGATAGGACATTTGGATAAGCATGTACAGTACATATAGACATAGGGGCCTTCCCATGTCGCTTCAAGCTTGCTGCCCTTCCGCTAATCCAACATAAACCTCCTCAACAACACCAAATCCTCCTCCTTTGGTGCCGTGTAGTGAGCAGGCTTTTGGGTTGCTTCGCGTTTTTCACCTAGGTCTATGGTCTTTGTGGCTGCTTCGCATTCGGATGTGATCTAACTGCATAAGTCGTTCTAGCTGTCACTCTACGAAATCTTCCTCCTTCTCCCACAGGTCTTTTCCCTCACTCATCCTCGTAGATATAGCTGTTACTGCACGCTCAGTGTCAGGGATAACCTCGCCGCCTGTCCTCCTAGGATTATATCCTAACAGCAGCTCTGCCGGGCTAAAGCAATGAACCCTGAGTACACGTGTATTGATGGCTTGAACCGCCGGGTAAACGACAAGATCTCAATCCTCCTGTGGTAGTCCTCGCCCCATGATCGTAACTGTAACAATCCTATTGTCAAGTCGGTATGCAACAGGCAACGATTGTTGTCTCCTAAGTCAGCACGTCTCCTTATTCTGCAAAATGGTGTCTGAAAATACGATCTCCTCAGATAGTACGGAACTGGCTTGCTTGTCTTGAGTGAATCGTCGAAGGACACTATCTCCTCAGATAGTAAGATGGGTGGATTGTCGTGCTGGTTAAAACTCTCACAATAGTCCTATGTTCAGGCCACCCGTCGAGACTATTACAATAGTCTCCGGGTTCTTAGAGCGTTGGCTCTCGTAGAGGAGGAGTATATGTAAAGAGAGTAAAAAGTAATTGTATTGCAATATCTTGAGTATAGAAAAGTACTTAGATGGTTGAGTGAAGATCCTCACCCTTGGTCGTTTTTTCCTTTTTTTTTTTTGTAATCATGCGTTATTTATTTTAGGTACAAAGAGCCTTATGCAGAGCTAGCTATGACGAAAAAAAACCCTATAAGCCCAATAACAACCGCCCGCTCCACCTCATCATGGAAAAATCAAACCCCCCGACACGATAGAAGAAACTTCCCCGCCTAGCACCTAAGACTCGCACCTCAGACAGGTAGGGAAACAACTCATAGAAACGTACAGGAGAGAGACCCAACCCCTTCAGCAGGCCCCCTGGTAACAATAGGAAAAGAATCAAAGAAATGACGAGATGTAACTACTATTGCCAATATGCGTAACCAAAAGGCCCCGTGGGTAGTCACCGGAAGGGGCAGGCCGGTTCACGGTTGGGACTGACCGGAAGATGGCGACGGGTCGGCGTTTAGGAGAGGCCAAGGAGGCAGTGCAATACCATGATCAACCGTAACCTAAGCGAGGTTTGCGACCGTAGAGTAAACCGCAGGGGGGCGAGAGAAGGTAGGCGAGCGGAGCCACCGGGCAGAGGGGGTGCCAGCCAATGACGATGAGCAGTAGGGTGCCAGCCGGTGACTAGCACTAGGGTGCCAGCCGGGGGAGGAGTTTTTAGCAGTAAGGTGCCAGCTTATGGGGCAGTACGGTGACAGCGGACGGAACCGTGAGAGGGGTAGAGGAAGGATCGCGAGCGGGCTAGCCACAACCGACTAACGGGCCATAGTAAGGGCTTTTGAGACGACAGCGAAACCGAGCAGGACCGTGATGTTACTAACCGAAGCTTTCCCCATCAGAGGTACAAGCCCAGCAGAACCGAAGCCTTACTTCGACCGAGTGTCCGGACACCATATCGCCGACCGCGAACGAAGTTAGAAGCTTTCCGACCATGCAAAATGCTAAGCGAGGTGCAAAGCAAGTGCGGGGTAACGGGGAGAACGGAACTTCATGAGTGGGTGTCAACGATGAACTGGAACAAGAACCCCAAGGAGGAGAGGCAGACGTGCCCCATGAGAGGAGGGAAGATGGCTTAACCTCAACCCCTAGGCAGTAGCCAGCCTGGGAGAAGACAGGTGGGTGGGGGTAAGTGACGATGATTTCCCGTGGTGTTGAGATTTCAATCGCCGGAGGTGGAGGAGAGATGGTTCGTGTCCTCTCCCTTGGTCTGATTTCTTTTTTTTTTTTTACTTTTTTTTTTCTTTCCCTTTTTATATTTGTTTTAAGGTACAACGGTCACGTCAGCGCTAGCTATGTAGACAAAAAACCTCCAACTACAGTCCATCCCGCTTCTCCTGGCTAAAACCCTCTGACCCTGCCCAACCCGTCAACCACTTTGAGTAGAGGTGGAAACAACGCTCGGTACTATGGGTAGAAACTACAAGGAAACCACAGGCCTGAATACAACGAACCAAGAACCTCCACAGACATGCAACCCAAAGAAAGCAACCCCCGACACTGAACCCATCAAACTCGCAAAACAAGGAAAACCTCAAGCCCATCTAGAACGGAAATACACCTAAGCCCAAACCTGTAGTCAATCCACCCTTAGCCCAGCGACGAACCCCATTCCTTCGAAAGGGGGAGGGATTCAGGAGCCAGCAGGACAAAGACATTGGACGGCACCACACACGAGAGGTAAATGTACCTGGGTCGTATACGACCGGGAAGCCGAGGCGAGCGCAAACCCCAGAGGGAGATCGGTAACCGAGCCAGCACTTATGAGAGTGTGTGGCAGGACGAAGTCGATCCCCGAGTCCACCGGAAAGACAGCGGGGGGGTGATGCATGTCCCCGAGAGGACAGAGCCGGAAGGCATGAAACCCCTACGGACAAGCAAAGACAACCGCGCACGCAGCCACGATGATCCGGCCAGGCGATCAGCAGGGCACAGAGGCCAGGAGGGAGGGCGGCAGGAGGAGTAGCCGCAGTATTGAAGCAGTAGGGTGCTAGCCAACGTAACCGAGAAGTGGAAATGCGGAAGGGACAGTAGCGACGAGAAGTGCGGACGCGACCAACCGAGACAGGATCACGATTTTTCGAATGCCGACCGTACCGAAAGGTTTCCCAGGAGATCGTGCAATACCAGGGAGCATAGCCACCGGGGGCTCCTACTTCACCGATAGCCCGAAACTAGCAGCCACGCGCTGACGAGTTGCGACCGTACCCGACCGTTGCAAGTGCTAAGCGAGGGCCACGAAGCATGTGCGGGGAAGAGGATGAGAGAGTAACCGTAACCCCCTAGACAAAGGCTGCCCATAGACAGTGCCATCAGAAGGGGCCAGAGGGGAGAGGCAGGAGGGAGGAGCTTCACCCTTCTAGGCAACGAGGCCATCAGAAAAGGGGAGAGGGATACCACCCGACGATGATTTCTCACGGTGTTGAGATTTCAATCGCCAGAGGTGTAGGGGAGATGGTTCGTGCTCTCCCTTGGTCGGTTTTCTTTTTATTTTCTTTATTTTTTTTATATCATGTATTACTTGTTAAGGTACAAGAACTCGCATGGATCGTGAGATATGGCGTAAGGAAAACCTTAATCCCAAACACCCGCCCGCTTCACCTCCTCATGGGAAAAATCAAACACCCCGAATCCATAGGAAAAATCCCCCTCCCCTAGCACCTAAGACAATAATACCTCAGACAGGTAAGGAAACAATTCATAGAGACGTACAGGAGAGAGACCCAAACCCTTCGGCAGGCTCCGCTAAAAACAAAAGAAAGGATTGGTTCGCGAAGGCCTGAGAGGGCCCGGGGGAGAGGATATGTGAGCGCCGTTATGAGAGAAAACCACTGGACTTGTGGGCCGACATTGTAACCATAAACGTACGGTCGCGTCGGTAATTACATCAATCTAAGGCGTTGGACACCAGGCACGGAGGTAGTGCAATACCACGACTGGGCGTAACCGAGGAGAGGACGAACGATCGGGGAGGATGAGGAGGCAGTAAGGTGCCAGCTGCTGTAGCAGTAACGGTGCAAGCGGACAGAACCGCGAGGAGGGAGAAGGAAGGATCGCGAACGGGCTAGCCACAACCGACTAACAGGCCATAGCGAGGGCTTTTGGGACAACGACAATACCGAGGCAAGACCGAGATGTTACTAAACGTGGCTTTCCCCATCAGAGGTACAAGCCCAGCAAGCCGAGGCCTACTTCGACCGCGAGTCCGGACACCGTAACGCCGACCGTGAACGAAGCGAGAAGCTTTCCGACCGTGCAAACGCTAAGCGAGGTGCAAAACGCGTGCGGGGTAAGGGGGAGAACCGAACTTCATGAGCGAGTCAACGATGAACAGGAACGAGAACGCCAAGGAGGGGAGGCCGACAGGCCTCAGAAGAGGAAGGAAGGTGGCTTAACGTCAACTCCTAGGCAGTAGCCATCGTGGGAGAAGAGAGGTGGATGGGGAAATGTGATGATGATTTCTCGTGGTGTTGAGATTTCAATCGCCGGAGGTGGAGGAGAGATGGTTCGTGCCTATCTCTTGGTGGTTTTTCATTTTTTCATTTTTTTTTTTTTTTTTTTTTTTTTTTTTTTAATAAATTGGTTATTTTTTTTTATTATAAAAAATAAACATGCAGCGCGGGCTATGGGGAAAAAAAACATATAAGCAAACGTCATCCCGCCCGCTTCACCTCGTCATGGGAAAAATCAAACACCCCGAATCCATAGGACAAGTCCCCCTCGCCTAGCACCTAAGATAATATACCCCAGACACGTAAGGAAACAATACACAGAAACGTACAGGTAGAGAGACCCATACCCTTCAGCAGGCCCCCCAAAACAAAAGAAACGACGGCTGTTCTAAGGCCCTTTCGGGGCCCGGGGGAGAGGATGGTTGACCGGCGACATTTGAAAACTCGGGACTTGAGGGCCCACCAAAACCATGTTGTACGGTCGGGCAGGTCATTACATCGATCCAAGGC
>Ga0307509_10011827_pt1 | contig 10503 bp, 6 predicted proteins | sample 10_EM_MG_FD_202245 | JGI IMG/M metagenome (GOLD analysis project Ga0307509, IMG submission 202245) | Populus trichocarpa ectomycorrhiza microbial communities from riparian zone in the Pacific Northwest, United States - 10_EM | ecosystem: Host-associated > Plants > Roots > Unclassified | place...
ATATCGTTAAGGTCTCTGCTCCGTTGCTTCATAATACTTCAACCACCGGGGTTTTTATGTCTTTTGTGTTAATTCGGTGGTATGATTTTAGGAACATGACGAGCACTTCCTAGGGTTCAACTACTGCATTGGGGAGATATCACATTGCAAATAAAAACCTAAATCAAAACAAAAACAAACAAAATAAAACAAAAACTAATCACTAATACCTAAGTATAAAATCAATGTGAATATTTCCCAACCTATCAGATTCTTTCAATACATCCTAACGTAAACAACGGTGATGTGACACAGCACTAGGATGTGACACTCACCTTGGCGTCATGTGAGACATTGGATTCTGTACACATCAACCCCGCTCCGACCGATGAAAATAGCGGAATCGGTATATTCAAATATGAACAATGGGGAAAGTGAATGCACGAAATCTCTCTGAATATGAGGAACGACTCCAAAGAGCGGTCACGGCCACCAAGAGACTGAAAAACCCAATTCCAGTTGGTGAAGCAGCTGAAGAATTTCAAGTAAGCAAGCGAACTCTCTACAGACGTGTTGCAGGTACCCACCGGAGCCGCATCGAATCTCATGAGAATCAACAACGGCTATCAAAGGCAGAAGAGGCTGCTATTGTCCGCTGGTGCCAGCGGCAGGATGATAATGGCTTTCCACCACGGCTGGACATGGTGAAAGAGATGGCAATTTTCTTAGAGAGGAAGCGGACAGGTGTGGAGCCATTACCGGTCGGCCAGAATTGGATTACCAGATTTCTTACTCGGAACCCAGCTCTCGCAACAAAGCTAAGCACACGGCTAGAGCGCCAGCGATCGTATGCAAAGAATCCAGCCCTTTTGCAAGCCTACTTCACCAAGTTAGGCCGCCTTATTCGTACCCACAATCTGCAAGCTTGTCAAATTTTCAACATGGATGAGAAAGGATTTTTAATGGGACTTGCTACACGGGCAAAGGTGTTGTGTCGAAGAGGCCGCAGGAACCCTCATGTCACCCATGATGGGAAGCGAGAACTAGTTACCGTAATTGAGACTGTGTTTGCAAGAGGTGCTGCACTCTCTCCATTTGTTATCAATAAGGGCAAAGGGCATTACCTTGGATGGTACCGCAATCTGACAGACAAGGAGCGCAGCTATCGCTTTAGCTATTCGCCTAAAGGTTGGACCGACAATCTGCTTGCATTGGAGTGGTTAAAGGATTTATTTGACCCCCAGTCAAGTATTGTAGCTGGAATTGGGATGCCCCGGCTCTTAATTTTTGATGGACATTGGTCCCATATTACTTTCCCTCCATTCAGTTTTGCGTCGACCATGATATCCACCTCCTATGCCTCCCTGTACATTCTACGCATTTACTACAGCCCCTAGATGTGGGGCTGTTTTCCCCATACCAACATTTCTATGGATTGGCTGTAGATAAACACCTCCGCCCTGGTCAAAGTTTGGAAGGAATCAAAAAAGCCGGGTTTATCCCCTTTTTGACAGAGGCACGCGATAATACCATGAAGCCCACAACCATTCAAAGAGCATTCTATAGCCAAACTCAGGGTCAGAATTGTTCTATTGTCACACAAAGATACCAGATGAAACCCCAACACAACTAACCTGAAAACATTTTATATTCTGTTTTACAAAAAAAAACTTGTTTATTCAGATCTATAAGATCTTAGAATTTCAATAAAACAAACCTCATTGTAATTCATTAAGAGATGAAAAAGTTGTTGTAGAATAAAAGTGATGCCACACTCTCCACAGTGTGGCTTTGGTTGCTGTGTATATCTCATACTTTTTAGGGTCAAAAAAGATTTTTTCTATTGGAAAACCTCTCCCTATGTGTACTTCTCAGCATAGTCTAAAAGGATTTGAATATATTAATGGTTTAACAAGACTAACATAATAGACTAAACAATAAACCAATAGTATTTTGATATGTTTGGAAGTAGAAAAGATTATTCTCATATTATGAGACCATAGAGAGATGTTGAGAAAAGATTTATGCTACAAACGAAAGGAATTGGAATGAACCTTCAGGTAAACTGTAATAGGTTATATCAGAAAAAGAGTTGTTCAAGGTGAAGAAACATCTGAACAAATGATCAATAAGTATGTTAGAAGAGAAACAAGATGTACCTTGAGGTGAAATCTAAGAGGTTATATGTCAAGAAGATTTGGTCTAGGTGGAGTAATATGTCAACAAAAGATTACTAAGTATATCAAAGGAGAAACAGATACTATAAATAACAAGTAGTTAAGGGAAAAGATAGTTTAAGGAAAGAAGTAGTAGGAGCCAAAGATAATTGTAGAAAGAAGTGATAGAAAATGTGTTAGGATACTCACTAGTAGACTTGATATGAGTAAGAAACATATTTGAAAAAAGTACAGGTTTCTTAAAGTAGAAATAAAATAAGAGAAGAGATTGTTAGAAGTGAAGTTAGTTAGAAAGAATTTTTCTTTCAAGAAGGTTCTTAGGCTAAAAATGTTTAGAAAAAGATTTTCTCATAAAAGATTTATCTCGAAAGGATATCATCGTGGAAATAGTTATTGGATAGAGAAAACTTTTGAAGAAAAGAATTTTCTATAGTAGAAAGTTATAGTAAATACAAAATGTTGTTTGTAAAACTGATTGTATATAGAAAATAATCATGCATATAGATTTCTGTTATAAAAATGATATTCAATATGGCCAATTTGTATTGAAAAAGTTATAATCTTTGGATGGTTTTCTGAGAAAAAGATTTCTCATATAAAAGCATTAGCAAAAATGCAAACTTTCTTAAAAAACACATCATATATTAAAAGTTGTTTTGAAAAAGTCTTTGCATAAAGCATATATTCATGAAAAAGATTTTCCTATTACAAAAATTATCTGCATCGTAAAAACTAGTTTTCTATAAGAAAATGTTACGTAATATGCAAAGTGTCTTTGAAATCTTTTTTCTTATATGAAGATTATGTTAGAAAAGATTTCTCATATAAAAATTTAATCTAATATGTGAAATTTTCATGAACAAAGTAATCTTAAAAGGAATAGGTTTTGGGAAAAGGTTGAAAATCTTCTTGAAAGAAGATTTCTTATATGAAACAAGGATTCAACCGAGAACGAATTTCTGAAACAAAGATATCTTATAAGGAAAGCTCTCTTGAAAAATATTTCTTATATGAAAAGGGTTTGTTAAAAAAGGACTTTCAATTAAATATTTTATTCGTAAAGATAGACCTACTACAAGTAATAACTAGCTTTTTTATGTGCTATTCTTAATATCCTTATTGAAACTTATTATTTGTTTGCCAAGAAATGAATAGCTTGAATGGGGGTGATTTTTCTTGATAGGCTTTTTAAAGGAATAAATTTGTCTTTTGTATTATGTAAGCTTATATTTATTATTTTTCTTGGTTACCTTAATTTTCCACCACTCTCTTTCTTCTTCCACACCTCTCATCCCTTGTTATACATTACAAGTTTTTTGCTCATTTTCAATTGTTTTCTACATTCAATCCTTTCTTCTTTAACATATCTAGTATGTCACAAAACCTAAGAGGAAGAGGAAGACCAGCTGGCTCCAAAGAGGAAAAGGAAAAAGTCACAAAAGCTTCAGCTAGGAGGAGATACTTGGAGTCCAAATCAAAATTAAAGAAAGGTTCAGCTCCTTCTGACACTACAATAGACAGTGAAGCTGGCCCCTCCATACCAGCCTCAAATGTAAGTTCTAACTCTTACTATATTTCTATTTATATCCAATTGGCTTGTTCTAACAAAACACATGGTATAGCAAGAATTAATAGGGGTTAGTAATGCTGTTGAAATGCATTTAGGCATTAGTGGTCCTAGTTGTTTTACAACAACCAGAGGTTCTTCAGTAAGTTGTCATTATTCTAGTCTCCAACTAGAGTTCTAATAAATTTATGCATAGGCTATGTCAGAAGATATAGTGATTTTGGTTTCTGAGGAAGAATGTGAGAGAGAGTTTAGGGAAGATTCAGAGGTTAAAGACAACTCAAATCAGTTCAAATGGCCTAAGGTAGTAGGATTGGAACAGATCTTACAGGATATGGAAATTGTAGAACAAGCTGCATTTCTGGACATTCAAGAGTCAAGAGTGGGGACATATGATTCTGTAGAAATTGAGAACCAAGGTATATTGAAAACCCATTTGATATGTAAGAAAGGTTAAAACTAACAATAATAGATGTAAACATAGGACAAGCAGGTAAGAATACACATGTGAGAGAAAAGATATTTTACTTATCTTAGATATATTAGACAATAATGATGGAGAAGATCAAGGGTTACACAGGAAAATAGAAACTCCATGGCCTAAGATTTTAGGATTGGAGCAAATGGTACAGGATATGGGGATCAAGAGGGTGAACCACTTTGAAAATCAATTGAGAGGAACAGTTATAAATCCTGGTAAGTATCAAAAGCATGATTCAAATTTGCAAATTGGGAGACTAATTTGAATTATCTAGATATTGAAAAATCAATTTTAGGTATAATACAATCATTGAAGTTCTGAATTTCTGGTCTAACTATGGGAAAATTGTACAGAGAGAATTGGAAGAACAGAGGAGGATAGTGATGATGAGAATAGGCAGGGGATGAATGAGAGAAGGAGGAAAGGAAAACAGGGTAGGTAAAATTTGGAAATCTTTCTTAGAATCAGGGCTAATGAATCTTCATTACAGTTTTGAGATTATCTCATATTAGTGGTATGTTGCTGGAAAAATGATAAGTGAAAAAATCGTAAGATTAATAGATTTAGGATATGAAAAATTGCCAGATTTATGGATAGAAGAAGATTCAGAGTTAAGAAGCTCTGAAAATTCAGGTTAGGAGAAACAATATGACTCTCCTTTAAACAAAGATTTTGCTAATTTATTGAAAATAGAATCTTCTCAACACTTTTCTTCTTCAAGATATAATAGTACAAGCCTGGATATAGGTAATATTTCTAATGTTTTCAATTTTGAAACTACCTACTAATAAGGAACCAATAATAGATTCACACCAGCCCAGTCCCAGTTCTAGCTCAGACAGCATCTTTCAATCTTTCCACACTACCTTGCATTCAGATATCCACAATCAACATGATTCCGCTCTTGGCACCAGTCTCCCTCATTGTCAATCTGTTGCATCTCAGTCCACTGTTGATCCTACTACTTTCAACAGTGCAGAAATTATAGTAATATCTTCAGACTCTGATTCTGATAGATCCTGTTCAGACTCCAGCCTTGAGGAGACTACCAGCTACCTTATTCAACAATATTCCAACACTTTTACCTGCTTATCCCATACTCCTCCTTCAAGATCTACCTCTAGTCAATCACCCAAGTGGTCTATGGCTAGAATTACTCAGTTGTTCAATGAACATTTACCACAAGATTACCCTGAGCCAGGAAGATTTGGCTATACAGGAAGGATATCTGGTGAAGAGTGGTTAAGCCTACTTTGTGGAATATCTGCTGAGAGTGTTGATCCTCCTATTCTTGAAATGCCACTTCAAGATTCCAGTTGTGGTAGTACTACCATATATGATATTGACAGCTTTATTGCAAAAGCCAAATGCTTATCTGTAGCAAGCAAGGGTCTCAGAGTTCAGTTTGCACCCAGTTGCCTGAAAAATATTTCCTCAGATCTCCATCTTTTTTCCAAGATTGAAGAAAAGCTACCTTCAGGAAAGATTCATGCACACCAGGTTCCACTTCATCATATTCCACATTTCTACCTTGGTCATCTAGCTTCCTCCCTTTATCTGCCTCTGTATGTTTTCTTACCCAGACTTTGGAGTAAAAATGTCACAAAAAACTCCTATATTGCCAATCAACATCTTCAGCAATGGATGGATATAGGATTTATTCCAGCAATTCAGAGACATTGCCCAGCAGATATTATTCAGCATTTGCCTCTTTCTTTTACATCTGCCTCTATGGATGTTTTTGCAAGAGGAAGAGAGTTAGGAATACAGGAGGGAAGATTTGAAAGTGGAAAAAGACAAGAACTGCATTACTTTCTCTCAGGCAAGTATCTGAGGAGTATTTGGCAGGATATGATCAAGTTTTCGCAGAGAACTGGTTATACACACTTTCAGGATATGTTTTTATTGCTAGATGCAAAAGACTTGAAATTGGAGCTTAAGGCATCAAGTATGGCTGGATCCTGGAAGTTGTTTATGGAAACCCTGGATGGAGAGGTTGACTTCAATTGTTTGAATGAGAACTTTCAGTTCTTGGACCTGGGGCAAGAGGTGTCCTCTCAGGATAAAAGTGTCTCATGCTTTCTCAGATCCTGTTGTCTGGAGAATAGTTTAAGAGATATCAAACTAAAGAGTCCAGGTTTGAAAGCAACAACCTATTCCTGGGCTTTAACAACAGCTACAGCAAACCAAACCTTAGTATACTCTAAGTGCTCCACCCAGTATCTTAATGGACTTATTTATTCTCAACTCTATTCACCTCTGAAGTCAATCTTTGATGCTGGTAGTACCTACCCATTACAAAATTCTAGTTTGGATTACCTGTCTTTATGTCCAGAGATTTTTAAGCTTTGGCAATCATCAGGCTCAGGGGGGGAGAGATTTCAGGTGGATAGGGAAAAGTTAGAAAAGGCATACACTCATTCAAGGGACAGAGTTCTTTTGGCTTTGAAGGCTGCAATGCAACAAAGAAGATCTTTTGGAATCAGACAAGAACATAGATTATCTTTCCAATTATTTCAATCATTGAAAGATAGAGAACTTGAAATAAGTTTCTCTCAGCTTCCTAGCTGCTACTATATGCAAAACTCAGAAGAAATCTTTCACTTTCTTTATGGAAACTTTTTGAGATTTGGATTGGCTTTGGAGTTTACAACTACAAAACTAAAAGCAACAAGTTTTGAGCAATCCCAGGACTTATCCAGGATTTTCAGAATGTTTCTTCAACTCCAAAGAGGCTCATTCACCAATACCCTACTCCAAGCACAAGGGGATCTTTGGAGAAGTCAGATAAGAACTGGACCCAATCTGGTTCCTGGTTTGGGCTTGAAGGACAGTCTAGCAAAATACAACTTCTGTTGGATAACACCATCTACCCTGGATTGGAATCACTGGGTATTTGAAAAAATGTTTTCCCAATCTACCACCTTTAACTATATTCATATCCATCCAACTGCTTTACACAAAGCTAAAGACTTGCTCTCTCAAAAGTCTCAGTGGGAGTTATTGGAAAAGTTTGGAGAACTTTTGAGGGAAATTCAGGACAGCTCAAGTCAGAAGACCTACAAGATTCTTGCTTTTCTTGGGACAATGGTAATCCAAAAGTTTAGAACAGATGTGTGGACAGCACTGTTTAAATTTTGTGACTTTCAGTGGTAGCAGGATAGTGAAAGAAAGAAAGAACTAGCCTTGAAAGGACAACTATCATTGGACTATGAGAATGTTGTGGGGTTTGCACCATCCAGGTTTACCAGAATTAAGTATTTCAACAAACACAAGTTAACCTTGCAAGAAAGATAGGAGATCCTGTTTCACAGTTCAGATAAGTGGGAAAAGCAAGAGCTCAGGCAAGCTTGGAAGGACAAACCTTATAGGCTTTATTTTGACAAGTGCTATTCAATGATCTCAGCTGCTTGTGATGCAGAAACTGCAAAGTGTTGGGAATATTTACTTGTGCAAACACAATTTGCAAGAGCAAACTTTCTTTTACCATCACCAGCCAAGCATTCCTTCCTACAGAAACAGGCAGTTCAAGGTCAGTTATCTAGGATTTACTGGCTCCCAATAATGCATCAGTCTTGGGTTGTCTCTTCCAGGTTGAGAAGAGTACCATTAAAAGGATCAAAAGAAGATAAATGGGATCAATGGAGTATTGACTATTACTGTCCAATTCCAGATAAGTATGAATCCCCAGATGATCTTTTTATGGGAAAACTGGAATCTGCAAAGGTGTTGGAAAGATTTCAAAAAAAAAGATCCTAGAGATACCATGTTTTATTAAATTTTGAAACTTTGATTTGTTGAATTCTTTATAATTAAATATTTTGCTGTTGGATAATTATAAAAAACATAATTTGTGTAAGAAAACGTTTTCTAAAACTTTTTCTTATTGGGAAAAGCATTCCATATCACAAAACAGATTTCTTCTGTGAAAATCTTTGCTTCTGAAAATCTTTTTACATATAAGAGAATAATTGTTTGGTAACATCATTTGTCAAAGAAAATTATATTAAATAAGCAAAACCTTTCATGACAAAAAAGGTGAACAAAGTAAAGAAAATTGTATTTATTAGAAAAAGATTTTCCTGGAAAAATTTCGTTCGTGTGTTGGTCAGACCTGGGCTGCGACATTCTTTCCCTTTTTTTGCATAGGCCGGCCGAAGAGTTTGTGTCTTGCCCTGTGATGGTTTGTATTTATGTCTTTTCTTATGTGTCTGGAGAAAGGTATGGCTTCGTCTTGCTTTCTTCTTAGGTCCTGTTTGGGGGGAGGGTGAGTTCTGGTTTTGAGGTGTTTGATTTTTCACATGAGAGAGTGAAGCGGGTCGTTAGATTGTTTGCAGGTTTTGTTTTCACCAAGGCTAGCGCTCTATGCCGTTTCTTGTACCTTAATCAACGAATACCTGATGATCAAAAAAACAAAAACCGCAAAACAAAATTGGAAAAAGAAAAGTCACCTATTTCCTTGCATCTTTCTCGTCCGCTACACCTCCAGTGACTGAAATTCCACCACTATGAGAAATCATTGCGAGACTGTCTTCCGCCTCTGATCTGACCTGTCCTCGGCAACGGCTTGGGTAGTTTTCACGCATCTGTCTCACCCTTCCTCCTCTTTCTGGGCCTTCAGCCTTCTCTCTCGTGGGGTTTTGGCCCCCCTCCTGGTCGCAGTTCAGTTTTCTTTTAAGCACTCATGTATTGACATTCCTACACCTTACCCCTCACTTCCTTACATGCTTCACTTAGCGGTTTGCATGGTCGGCAAGCCTTTGTTCCTTGTCAACACCCGGTTTCTAGCTTCGGGCACTTGGTGATGTAGTTGGCCTGGTGGTCCTGGTCTCGGGTATGGTACTCTCGCCTCAGTGGCTCGGTCAGTTAGGGTTAGGAGTTAAGTATATTGACCTATAGAGACAGGACCATAGCAGCTAAGCTAACCAAGGACACAGCCAGTCCGAGCACCATCAGGTCTGAGAAGAAGCACAACAAGCGAGGAGACAACTACCTACAAGAAGAAGGAAGAAGCAACTGTGATGAAGGCAACCCTGCACAACGACAATGGAGGATATGTATAAAGCCCACATCAGGCCCGAGATCAGGAGTATAAGGCCCTACCTGATGGCCTGGAGTAAGGAAATCAGACCACGCGCAAATCATAATTGTTGCAGAAACCCAAGACCAGGAACTTTTGTGACAAGCTATATATACCAAGCAAGGAAGTAGGAACACCAAGAAGAAGGAGAAACCAAATCACTTTTGAAGAAAGGCATATCAACATAGCAAGACAAACTTGGAAGCATGATAATAAGAGAGAATAAAAGATTCAACAGAACTTTTAAGCTAACACAATCAATTAAATCCAATCACAGGGAAAAGGTGAATAAAGGACGAAAAACAAGTAACAGGAACAAATAGTAGCAGGAGAAATCATCGTTCAAATAAAACCATAAGGCAGAATTCAGACAAGTACGAAATACAAATCTTTTTTTGTAATTTTATAGCAAACTAAGGCTAGTGGTGGGAGGGTTTTGCCTTTAGTAGTGTTGACATGGTAAGTGTCCAAGAATCAAGTATACTGCGTGCCTGGTTCCAGAGCCGTTGGTTCAGAAGAAAATCCATGATAGTATACTTGGTAGTCGAATCAAGTAGACACCGGTCAAGGTTGTAAATGAAGAGTTGCTCTTCAGTTAGGCCAGGATCTGGATATGGCATACAGGTAGTATGTCCACGATCAAACCTGTCTCCACAGAGACATTTTCTTCCCCATCCAAATATTCCCCTTCGCCAGGCAAGAAAACGAGCCTGATCCGTGGCAGGTGCAGTGAGTACGACATCAAAGTCAGAACCAGGAACACGGTCAGAAACCATTGAGACCTGAAGAAGCTTGGCGGAATGTGGACCAATAGTGGAATGAATTTGATTGAATTTCTGAAGACAGAGCTCGTGTAGAATTTTATCCCGAAGTGAAGATATTGGTGTTTCCTGAAGGTTGGATAAGTGGCTTGCGAAGGCAGGAGGTGGATTGAGAAATTGAAATAGAAGTGGATTGGACTTGTTAACCCGCATATGGTGATGGGATTTTGGATACCAGCAGTGGCGATCAAGGATGGTACGTAATGGATTCAGAAGATTCATAGCCATTAGATGGAGGTAAAATCTAGTGAAAAGCTGCTGAGCCCGATCACCAAATGGTAGAAGACCTAACAAGTGTGATGTGATATGAGGCCTGTTAGCATTTCCTCCTGCAATCCATGTAAGACAATTGTTGTACGTGTTGTTGATTGCAATCCAACTTTCTGACTTCCGATTGC
>Ga0307509_10011828_pt1 | contig 10502 bp, 8 predicted proteins | sample 10_EM_MG_FD_202245 | JGI IMG/M metagenome (GOLD analysis project Ga0307509, IMG submission 202245) | Populus trichocarpa ectomycorrhiza microbial communities from riparian zone in the Pacific Northwest, United States - 10_EM | ecosystem: Host-associated > Plants > Roots > Unclassified | place...
GATAATAAGGGTTCGGGGTTTTTCGCCAGCACGGATGCAGAGTTGTTAGGTTGACTGGGCTTGACAGACGATCCAGCGCCGGGTTGTGCCTGTGGAGAAGGCGAAGCTTCTGCCGACCCACGGGCGCCTCCGACGGCAAGATGCGCCTGTGGTTGCGAGGGTCTCCCCAAAATCTCTGGTGCGTGCGACAAACCGGGTTGAGATTGGGAGTGATGCTCTTTCCGGGCACATTCCAAGAACGTTCGATCTCGTCGCGCTCCCTCGCCCTATCCTTCTTCGAGTGCTTCGCGCCGTTCCTGCCGTTCAGTCGGCGGCGTTCGAACGCATCGACGTCGCTGAGTGCGCTAGTGTCGGCAAAGTCGAGCTCGACGATATCGTCGCGGTCGTCGACTGGTGCGCGCGGGTATGGACACAGGAACGATTCTTCATGGAAGCGCACGAGCGCACGCGGCGCAGGAGAGGTATCGATGTGAGGACCGGGCACGGTGGCGGCGGGGGCAGGGGTAGGGCTGGCCGTCGCTACGATTGGAACGGGTTCGGAAGGCGCTGAGATACAAGGCGGGACGGACACAGCCGCACTTAGCAGAACGGACGGCGCGGAGTGATGGGATGGCAAGGGAGGAGGGGTAGCAAGCACCTTCTCAGACGACGCAAATACACGTAGCGGAGGGCGCGGCGTGACGTCGCCGAGCTCGTGCTTCCTAGCCCGATTTGCATGAGGCCCCGGTCGCTCTTCAACTGGCAAGTCGGCCTCATGCGGATCGTCGCTGCTTTCCACATCACCCTCGTATCGGCGCTGCGAGGACGCGACGGTGCTCGTGCGACTGGGTGGCATACCAAGTAGCGCGGAGATCACGTCTCGCGTGAGAACCTGCGGGAGCTGTGACGCTGTGGGCTGCGGCGAGTGGATCAGTTGCGCCGCGGCAAGATGGGTGGGAGACGTGGATTCGGAGGACTCGGGCTCAGAGGAGGATATATCGCTATGTTGATGTGCTTGTGCGAACTTGAGACGCGTGGACGGGGGCGCAGACGGAGGTGGAGGAAACGGTTCCGAGCTCACGTGACGGAGTGGGGGAGGTGTTGGCGCCGGCAAGCCAGGCGGGGGAGGTGTGGCGGAAGCAAAGATAGTATCAAGGAGGGCAAGGCTCTTGGTGGTGGTAGTAGGCGGTTGGTTCACAGGGGTGGAAGTAGGGTGGACGAGGCAGACGCGGAGGCAGAGGCAAAAAGGGTCTCCATCGTCACTTTGCCGTTATTGGTCGTTGGGGCTGGAGGGGCGGACGGGATGAGTTTCGAGAACAACTTGTCCAAGTCTGATACTATCCCATTGCTGGCACTAGTCGGGGGTTGATGTGCTGCCTTGTTGTGGGAGAGTCGCAGAAAGAGGCATCTGTGGGCGATGTTGCGCTCGCCTCTTGGAATCCCATGTCAGTCGAAGTGGGAGGTTGTTCGTGGCGAGGAGGCCGATCCAAATTGTACGGATACGGCTCGCCTTTACGAATGAAGGTCATCAGTCTAGAAGGGGGGATAATTGATTCAGCTCGGAGGTTGAAAAATAATTCAGTGGAGTGAGTACTCGCCTCTCCATGGTATCCGACAACGGTTCGTGTTGTTCAGCGTCGGAGCCCAAAAACCAGAACATGACGGTCTCTTGTCCGGCAATTGATTGAGGAGATAGCGCCAGTTGATGAGCGGATCGTTGGCAGATGTGGGACGGCGGCAGGAGTCCGTCCAACTCTCGGTGAGCGATTTGCCAGTGGGGGCCGATTTGGCCATTTTGAGGCGCTTGGCGGTGAACTCAAGAAAGGAGCGATACACGAGGTATTCTCCTTCAGCCGCTTGGACTGCGTCTTCGGGATAGATTGGATGAATGTAGTCGTGCATCACTGAACGATTGAGAATGAAGAGGCCGTAAGGGGAATATAGGCAGCTCTGAGAGGTTGGAACTGTGAGCAGAGGGAGGACGATTCGGATAATAGGTGTTTGGTGCACACCGCTCAAAGAGAAAAATTGCGCCCTCGAAACCATCCTTTAGCCACTTTCCGTCGTGAAGTCTGCATGGACAAATGTGGCCGAACTGGTTGATGAGGGGGACTATGGTCGGACCTATGCGACGTAGGCCTTTCAGATCGTTTCGAACGCTGAGGCACCGGTACACACGGCGGGACAGACACGGGAGCAGTCAGCGCAGAGTACAAGTGCTAGGGATGGGGGATGGCAGGCGAAGAGGGACACCGTCTCGGGCGATGCAGCAGACCCACGTTGTGGGTCATGCGGTGTGACGTCGCCTAGGTCGCACTTCCTGACCACGATTCGCTTGTGTCTGCGGCGGATTTTTGAGCAGTGAGCTGGCCTCATGCCGATTGCCGCTCGCGTGGGGTCACAAGTTGGGAATAGGGCTGGACGGGGTAGAAGCGTAACAAGCATTAGCAGAGGCGAAAAGGCTTGGCCACTTCCTTGCTGCCTAGTCGCTTACGGAACGCTAAAGTGAATACGGATGAATGAGCGCTCAGAGCATGGGATGCACACAGAGACCAATTCCGAACGTTCATGTCCACGTGGCTTCCTCCGAGTCGTTTCGAACTTCCGTGCGCCGTCACGGTCAGTGTCACGGATCACGTGCCTCGAGTGTTCACTCCAACTTCTTTGTTTACTTTTTTGTACGGTCTCACATTACATTAACTAAACCTGTGGGTTGACTCACCGGTGCAATCATGGACTCTGATAAGTGCGTTTCAAGTCCCTCCAGAAAAGACATACTAACTGATGAATCTCCGTTTCCATATACTCCAAATCCCGTCAACTAACTTTTATCTCAACCAAGTGGCCATTTCACCGACTATTCATCCGACTGCACCTCCGAGTCTCTGGTGCCGATTATCGCGGATCCAAGTTCGGGAGAGGGCCTTATTCATCGCCCCAATGTCGAAGATAGCAGTGAGTGGTCAATAATCGCTGGTCCCTTTATGGAGAGATTACTAAGTAAGGGCGGCATAGGCCAACTTCACCAACATGTCACAATCGGATCCCTCCCTGAGGATGTTCTCCTCAATTTTTTCAAATACATCTCCGATGAAATGTATTACAGTTACCGCTCAAACGAGGAGTGGCCCATGCTGGTGCACGTATGCCAAAGATGGAGAAATCTGGCGTTTAGATACCCACGTCACCTGAACCTGGAACTCATCTACAGACCTTCCGAAAGATCGGTGAAGGTGATGCTGGATATCTGGCCAGAATTACCAATATACATATGGGCCTTCGACTTCACGATGGAGGAGACTACAGACAATGTCGTTGCGGCCCTCAGGCTCAATCATCGAGTGTCTGGGATCCGCTTCAACCAGCTTACAAATTCAACATGGAAAACATTTGCGCCACTGATGGAACAACCATTTCCCGCGCTGACACATTTTTCGCTCCGGCCCCGGCCGTATTTTCCAAAACATGTGATTTCTCGTTCTTTCTTGGGCGGATCTGCACCACGTCTACAAGACCTCGACTTGGACTCCCTTTCATTTCCAGCATTACCAAACCTACTTTTGGCCGCCACCCACCTTGTCCGCCTTCAGTACGACGATATCCCATCTTCTGGGTACATTTCACCTCGAGCAATGGTCACTGGCCTCTCCGCGCTAACCCGGCTTGAATCACTTTCCCTTACATTCCAATCACCCGGAGATCTCCCAGACAGGACAATTCGAATTCCACTTCCGCACACGCGCATTCTCCTCCCTTCTCTCACCTATCTTCGTTTCCAGGGTGCTCCTGAGTACATGGAGGACCTCGTGGCCCAAGTTGATGCCCCTTTATTGGAGAGTATTGTGATCGAATTATTCCTTCAGGAAGTCCTCAAAGTTTCAGAGCTGGCAAAGTTCCTCCGTCGTGCAGACAAGCTCTCGTTAGCCCATCACGCACGAGTTATTTTCAAGTCTGTCTCCATTTGCATCACGCTTTCATCACCGAAATTACTATTTAGGCATATTGTTCCTAAAACTCTCATGCTCGATCTCACCTGCGACGTGTCAGCTTTGCGGCTTTCATGTCTTGCGCAGTTCTGTGCATCATCTTTGCCTACCCTTACCCCTTTTGAATCCCTCTACATTGACATCCCAATATATTTCGCGTCGGAAGACTTCATAGACAACCCGGACCCCCAATGGCTGGAGCTTTTACGCATTTTTACCGCTGTGAAGCATTTGCACCTATCCAAAACTGTCGCTCGCCATGTCGCACTGGCTCTGAGAGGGCTTTTGGTGGGACAGGTCGCGGAAGTGCTACCAGCGCTGGAAAATGTTTTTATACCAGGTTTGGAGCCTTCTGGACGTGTTCTGGAAGCGATTTCTGACTTTACTGACGCGCGACGGCATTCCGGCCACCCTGTTTCTATCCGCGATTGGGAGTGAGAGGTTCACTATACAGAGTAAGGAAATGGATCGAGGGGTCGATGATTGATAGGCGCTTTCCGCTTTCCCTTCCATAAAGATTTGGTCACATCCACTAACTGCTACCGTTTCTCCTCTACACTTTGTTTGGTTCCCGGGACTTCAGTTGAGCTGTGCCTTTTTGTTACCGTCATCGTCATCGATCTCGTTCAAGTTCTGTGATATCTCGCATTTGTTTTGAGCCATGTATATAGGACTGGTAATTTTCATGATCCCACGAACGGAAACTTTGGAATTAGATGCAACAGGCGATCGATGATCGATGATCAGTCGCGATCTTGGCAGTGCTCCCAAATGGCTCGTCTACCCCACCTTTAGGCGGTGGTCCATATGGCACATAGTATGGTTTATGATAGAGTGCCGAATTGAGGGCGATGACAAATTGGATGCCCACACCGTCAGATCATATGTCCGATACAGACAGAGCTCGTTGGGCCTTGGCATCGAGCCCGGTTACGCTGAACAGGCGTCACTGATCCCAAACTATTACTGTAGTATACCCTGTAACGGATGAAATTAACCTGTCCTATCGCACGTCAGCAATAGGACCTGCGCTTTGGAGAGGGGGCCGTATAATTTTCAAGGACATTTAACGACTGGTGGGCGTAGACGGGTATCGAGAGTTCCAGCCACTGCCGCGTCCCCCCTATTCGTTCACAAAGCTCAAAGGTTCTCTCGAGGCACGCACGTACACGCGCAGGAACTCTGCATCGAATATCAATACATGTCAGTGCAGGTGTGGGTACATCGCGCGACAATACATCGACACTGATATCTCGGTGCAACATGAGGGAACTGGGACGGGGAGCGGGGAGAGGAAGGGGAGAGGGGGAAGATAAGGGAGAGGGGGGCAGAGTGAGAACAACGCAGCAATTTGAATACAAGGCTGACTAGAAACGCTACGCCCGCGCACGATACTCCGTCCAAAGCCGATCCACGAACCAAGGATCAGTCTATCGAATCAAACCACGGGAAACGAATGAAGCGCCACAAATGAAAAGAGGGAAAGGGACGTACTTGGATCAGACTGAGCACCGCTCTCACAAATTCGTTACGGTCCCTCGTCGCAAACGAGCCGTTGTCGTTCGGATGGGCATGTGCGGCCTCGACGATCGCAGCGCTCGCTGCAGACTTGCTGAGCGTCACGGTCGCTGCGCCATTAGTCCGCACCTGCGTCGTGACGGGGGTTGGCGCTTTGCTATTGGGTCTACTGGGGATGTGCTTGGCCCTGGACTTGGATTTGTTGTTGCTGGACAGAGGTGTAGTTGCCGGTCCTCCAGTGGGCGATGATGGCTCGAGGGGGTTTTCACCAGCGGGGATGCCGAATAGTTAGGTTCACTGGTATTGACAGATGACCCAGCGCCGGATTGCGAGGGCGGGGAAGCCGAAGCTGCTGTTGACCCACGAGCACCTCCGTCGGTAAGATGGACCCGTGGTTGTGACGGTCTCCCCAAAATCGCTGGCGCATGCGACAAGCCCGGGTCGAGAATGGGAGTAATGCTCTTCCTGGGCACAGCCCAAGAACGTTCGATCTCCTCGCCCTTCCTCGCTCTATCCCTCTTCGAATGTTTCGCACAGTTCCTGTCGTTCAGTCGCCGGCATCGGAGGTGTCGACAGCGCGCAGTGCATTGGTCTCGCCAAAGCCGAGCTCGACGACATCACCGCGGTCGCCCAGTGGTGTACGCGGGTGGGGCCACATGGAAAGGCACAAGCGCACGGGTCGCAGGGGAGGTGCTGACGCGGGGAGCGAGTACAGTGGGGGCAGGAGAAGGGGCAGAGGCCGCCGCCGCTTCTATTTGAGCGCTCAGAAGGAGATGGGAAAGACGGTGGGAAGGATGCGACAGCAATTGGCAGGACGGATGGCGCAAAGTGATGTGATGGCCAGGGAGGAGGGGTAGCATGTGACCTCTCAAACGACGCAAATCCACGTAGCGGAGGGCGCGGCGTGATAGTCCTGCTTCCTGGGCCGCTTTGCGTGTATGTGGTCGCTCGTAGATCCGCGAGTCGGCCTCATGAGGATCGACGCTGCCCTCCACGTCATTCTCATGGCGGCACTACGAGGACGTGACGCTGCTCGTACGACCGAGTGGCGTGCCAAGCAGCGCAGAGATCACATCCTAGGTTAGAAATTGTGGGAGCTATGAAGTTCTCATCGATGGAGAGCAAACACATTGCGTAGCAGCACGACATACGAGAGACAACTAGGAGGGTTCAGAGGTGTCTGGCTCAGAGATATGGCGATGTTGTAGCGCAGGTGAGGCTGCGCAGTGGGGTTCCTAGGAATGGATATTGGAATTGAGGCAGGACAGTATGAGTGAGGCCTTTGGGACACGAGAGGGCGTCGGGGCAATGTCAAAGGGGATCTCAAGCAGGAATAGAAAGTTATACCCGGATAGGAGGTACTAATCCAAAATTAAAGAGCGGGATAGTGGGAGGCACAGAAATGAAGGGAGATCCGAAAAAAAAACAGAGGAGCATAACCACAAGGAGGGTTGGTATGTGGTCACGTACGCTCTGTTTCACGCAACGCGGACGCTGGCCTGACATTGTGCCTAGGCGAACGTGGACTGGTGTGCAGACGGTGGTGGAGACTGAGCTCAAATGATGGGGAAGGGGAGGCAGATAGAAAGATGGTACCGAAGAGGGGAAGCCCTCTGTTGGCGGTGATTCATAGTGTAGTAACAAGGTTGGAGGACAGATAAGACAGATGCGGAGACAGATGTGGAAGCAGTGGAGAAAAGGATCTCGAGGGTTACTTTTGTCACTACCTTCGAACAGATGCCAAGGTGGAAAGTGATGGCTTCCCAAACCCTCATTGGAATCAGCACACTGTATATAGGTGCAAAGGTGGAAATGATCATGAAAGGAAGGCCAATCTAAGAGAAAATAAGAATGAGAGGAACAGGAAGAGCGACGAAAGTCTCACCAGCAACATGGACACTGCAAGGAAACCTAGAGAAATGACAGGACATGGAACATGGATCAAATGGAAAAGCAAGAACCCAGAAGATGAGGAAGGAACATCCCAGCGAACCGGCTGAATCATAAGTGAGGTTTTAGTGGGTAGGACTGCATAGTGCCCACCTGAACATTCAGGTGGGTACTGCACTATGTTTTGAGCCCCACACTACCCCTAACCCAGGGGTGTGTGTAAATGCATTTTACCCTCACAACCAGACCTCGGTCCAGCTATAGCGTGATAAGTGGGGCTGGTTTATCCTCCTGCCACTTATCACTTATTTCTGAAGAAATAAAGCGCTTTCAAAAAAAAAAAAAAGGAAAGTGATGGCTTAAAGTGGCGCGCAGAGCACAAGTTGCTCGATAAACTACACGTGGGGGCTAACCTCGATGTTGCGTGTCCCTCTATAACTTCCTCGTCAGGCTAGTGACGGACTGGGTTTCGTCCCTCGTGTGAGCGTGGTTTAAGGCGGGACTCGGGGGATGCCACGTGAGGTGGGTGCTTCGAGTACTAGTAGTAAGTAATACGTAATACAAATGCCGCCTGCTCATCACCGCGAGTTGTGAGTTGATTTACCGTTGGAACCATGGACTCTGAGAAGTACGTCTCATGTTCCTCAAAGACCCAGCGTATAACTGATCTCGTTTTGACATTTCCTACATCCCGTCGGCCGTCATTTTCTCACAATGAAGTGATGACTTCGCCGACCACTCATCCTACAACACCTCCCTGGTGTCAAGTACAGAAGGCGCGAATACAGAAGAGGGAGTTATACACCGCAGTGGTGAGCAACTAGTCGAAGACAGCGGTGCGTGGTCAACCAAAGCACCCCGTGCAGCGTGATTACTGAGACTGAGTGGTATAGGCCCACTTCACCAACAGCTGACAATCGGAACCCTCGCTGATGACATTCTCCTCAAAATATTCAAAACCTTCATTGATGAAATAGACTATGAATTCCCATCCGAGGAGTGGCATACGCTGGTACATGTATGCCGAAGATGGAGAAATCTGGTGTTTACATCTCCACGTCACCTGAACCTGGTACTCGTTTGCCGATCTCCCTACAGATCGGCGAAGAAGATGCTGGATATCTGGCCAAAATTACCCATATACGTACACGACCTCGGCCACTCATCGAAGGAGAATATAGACAATGTCGCCACCGCACTCAGGCTCAACCATCGAGTCTCGGGGATTCGCCTCGACCGCACTCTAGAATTAGCATGGGAAACATTTGCGCCACTGATGCAACATTCATTTCCCACGCTGACACATTTGTGGGTCCAGGCCGACCAGCCGTATTTTCAAAAACCTGTAATTTCTCGTTCTTTCTTGGGCGGGTCAACTCCCTCTCTACGACACCTCGCCTTGATTGGCATTCCACTTCCACCATTACTAGAACTACTTTTGTCTGCCACCAACCTTGTCTGCTTTCGGTACGACAACTGGCGAAGTTCTGGGTACATTTCACCTCAAGCAATGGTCACTGACCTCTCTACGCTGACCCGGCTTGAATCACTTTCCCTTAAATTCCGATCACCTGGAGATATCCCAGACAGGGCAATTCAAATTCCACCTCCGCACACGCGCACTCTCTTCCCTGCTCTCACAGATCTTTACTTCGAGGGTCCTTATGAGTACATGGAGGATCTTGTGGCCCAGATCGACGCGCCGTTACTGGAGAGTGTGCAGATCGCATTATTCAATCACGACGTCCCAGAAGTTTCAGAGCTGGCAAAGTTCGTTCGCCGTGCAGACAAGCTCTCATCACCCCAGGAAGCGGAAGTTATTTTTGAGTCTAGCTTCTTTGCCGTCACGCTTTCACCGAAATCACTATTAGCGAAATTTGATCCCAAAACTCTCATACTCACTCTCACATCGTGTGCCGAGCCATTTTTGCGGCTTTCAGATCTTGCGCAATTCTGTGCATCATGCTTTCCTACCCCCTCCCCTTTTGAATCCCTCCACATCGATGTTTTAATGCTATACACGTTGAAAGACCACATAGACGGCCCGGACCCCCAATGGCTGGAACTTTTACGCCTTTTTAACACTGTGAAGGATTTGCGCCTATCCACATTTACCGCCCTGCATATCGCACAAACTCTGAGAGCGCTTCTAGTGGAGCGGGTCATGGAAGTGCTACCAGCGCTGGAAAATGTTTTCATAGCAGGGCTGGAGCCTTCTGGACGTGTTCGGGAAGCGATTTCTGAATTTGCTGACGCGCGACGGCTTTCCGGCCACCCTGTTTCTATCCACGATTGGGAGTACGAGGTTCGCTTTGCGAAGTAAGGAAATGGATCGAGAGGTCGATGCTTGATAGGTGCCAGTGCTTTCTGCTTTCCCTTCCATAAGACTGACTGCTACCGTTTCCCCTCTACACTTTGTCGAGTTCCCGGGTCACCGGTTAAGCTGTACCTTGTTGTTACCATCATTGTCATCGATCTCGTTCAAGTTCTGTGATATCTCGCATTCGAATTCGTTTTGAAGCCGTTTGCGTGTACGTAGAACTGGTGATTTTCAAAATCCCACGAACGGAAACTTGGAATAAGATGCAGCAGGCGATCGATGATCAGTCGTGATTTTCGCGGTACTCCCAAATGGCCCGTCTACCCCACCTTTAGGCAGCAGTCCATATGGCACGTAGTATGGTTTGTGATAGGATGGCGAAGGCGATGACAAATTAGATGCCCACACAGTGAGATTATATGTCCGATACAGACAGATTTTGTCGGACATGGTACCGAGCCTGGTTGCGCTGGGCGGGCGTCACTGGTCCCAAGCTATTCCTGTTGTATACCCGGTGACGGATGAAAATTGATAAGTCCTATCGCACGTTAGCGATACGACCAGCACTTTGGAGGTGGGACCGTATACTTTTCAAGGATTTCTAAGGGTAGACAGGTATCAAGAGTTCCAACCGCCGTGTCCCCCTTATTCGTTCACAAAGCTCAAAGGTTCTCTCGAGGCACGCACGCACACGCGCAGGAATTCTGCATCGAATATCAATACATGTCAGTGCAAGTGTAGGTACATCACGCGACAATACATCGACACTGATATCTCGGTGCAACACGTGGGAACGGGGACGGGGAGCG
>Ga0307509_10011829_pt1 | contig 10501 bp, 5 predicted proteins | sample 10_EM_MG_FD_202245 | JGI IMG/M metagenome (GOLD analysis project Ga0307509, IMG submission 202245) | Populus trichocarpa ectomycorrhiza microbial communities from riparian zone in the Pacific Northwest, United States - 10_EM | ecosystem: Host-associated > Plants > Roots > Unclassified | place...
TTTGAAATAAAAAAATTAAAACTTTTTAAAAATACTTTTGAAACATAAAAATAAATCATCATTATGCAGTATAAATTCTTACATTTGCCATAAATCGCCAATATCATCTTAAGAGAACAAAAAAAAAAAAGAAAAAAAAAGGCAACGATTAGATTGTTGTTGTTCCGAGTATCACTTAGCACTCCTCCAGAACTATCACAAGCGACGTAAACCGTCATCTCTAAAAATTTTATGTTGAGTTATCTGGAATTGCTACTTGATTGTAACTTAAATTTTAATCATGGAATCCTCAATTATACATACATATTTAAATGATTTGTTTTCAAGCATCAATCATACCTTTTCTGCTTCTCCTTCTTTCTCTTCCAGCACAATATTACAAATAATTGATAGCTAAGAGGGACATAGAAATTAGAAATACAAAACTGTACAGAATGGAAAAAAAAAAAAAAAACTTTGTGAGTACCTTCGAGGCTCCCTTCTTGGTGGACCAAAATCAATACATAGTAATTATATGATTGTTGAGATATTAGTTAAAATTCTAGTTTTAGAAAGAAAAATCTTATAAAAAAAATTATGTTTAGGATGCTTTTAATTATATACAAAGTTTATATAAAAAAAACTATCTCTAAATCAACTTGATTAAAACAAAAAACAAATAAAATTATTAAAAAGACTCTAAAAACAAGTTTAGTAATTTTTATTTTCAAGGATTGAAGTCATTTCACTGTTTTACAAAATAAAAAAACCTTCAAACGCTATTTTAAGATTTTTTTAAAAGACAATTAAGGTTTTTTATTGTGTTAAAAAAACAGAAGACTGATTTATTCCTAATTAATTTAATAATATGATATAAACTTGGTGAAAAAATTATTTTGTTTTTCAATTTATATTTATTAACCTATCATATGAATGGTAAAAACTATTAAAACAATTCAATTAACACAAAAATAAATATGAACATAAAAGAGAAGGAGGTTAAAATTCTCCTTAATTGATTTGTCTTAAAGTTCTTGTTTTAATCTAGATACAAAAAGCTTATATATATAGATTAAATTAAAAATATTATTTTAACAAAAACATCATTAAAATGTAGCATGAATTATGATCCATAATATTTTACTATATCTATTAATGTTTTTGATAAGCGAGCTGCCATTCATGGAGATACATATTTTTAATATTGTTTTTTTAGATCATTGACGGAGACTCTACCATGAAATTAGTTTTATATGACGGGTCCACCATGTTGAACTGTTAAGCACTTTTGTTTTCATGAACACTAAACACTAATTAGCACTGGCTAAATAATTACAATTTGGAAGCTATTTAATTTCAGGTCCATAAGAATCAGAGGAAAAATCAAGCAACAGGTAAAAAATAGTTTACCGCGTTCTAAAAAACTGACTTGGTAAAAAATATACAGAGATTAGAGAATGACCGTATATTTTGAAACAAATTCAGAGCAATGAGGTTCTTAGGGATATTCTGAAAACTAGGCTTAAAATATAGAATCAAATTGAGCTAATTTCCCGATGTTTTACGAATATGAATATATTATTCTCTATTAAACTTATCCTATATGAATTCATAAAAGAATTCTAGCATGCCATGGATAACAAAATAGTTCTTGTAACAAAAGACACACACACAACTTATCGAACACCAAAATGAAACAGCATCACAAACACCCGACTTGTCCATAACATAAACTGCGAAGTTGAGGGGCTATCTGTCTGTGCATGTCAACCATAACTTATTACACATATATGTTCGATATATAAACTGATAAAGAAGAGGACAGGAGCAGCCTGCGCAGGGCGCCAAATCAACCACTCCCTGATCGATAGTGAACATACTTTGTTGAAGTCCCTGCAAATATCAAATGAAAAACCTTCATTATTGATGCGTTTTTCTTAATTTGAAGCCTAAAGGTTTCCTTTCCTTTTTGTTTTTAAATCTTTCTTAGGGCAACATTGGAGAAAGTTGCCAACTACCCTCAGGAACCTAAAACTGCTAGCAATAACTGAGAATATGATGTTGCCTCACTCAATAATTTAAACCTTTGATTGAGTGATTCTTCGAGATAGCCAAGTTAATTAGAAAATGAGATGGGCTAACTCTCCCTCTTACCTCCACTTCGCAAGTTGTTTTTTTTTTTTTTTCCTTATGTCAGAAAAGGTGTTGGATTCTCTTAAATTTAAACAACATTAACAAGGGTACCTTGTCATGAAGGGGTGCTCCACGCCCCTTCATTAATGTTCGTCATTATTCAACTTGTCACACAAAGCTTCGTTTATAATCTGGAGTCTCTTGGCTTTACGTTTCCACTTTTCAATCTCTTCGACAAGCTCGACTGTTTTCATGATGTCTGGATATTTCAATGAAGTCATTAGCTGCTCATTTTTGCGCTTCAGCTGTTTGTTTTCTTCCACAAGACCAGTAGCTTCAGAGCTAGCAACCTGTAACACAGTTAGAATAAATTCATCATATAAAGAGAATTGTTAAAAAATCCATGCTAATAATAAAAAAAAACCCTCGAATGAGAATAATAAGATTTGAATTTATAATTATTTGATCATTAAAAATCTGGTATCATGATTAAATAATCATTTTAAGTACAGTTTAATGATATTGAGAATTAATTTAACTAGCTGCTAAATTAGTTACAAAATTCCCAATAGTATCTTAATTGCATCCTTTTCTTTTCTTTTCCCTTAACTGCTTTCACAATATTGGATGGGTTCCAACAGTGAAAAGTCTTAGGACAATGCAGGGCCTGTTTAACGCCATAGAGATGGTTTAGTGAGACGGAGTGATGGATAAGAACGGCATTGCAAATCTTGGACTAATTGTCTGTTTTGTGATTTCCTTTCAAGATTTGTGTATTTTGCCGTATTGCTCCTTTGTTGAAAGTATTCGTCAAATAAAATAGTTTGATTCAGTTAGATGATTGAACGAGTAGCAGATTAGGAGAAATGAGCATACTTACTAGTTTCTCAGAAAGCACGTCCACCTTTGTGTTTTGGCCTTTAAGCTTGTTATTCAAGCGGCTAACTTCTTTCTCGAAGTGGCTAACTTTCTGTACGAAATTCTTCAGTTTTCTTTTCATCTCAACTTCTCCCTCTTTTAAGCTGGCATTGTCTTTCCTTAATTCGTTGTTCTCTTCGGTAACCTTAACCAACCTTTCCTCGTTTTCTCTTCTCGTTTCCTGTGCGGTATACAGAACAAGAGGGTACAAACTAATTATAATGGACAATAACGATACAAAATTATGGGTTGAGAGAAAATTAATGTTGTATCACCTCCTTTTTTGCCCGAGATTTCCTGTCACTCTCTTGTTTCCTTATTCTTTTCTCAAGATCAGCATTGCTTATGTTTGAAGACTGAGAACTTCCTGGTTTAGCCAACGGGGAAAGGTTCATCTGAGCACTAATGGAGGGATTCACAGTGTAAATAGCACCTGCATTTCCCAACATGTGAAAGTGTTTGGTTGTGCCGCGTTCCAAATTTAGAAGAACAAAATCTTGGTGGGAGTTGTTAGTCTTAGCTTGTATTGAAACGTAAATATTAGCTACAAGGGAGTAAAACCAAAATATCTTACGTCTCATCCAAAAACTTATAACTTTTTGCCTGATTTTATAGCTTAACTCACATTTATGTTTCCTTCCTCCCTAGCTAAGATTTTTCAAACAGCTTTTAGCTAGGTACGTATAAATTTTATTAAACAAATGAAAAATATACAAGAATTGCCATGATCGATGCAACAGACTCATAGCCAAGATCTTAAACTTAATGTCCTTAGGATTTTCATAAAATAGTACTAAAAGTCAATTTTATCAAGGGTAGCCGAAGCCTATGTGATGATGAGCTCGCTCATTTTTCAAATAACAAGAGCAATCCAAATTTAATTATACCTTGTGGTTGATCCAACCGATGAGGGAGTTGAACATTCACCAATCCATGTTTCATTGCATAACTAGGAGCTGTCCCAAACTGAAATGAGCATGCTAGAAGTGGATTTAAAAGCTTAATTAGAAAAACAAATCCTTAAAAGACATTTGTATTTTTCTTAAAGAAACATAAAATCAACAAAACATAGACCAGCTATATAATAAAAGCTTCTAGTGCTTAGCCCATGATGATACGTTTGTGTATGTTTCATACGATGAGTGATCAGAATTCCTACCATCAGGTTGAGCTGACTGGTTATGGTTTATTTGAGTGTTCACCGATTGGATTAAGTGCCCATGCCCATGACTTGGAAACGTATTTGCTCCATGTTCTGCATTCAAGATTTTGAAACTCAAATCCGAAAGAGATATCTAAAGTTTGCTCAAAGAAAAATATATGCTAGCAAAACACTAGCAGCTAAAGTTTCTGGCTAGCCAGCCTATCGTGATAAAAAACCAGCAGCTTGCATTGAGCCCAAAAGGTTAAATTTATGAGTGAAACCTTAGAACGGTTTTGTATTAATTATAACATACTAAAATCCAAAAACACACACACCTTCTGGTTGAGCCGAATATTGGTCCATGGGTATTTGATCATTCACCAATCCGTAGTTCAGTTCATCACCAGTACCATACCCGTCCAAGAAGTCTACCACAGTAAGGTTCGGTGTTAGAACATGTTAAACCCTACAAAAGATTTCAAGAACTTTCCTAGAGAGAAATGCGTGTGTGTTAAATAATTAACAAATAGAAAGCTAGAGCTTCTTGCAGCCTACGATGATGAGCTTACAATATTTGACATTTAAAAGGTAATCAAAATGATCCATAACGTTTAGTTAGCCTATGATGATAAACTGTTACATATTATCCCTCTGCTGTAGACCCCCACATATTTACATGCTGCTAGCATTCCTGTTCTCGAATATTTCTATGAGGCCATCCCTGACATTCTGCTTAAAAAGGTTTCTAGTTCATGCTATTAAAAATAAATAAATGAAGTCCTATATGTTTCAAAAAGTTTACTAAATGACAGAGTGCCAAGCGTATAGTAGATCTGTTTACAAATCCTAAATGAAAAAAAAAGAAAAAGAAATTATTCACCCAAAGTACTGATGAGTGTTAATCCATAACTGATCTGGCTGGCCTTTTCACATCAATCTAACAGAAGCATAAGAAAACTCTGTTTCTGTGTTAAAGAGATAGAGTCGAGATTCCAAGGAAGAGAACAACAACTAGTACTGGTAGACGAACATAATCAGTCATGCTATTCATAGGTAAGACCTTCATATAACAATCAATAAAGTTCTTGAACGATGAAGACTAGTCATTTCTCTCTCTCTCTCTTTCTCTTTCTCTTTCTTTTCTCTCTCTGTTTTTTTTTCTCCTGTATGAGAAGATTAAAAAAAAACTTACTTTGAGCGTCAAAGAACTTTGGGCGAGACATGATTAAGATCCCCTTTTTGATTAAGATCTGCAGAAACCAGAGAACAAAACTATGGATCAAGTTGACAAAATTCTAAATGATTGTACAACGTTTCTGGTGAGGGAGAACAGGTTTTTCTGATCAAGCAGTAGTAGATATATCTTACAGAAAAATTATGAAATGGAAATTAAGCAGAACAGCTACCAGAGCTTGATTATGAAAGAGCTGAGGATGCACCCAAGCTTTGATGAACTATGTAGGTTCCTGAAGAGGGGGACGTCGGCCAGTCCTAGAAACAGGCAACGTTGAAGACCAAGGGTGGTGCTCTTTCTTAGAATTCAGTGGCTCGAAAATCCAATCCGTCAAAATATAATGACAAAGGTTTATGAAATCCATTTTAAGATGGGATTACTGGATTTACGATACCGCACGAAAGCAGGTGAGAGGGTGAGGAATAGTTGCCCCATCCGCTCGACCTTCGCGCTACTAACGAGCTATACATCTGATTAAGATGGGCTTTTACTGTATATTTTTCGCAACCATGCTGGTAAGAAAGTAGCTGGTAAAACTCTCTGTTTAATTTAGTGAATATTACTGGAGCTTTTGTTGTTTGACAGGGTGCGTAGTAATACTTTGCCGACTTTTATATTGCACAGAACTATTCTCAACATATAAACTTTACCTGTGAAAAACCTCAGCGGTTGTTTATCAATTTTCTCTTTCTTTCACCTAATCTGGTGACTCTCTCACTCTTTAAAACTCAAGAACTAAAATCAAATTTACAAACTGAAGGGAGTTAAAAGAAAATTTGACAAAATCCGAAAACCTAAAGGGCACCGACACAAAAGTTTTTTTTTTTAATTTTAAAAGGCCTCCCATTTTATTTGGTCCCCTTCTTTTCAACAATAAAGCTGCTTTTTTATTTTTATGAAATCGAGTGTAAATCCAGTAGCAAGATTTTATTTTTAAGATTGAGATAATATATAATAAGTATATAAAAATAAATTATCAACCTCAAACTTCAATTAAATCAGCATTAAATCATCAATTTGAAAAAAAAATCGATGACCAAAGAAGAAAACAAATGAAGAAAGAGGACCGCAATTGACATCATATTTTTCTTAAAAATAAAAGGCATGTCTGCTATATTTTTCATATATTTTTTAATTTTAATCCTCTTATATTTAATTTCTTGCAAATACCAATTTTAAATTCTATTTTCATTAAATTGAATATAATACCAGGATGTTTTTCTGAGATCGTGATAACTACATAAAAAATAAGTTCAAATAAATTATCAATCTCAAATTTTCAATAATACATTATTAAAAAATAAAATTAAAAAAAAATCATCAAAAAAAAAAAAAAGTAAAACACTATGCGAAGCCTCTTCTAGTTATTTTTTTTCTCTAACATATCATTCTTTAAAAAAAGACTTTCATCTTTATTCTTTATTTTATCCACTCCCTTTCATAATAATAAAGCTATATTTAATTTTTATTTTCAACTTTACTCTTCATTATCATTCAGATTTTAATTTTTTTCAATCAAATATTAAGAAAAAAAAGAAAGAAGAGGAAATGGGTTCATTTCCATTCTGATCCTTATCATTAATATTTTATCCAACAGAACCTTAAAAACACGAAAAAATCTATGATTGGTGTCCGGTTTGCCGATGAAAAAACAAAAGAACAATTACAATTAAAGAATCAATAAGAGAAAAAGCCGTCATGGATAATCATAAAGTTGATGCTATACGACAAGTAGCAAGACACGGTTATGCGTAGCCACGAGGAGCCATAAACGAAGAACGAGGACCTGTTGCCAATTGCAATAGAAAACTACATTGCGTGGTGGGTCCGCCGAGTGACAACCCACCGCTCTAGACTGGGAATAGAAGACCCATTGGTTGATCAACTATCAAGGAGAGGCACAAACATAGATGGTAATGGAGAGAGGGAGGTGCCTGGAGGCTTCACTCGGCGAACCAAACCTAGATCTATTTTTTTTTTTTTTAAATGGGACCTGTATAGGGATCATGAATGATGATTATACGATAGGCATAGGTGTAGGCACTGAAGACATAATTCATAGTCAATTTTTTCGTAGAAGTGTTCCTAATGTTGATAAAAAAATTCTTTGATGGAATCCTTTTCTTTAAAAAAAATTATTAAATGGTTGTTAGAGTTTGTGCATTTTTAATTGAAGAAATTTTTTTTATTATTAGAAGGTAGAATTTACAAGATAAAAACTAACTTCTGATACCGAATACTTGTAATATAATATTTTAGAAGATAGAACTCGTCTTGGTAAGCCTATAATTTTATTGAATAATTTGAAATGGATGTCTTGTAAAGTTGAAAGTGTGGATAAAGAAATGGATTGCTATGAGAAATCTTCAGTTCTAAATTAATGCACACGAAGATGAAAAAGGATGTGGACGGCAAGGAACGTGAAGAAGTTAATCTTCTAGAAGAAGCTCAAACATTATTGCTTGGTGGAGACAACGTTGACATAACAGAAACAAAAGAACCAGATGAGCAGCGGAAGAAATTAATGAGGTGGTCTCTGAAGAGGTCGCTAGCTCTACACATATATGGTGGCTGAATGGAGCAGCAGAGGAACATGGAATAATCCGAGGGCTCATTACATGATGGTTAATTATGGGATGTAACATCATTAATTTTGTAGTATTTTGGGTGCATGTTTCAATGCTAGGCTGAGCATAGAACGTTGATAATTTGGATGAGCATAGCATTTGTCCTTGTGCTGATATATTGTAGCATCTCTTTGAATTTTACTGACTTGATGAAGAGTGAAAGACAACAAAATTCTTCGGGTCTTAAAATTTTATAAAGAAGACTTTGAAATAAGATTTTTAAATATCGAAATCGGATGAAAAATAGCATATAATAAAGTTATTTAAACAGGAGCTAAACCGACCCTGCTAGTTAATAAAAACCTAAACCAAAGAACATATATAATCAAGAAAACACTACTCCTAAGAAAAACTATTGATTGTAAGAGCTAAAAATATGATACGACATGCATGTTGATTCGAACATCGAGGCAACACATTCAGCAACTGGAATTATAATAGATTAATAAAGTTGACAAATATATATATATATGCATACGTACATCAATAATGATAATGGTTCCATCGACTCTCCAGGCAATTATTTTATTTTGTTTTGTTTAATCTCTTATACTTCAAGTGCCTGAAATATATATATTACCACAGGTTGTAGTGAGATAAATCGTACAGAACTGCGAGCGGCGGGAGACCTCTCTCTTCTGTGGATCAAACATCTTCAGTCATCAGAATAATAACTATATTGCGAAGCAATATTTAACTCTGAAAATTTGCATGAACCTACAACATTAAACCAGTACCTTGTGATGCTAGTTCTGCGGTCCAAGCTGGTCCTTCTCGTTGTTTATCTTTTCACATAAAGCATCGACTATCACTTGCAAGGAGTGTTTTTCATTTTCTAACAGTGCAATTTTCGCTCGAAGCTGAAGTACACTCAAGCTTTCTGGATTGTTGATTTTTCTCGTTAACAGATTAATGTCATGTTTGAGCTGTGCATTTTCACGCTGGAGATCTTTATCATCGGAGCCACCCTGACCAAAAAATGATTAAAATAATAATGAATAGTTACCCTATAGATAAAATGAGTCAATCAAAGAAAAACACTTTTGATCAGAATGTCATCAGCCTCATTTTCTATCTATTAAGATCTTGTTTGACGTAAGATTTCACCACTAGGAAAAAAATTGACGCGAGAATCCAGTATGAATTTGTTGCTCGGAAGAGATCCTAACGTGGTTAATTCTGTAAAACCAAGTCACCGTATAGGGCATATAAATAGAAGAACCGGGATAACCTATGACTTGCCTGTCTATATCCCCGAAAGGATAATTAAATCAACAATCTAACAGCAACTGGCCTTCAACTTTTGAGGAACATACACGGTCGCTGTCCAGGAGAAAGCAGGAGCCCCTTTTCTCGAAACATAGTCTGTTGAAACCGAATCCTAACTGGTTACACAGTGAAGGGAAATTACAGGAGCAGCGTAGTGGTGGAGAAGCACTGCGTTGGAGAAGTAAATTAGTTTCCACTAGTCAATTCCATTATGCAGGTGGCTTTGATATCATCTACTAGATTACGTAGTGTATCAAAGGATAGACTGCTATAAAAAGCAAGTAATTTCTTGGGGAAAGAGAATTAGAAGGCTCTCAATTAGTGAGGTCAAGGCTTGGCTTTGATGACAAACTACTACTTGCTCTTGACCCTCGTTATTCTTTAGAGAAACTACGCTTCCAATAAATTCCTTTATAGTTAAACCAAAATCGTAGAAGGTGAGATCAACAAATGCTGGTTAGCGTAGCATGCTCTGCTTTCTCCAAATCCTTCTGCTGTTAAGACTCTCAGATGAACTCCTACTTCCTTTCATATTGAGTAGGGAGGCAGATCCTGAACTTCTTGGAAATAATTCTCCTCAAATGACATTTATACGGCGGATTCATGACTGGAATATGGAGCTCTTTTTGTTCCAGTAGTTGAAGCTCTGTACCCCCAGAGGTACACGAGTGATTTCTTGCTCTATTAAGCACTTCCATTCTCAAATGCCCTTTAATGATAGATAGGTCAAGATCATGGACTATCCACGTTAAAAAATAAGTTGCAATTGAAGAGAGTGTTGGTGAAATTATTTCTTATGAAATAATTACAAGAAAACAAAACAATCTATAAAAAAGTGACGATTTACTTTCTCTAATCTTATTCTTCTATTAAAACCTCTACTGAGTTATTTATTTATTGTTGCTAATAGACTGCAAGTAGTTTTGTAAGACAGGTAGCAAGGGAAGAAAATGGAGAAACACTTACTAGTCGTTTCGAGAGCACCTCCACAACCGTATTTTGTCTATGCAGCTGGCTCTTTATTTGGCCAAATTCCTTTTCAAGTTGTTTCATCCCATCTTTTTGATGTAGCAAAGTTTGTACTAGCTGCGTTCCTTCATTTTTTAAATAATTATTCTCTCTCCTTAAACCATCATTTTCTTTGGTAAGTGCATCCAATTTTGTCTCGGTCTTCTTTTTCATTTCCTGCACAAAAGA
>Ga0307509_10011830_pt1 | contig 10501 bp, 7 predicted proteins | sample 10_EM_MG_FD_202245 | JGI IMG/M metagenome (GOLD analysis project Ga0307509, IMG submission 202245) | Populus trichocarpa ectomycorrhiza microbial communities from riparian zone in the Pacific Northwest, United States - 10_EM | ecosystem: Host-associated > Plants > Roots > Unclassified | place...
ACTTCTTCAACACTTAAAAAAGAAATTTGTGATGTGCCCACTCGATATAACTTGCATATTCTCAATATGCGAGGTCAGGGGTATGATGGTGCTATCAATATGCTTGGCGCATGGAAACGGACTACAAGCTCTATTTCTCAAAGATTGTCCTTATGCATATTATGTATATTGCTTTGCTCATTGACTACACTGGCATTAGTTGCAGCAGCTGGAAATGAGATTTCTATTTGGTTATTTTTCTCAAAATTGACAACCATTATCAATCTTATTAGTGTTTCTCTCAAACGTCATACCGAGTTACATGATGCTCAGACTATAGAAATTACACATATGGTAGCTACTGGAGAACGTGAGACTGGTAGAGGGGCTAATCAAATCAGTAATTTATATCGAAATGGAACTACTTGATGGAGCTCTCATTTTGATTCTATTTGCAGTTTAATACATATGTATGGTGCAACTATTACTGTGCTTGAAAGTATGGTTCAAGAAAGATCTTCTAACTCTATACGTGGAGAAGCTGGTGGTTGTTTGATTGTGATGAAATCTTTTGAATTTATATTCATCTTATATTTGATGCATAAAATAATGAGGATTACTGATTTACTTTGTTGAGCTTTGCAGCAAAAATCTCTTGACATCTTAAATGCAATGGATCTTATATCAACTACTAAAGCATTGCTTCGAACTTTGAGAGATGTCGGATTTGATCTTCTCCTTGCAAATGTGCAATCTGTTTGCACAAAATATGAGATTGACATACCACATATGAATGCTTCGTATAAAAAGGCTACAAGTCATTCATGTCAACAACAAGGTTCAGTGACAGTTTACCAGCATTATCATTATGATATATTTAACTCAACAATAGATTTTCAGTTGGAAGAATTAAATTTTAGATTCAGTGATGGGACAGTGGAACTCCTTGTACTTAGCTCTGCTTTAGAACCTAAGGACAACTTTAAATCATTTAAAGCTGATGCTATTTACAAGCTTGCTGAGAAATTTTATCCTAAAGATTTCAATGAACAAGAGATGTATTATTTGAGATCTCAGCTAGAGCATTATCAGATTGATGTGATTCATCATGAGAGCTTTCAGAATATGTCTATCATTTTTGAATTATGTCGAGGATTAGTTGAAACAAATAAGTCGCAGCACTATCATTTGATTGACATGTTGATTCGTCTTGTTTTGACTTTGCTTGTTTCCACTGCCACTACAGAGCCGGCATTTTCGGCTATGAAACATGTTAAAACTTTGCTTCGCAATAAAATGGAAGAGGAGTTCTTAACATATTCTATGATGATTTACATTGAACGAGAGCTTGTTGAAGATATTGATTCGGATTCGATCATAGATGAATTTTATTCTACAAAATATCAAAGGGTGCAACTTTGATAGTGTAATTTATTTTTATTTTTATTTTGAATTTTATGTACTTTAAATTTTATTTTTTTTATATTTCGTGTTATGTATTTGAATTGAAACTTTATTGTTAACTTGATAAATTTATATATCCGAGTTAATGATTGATCTTAAAAAATAATTTATGTCCATTTATATCATAGTCCAGGATAAGAAAAATTCCTGGCTCCGCCCCTGAATGGGGGGTTTTAGACGTGTTCGTCTGCTGATGATGTTTATAGGAACCGAAATTCAACTTCAAATGTAATCTATATCAGCTAGGAGTTCCATCTCTAACTGGTTTGAAAAGGGATAATCTTCGTGTAACCTAGTCTAACAGAATAACTCAAGTCCTTGTATAAGCATTCAAAAAAGTTTACAGAAAATATATATATACAGTTGATCCTATTTCTCTAAAGTTAACTACTACTCTATTATCATAAACTTCGACTATAAGATGGGAAAGACGCCTCTACTCTTCTACAGCTACTAGTATAGTCGGGAGTCGGGACCGCACATCACCGGCTTCGAGAGTCATCAGTAAGAGCTCCTGTTTTGAGGGAGTTTCAAGTCCCAACTACCGATGACAAATTAGGATTTAGGAGTAACTACTCTATCATGTGCAGATAAATTTGTTGCCTTCTTTCAATGGCAGTAAATGACTTGAGAATCAAAAACAATAAATATATATATGACCAACAGTCTGAAAAAGTTTGCTAAGAGTCTATAAGCTACAGAACTTTCAAAAGTTAGAAGTCAAGACAGGAACCATTCGACCAACAGTCTAAAAAAGTTAGCTAAGAGTCTATAAGCTACAGAACTTTCAAAAGTTAGAAGTCAAGACAGGAACCATTCGACATATATAGTTGGGAGAAAAAAGCAGAAACGAAAACGATGGAAAGGAGCAAGGAGAACACACTTTGCTTATGGTATGGACAATTGATCTCTTGAAGGCAGGGAACCGCAAATATAGTTAGAAAAACATCATCACGAGTAAGATCACCAGCAAAAAGTAGTAATTAAACATATAAGAGCCTAATGTTTTATTTGTTAACTCTATGAACGTTAATTTATAAATTGCGAAAAGCATTAAGAAAAAGAAATTGTGAAAAGCAATAGAAAAAACGAGTAGTTGTCATCGATCCTTGCTACGCATGGGATGAGTATGACCATCAACATCATCATTGGCAATGAATTATATGCTTGCTTTTCTAGAAAAAGGACCCTTTTTTTTCTTGCAACAAATGGCTAAGCTTTTGTACCGAATACTTTAATAAGCTTTCATTTTGTTAATCTCATTGTCGTCAGCCAGCGTTTTTGGGAAGCTCTTTGTTGTATTCAAGAATCGGAAATCACCATTTAGAAGCTGTTTTTGTTTTCAATAAATGGATAGAATTAATAGAAATCGATCATATTTTAAATGTTATAAAAACGCATTCGTGCATAAATTAAAGCATTTGAAATTAACATGGTGTTGTGAATAATAAAAACTATTTTAAAATATTTTTATCTAAGAAAACACAATTTACTTCGTGTAAACATAAAAATTTATAAATTTTTCTATCTTATATTAAAAATATAAAATCTTTATCTAGTGTTTATATAATAGAATTTAATATAAGATAATAACTAATAAAAAAAATAGATAATAAAGCTGTGTGTATAAAGTTGATCAGTCGAGCAAAAGATTACCCTCCTCGTGTGAGATGATACCTGCATGTATTGAAATTTAAAAAATAGTTTTATATTGAAAAAATATATTTAAAAATAAGTATCTGTAAACACTTCGAGTTTTATTTTATTTATTTCTATTTTTCATTGTTTTTTATTACAACACATGGAGTGATAAGTATGGCGTAGTTGTATGGCAACGTAATTTACCTTCAGTACCGTTGTCTTCAAGCTGAAGTCTTCTTGTTTTGTTCAGAGAATGGGAATAGAAAAAAACATAAGATCATGAAACATAGATTATCCTTCTCTAGAACGTGAACCCCACGCTGAACAATTTGGTGGCAGTGGCGCCCATGTTTCAATTATTATTATAATAGAGAAATAACTAATAATAATATTATAGTCAAATTCTTCATTTTTATTACCATCTCCTTTTGGTATTTTGCACATAGCAAGTTGGGGGAGAGGAATCATTATGTATCGTTGCTGGGGATTCTTTTCCGTTGGTTATTGCCCCCACATTTGAACATTTGGGAAAGAGATGTCATTTTAAATTTGTAGCAGTCATTAGAACATAATTAAATTAAAGCATGGGTTTAAGATTCAGAAGGGAGCAGTCAATGTGTTATTAGACCTAACACCACATCTGCTTCGTGAAATTGCCAGGGAGCAGCGATCCAAGTGTTAAGATTGTGTGCATAACGAGGTGCCAACCGAGCCTAGCTGAGTTGTGAAGTCTTGGGATGATAAATTAGGGGAAGATACAGAAACATTATAATAAATAAATAAATAAATAAAAGCGAAACGGAAATAAAGGAACAAAATAAAATAGAAAAAAAAACCTTTTGCGTCCTCCGGATTGATGTAAGAGTCAATATATCCATATTAGTTATGCATATAGCTTCGTTTCTTGGGTGACCAAGACACAATACTACTTTATGAACAAATCCACAGATGATTTTGTGGTCAATGCAAAGGAAGAATATGCTACCCAAGAGATCAATGCCCTCTTTTCTTGATAGGTTAGAAAAATCAAACTAATTTATTTTCAAAATCAGGATGATGACAAGCTGCAGGGGTGATTCTTCGGTTGATATAGCAACTAAAGATAACTTGGAAAATCTGTTGAATAGTCCAGATTATTCATGCATTAGTTCTGTCTCTATAAAAGACCTAAAAAGAAAATATATGCCAAAAAAAATCATTTTTCTAACTCTTTTATCATTGTACGTTGACCCATCCATGCTTTTTGGTAATAAAAGTTATTTTGATGTTTTATAAATATAAAAAAAGTATTTTTATGACTTTTAGTACAATTTTCTCTTATAATTATATCTATGTATAATATTAGTATATTATATTTATAATATGGTTTATATTATATGTACAATTATATATGTTTACACAAAACATATAAATATGGCGTATAGTGAATTCCCTTTTCCTTTTAAAAAAAAAAAACAATCAGTAGATGTGGTCGGAAAGAATTAAGTGTTCACTTGCAATGGTTGTTGAAACAACAGTTCTAACTCGAAGGAAAAAAAGTTACTTCTTGTATTATATATACATGCAAGTTATGTGACAAGACATAATTTTAAATATAATAAAAAGACAATTTCATAGATATATAAATATTAGAATATTATGAATTTTAAACCTGCTAAAAAAAATTTCCATATTCATAATAAAAAAAAACAAGTAATACGAAATAGATTTAGTATGAAAATTATATTATAAGATTTTACACATACAAAAATACATTGTGGGTTTCTTGGATAGAAAGTTCTTGTAGAAAGGATTTTGTTGATAATCCCAATCAAAGATTACTGGCAGCTGCAATGCTTTATATAAGAACTAAGAAGTCAGTTGTTCATGGTCTGAATTAAGCCCAAATCATAACGAAATCCAGATTGATATGTTGATCTGTCAGGTTAAAATCCAAGTTTGGACTTCGTACAAGTGCTCTTATGAGCAGAGAAAGATAAAGATATTGTTTAGAAACAAGAATAAAATTGCGTTTTTTTTAAATTTAATTTTTTATTTTAAATTTAATTTTTTTATGTTTTTAAATTATTTTCATATAATATTAATAAATTTCTAAATAAAAAAAAACATTTTAAACTACAAATGCTACAACACTCACATACAGCACAGAAAACTGCACGACTTTGAACCAGGTCCCATCGGACCAACAAACGTGTAAATATTACTTCCTACCAGTAGCACTCACCATAGAGGCCCGTGTACATGTGCGAGCCAGGAATTGCAAGCGGCTGGAAGCAAAACAAAACATCCACGACTCCTGGCCGATAAGATCCGAAATTCCAAATTGTTTGGAGTCTTGGCACCAGCAGAGCAAGCAGCAAGGATTTGCAAGCTGCGTGAAGGAAAACATGTTATTGACATAAAAATAGCCAGTGCCGAGGGCAAACACTGGCCATCACTTTTGCAGGTAGCTTGGGAAAAAAACAAAAAACGCCAGATTCATAACCACCACACACTCAAATCAGGGGTGATATTATAATCTTTTAAGCTTTGCTTTCTGACAAGAAAATCACGACCGAAGTATACAGAAACCAAGAAAGTAGGCCGCTGTTCGGTGGATGGTTATTATGGCCTTCCTTGTGCAAGTGATTGAATATCAACTTCTATGTCACAGAATGAATAAAAAAAAACGTTTCTAAGTCAAAAAACGAATTTATCAGTTATCAATACAGTTTCAATCCCAAACTAAGCGAATATTTGCTGGATGACAGTCTCCGCATTTCCATTGTACTGTGCAAGAAGATGGATAGCATCAGCCCTTGGCAGCGCAAGAAATTCCTGCACCAAACCCAAACATAGAAACCAGAGATTATACAATTGGCTTGCAACCAATATTTGTCCTAGAAGGCTACTAGCAGTACCCCAATTGAAAACAGGTGAAAAGGCTGTGTCTTATTTTGCAGGGCAGCAATAGAAACGCACAACTTACCATAACTTTTAGTATTGCATTTTCATCACAAACATCTCTAGATGACTCTTGAGTTGCGCTGCTACCATCTTCTGAAACCCTAGTGCTGGAAGATATTGTAACTTGGGAGGATCCATGGGTGCAGCTATCAGCATTTGACTTCGACATGGAACAAGCAGAAATCAAGGGAGTATTAACATCTTTCAAAGAATCAATCCTTAGAAGACTTTCAAAACGATCTTTGCACATTTGAAGTTTAAACCACTCATTGTGAGTATGGAGGGTTGCTCTCATCAGCTTCATAAGCTGCGGTTCTTCAACACCAAGCTTCCGACCTATCGCAAACTATCACGGATATAAAAATGCACGGTCATTAACGTGTATACAAAATAATCCGCGGTCAAATAAAGCTCAGAATGCTTATGTTTGTATCGGTAACCCGACATCAAAGCAACCAAGGAAATGGTAGCAATATGACCACCACTTCAAAACAAGTTGGAATAAAAAAAATAAAAAAAAAACCCTGAAGTTTCTCTTCAGCGTGTTTTCTAACAAATAATATTAGCACCAGTAGAAAGCAAACTTCAAGATTTACTCGCATTCAATATCAATGTTCTAGCGCACTGACCAAAATATCAAGTGAAAATAGCAAATCCCAATCAGTTGATGGGGGTACACAGAAGGAAAACATCTGTTACTTTATCAGACACCCTTGCTATGGAAATTGATCAGCCCAGTGCTTCCTCATAGCCTTGTCACTATTCAAATCCTATAACTTTAGATTAATGCTACATACTATGAAAAATACACCACGAATGCCTCAAGAAACTTAATGACACACTCGAATTGTCATACCATACTATCTTTACATGAAGTTAATTTTTTTTCTTTAAAAAAAAAAAGCCAACTTTTGCAACTTTTTTTATCAACTTAAAGCCATCCTGGATAATAGAAGACAAAATGGCAGTTGTAGAATAAGTGAAGCGTCCATCTAATTAAACCATCTTTATTCTTCTTGTTTTTTGAATAAGCCAAGAATCAATGATGATATGAGGTCAAGTACTCCACTTGCTAGAGTGCATAGCCTGCTAGACATGAAGACAGTAATCTGATCATGCAACAAACTGCCAAGAAATGCATTCCAAAACAAGGAAGAGGGGATGGAACTGGAAAATCCAAAACATGGAGGAAGAGTAACACAAGCAAGGTAATCAATCAGTCAATAACCCAAGGACACCATATCGATGCAGCTAAAATTCTTCTTGTTTCTTTATGATAAAAAAAGCCCCTAACTACATGAAACATTATGGAACAAAGCAAGGGAGAAGACGGAGATGGGAAAAGTTGACTGTTTTTGTTTTCAAGTAAAAGACAGATGTGACATGGAAATTGGATTGGCTCTTGATTGATTAATTTTGTGATGTATCTTCAATTGCATTTAGCATTACTCATAACTTTAACATGTACCACTGAAGATGCAAGAACAGGTAAAGCCGACATGACATCTAAAAGTACATAATACTTACCGTGGCTGAAATCTCACTCCAGGTACTCTTTAACTCATGTACTTCCATTCCATAAAAAAGTAATAATTTTTTATAAAAAAAAAACTACTCAAATGTTCCTTTTTCCTCATTTATGCCTCATTGAGTAAACAAGCACATAAAAATGTTGCACAACTTCATCATTCCATGAAGAAGCTATTCAAGTGTTCCTTTTTTCCTCATTTAGACCCATCTCACAAAATTGGTCAAAATACTCACGGTTCAATTCTCGTTGACATTGGCACAACCTACATCATCTATCACATCAAACACCTCCAAGTGATCTTGTTATAATGAGAGAACCAAGATGTCACCCTACTGAGACATGTTATGTGGTCCCATTTAGTCAGTATTTTAGACATGTTAATTCCAACGAATTATGACCAATACACAATGGTCAACAAAGTCTCCAGTCGCAAAACAGTGAAAGATGATCATAACCAATTTTCTATGTAAATGAGTAACACCATTCTGAAAGAATCAAAATGATGGAACAAAACTATCGAGAAGCATTTCCAGTTTAATCACCAAGACCAAGTCACGATACCTGAAGAGAAGTTGAAAGTGCATGTAAAGGCAAGCCTTTTCCAAGGGCATCTTCATTAGGCCAGAGCAATGCCAACAAAGTCTCCTTCAAGGGCTTCAACAAAGAAGGATCTCTTGATGCTATGGGCCCTAAGTGTGAGCTTGCAACCCTTAGAGCACTTGAATGATCACCAGAGCTAACCAGTTTAAGGAATTCAACCTGAAACCACCGGAATATTCAGAAGCAGCATCCTGTATAAAGCTCAAGAAAAACAACAACAATACTCTTAACATTTACTTGATGAAAGTCAGAATTGACAAAGGAACCATATTTACTTGTTTCAACTGGAAGAGCAAGATATGATTTTGCAGAAAAAAGTTTGGATCCAAAGCAGTAACTTCTTCCACGACCTCTGCTGCCATTCCTCTACCTGCCAGTTCCTTCATCCCAAGTACAATCTCATATTTATCATCTCTACTCTTTATGTCTGCTGAAGGATGCTTTTCCAGGCCCTGCAGATAAATATTCTATTGTAAACCACATAAATCACAAGAAAAAAAAAATTACCAAGTAGCTACCTGTTGTTCCCTGGATAAATTTGTACTGGTGGCATTAACATCTTGCTTATAGTCTTCATCATCTTGCCTCCCCCTCCATCGCTTGCGTTTGCTCCTTTCTCCAGTTGTATAATTTCTGTTTCTTTGGATAACTTTGGAAATTCCTGCTTGATGTGATCCGCTGGTGCTGCAATCTTCATAACAGTTTGTTGATTCACAAGCATATCTTAACTCAACATCAGTTCCTTGTATGCTATTCACATCCACACTATCCTCAGGAGAGCCATTCATATGAGCATTGCTTACGGAAGTTTCACCATCTGAATGTTTACTGTTAGTATTGTCACCCTCAAAAGAGTAGTTCCTTGAGGAACAATAGCCCGGCTCTGATTGACCAACTTTTAAAGGCTCGGCGAGGGTTTTTAATCCTGGTACTAAAGCAATCATAACGTGTGTGTATGTGTTAGAAGGAGAGGGAGAGGGAAGGTGAGATGAATGAAATCTAAAACAGAGATAGAAGTTTGAGAATCACCAGAAGGCAATGCAAGACCAGAATCGACAATACCCCTGTAGACACAATACTCATGAACAAGCTCATCAAGCATTGAAACATCCACCTTCATCCGACATAGCTCATTCTGTGACAGAAATGTTCAAGAATAGTGAGTGATAAGCTCATACAGTCAAGCTGCTCAATTAGTAGAAAATAACTAAGGATCTCAATAGCGCACACCCATTCATATACAATGCTTGTTATCAAGTGGACTTCCAAACACTCTGCATATTGCTTAAACACAACATAAGTTTATTACTGAAAAAAAGTACAGATGTGGAAGCATGACACCATTATGGGCACATTACAATCACTTGTTGTCAACCAAGGCTAAGACACAGCCAATGCAGTAGATAATTTAATTCATCCAAATGAACTTGACTTGCACAGGTAGAAGATGATATCACATTAAGGATGGAACACATATTAGAAAATATGTAACCTGGAATGCCTGAAACAGGTCTCCCTTAGCAAATCTCAAGCTGTCAATTGCCCCTTGTCTCGTAAGCTCCACGGCATGTGCAAGTGCTTGTATGTCCACCTGTATTTCAACATAAAACATGCAATGTAACTTGCCTGTATATTATCAGAATTGTTCAGAAGCCTGATGATCCTGCAAGAGAAAAGGGCTTGCCACTGGGACACAGCTGTTTCTCAGCAACAGCTAAGGTCAATTGAATTGAATATTAGAAACCTCACCTCATCAAATGGAGGTGCTTCATAAAAACTCTCTTGTGGAACAGCAGGAGGATCACGCTCCTCAAGGAGCAACCTTTCAGTAAGATCTGAAATGGGTGATGAAATACCTTGACGAATGCAAAACCCCTTGTGTATGCTGCACCACGTAGAAGAAGTGAAGAAAAATTACAATCCAGCTAGCGCAAGCATTAGCAGGCTGACAAGCACTTAACAAATGAAGTATATATCGAAAGTAAACATCAATACCAACCTTATTAAATATCTTAATGTCATAGAAAAGACTGGATCATATGCCTGTAAATGAGCTCTTAAGACTGAGGACATTAATCCAGCAATTTCAAACCTCCTCCTTTCAGACCACTGCAACAAATATTGTATGCTGAATCACACAACTAAAAAAGCACTCTTCACAGGAAGTTTTGGTTTACTATGGATATTCAGAGGGAAATATCAAAAATGGAAATGAACCTGATTACTTCATCATAAGTGAAATATAATCTTGCAGGTAAAATGACAGTAGAACATAAATTATTTGTTTAAGTTATCAACATAAAGTTCCATTCGCCATATCAAACTATTCCATACATGTTT
>Ga0307509_10011831_pt1 | contig 10501 bp, 9 predicted proteins | sample 10_EM_MG_FD_202245 | JGI IMG/M metagenome (GOLD analysis project Ga0307509, IMG submission 202245) | Populus trichocarpa ectomycorrhiza microbial communities from riparian zone in the Pacific Northwest, United States - 10_EM | ecosystem: Host-associated > Plants > Roots > Unclassified | place...
GATGCATCATTACAACATCTGGATGCAGATACTTTTTATTTTGACACTTCCTGCATGGACACCTAATACCGCCTCCAGTAAAATTTCTGGGAATAGATGTTGCGAAATTAATAAAACCCTGAACCCCGTTACAATAATCAATCCTCCGCAATCCTTAGGGTGAATCTCGATACATCCATGAACGATCATTCATGACTTATATCGAACCTCTATAAAATTATGATGACATCATATATTAATTAACTAAGTTAGGTAAATAAACTTGCAAAAATATTACTTTACCTCGAGATTATCCAACAAACCAATCACAACTTCTCATAAATATTAAATATTCATATTTATCATTTATCAACATCCATACAAATTAAAATATATAAATTTACAGAAATTACCACTCCACAATACCATTGATAAAACTTTAAACGGACCCATTAAGCAAGCTATTAATTATTTCAAAATAGCACATGTAATTCGGTAGTTCCATAAAGTTTTAACAATTTACAAACAAATACAATCTTACAAAATCTAAAACAAACCATAACAGGTATAGAATTATACATTCATATACTACAAGTTTGTTCGAGAAATAACAATAAAACATGTACATCTACTAACAAAATACACATACTAAAAAAATAATAAATTTGACATTTAATTAAATGTTAAAATTTAAAAAGATAGAATTACTTACAAAAATTGATAAAATCCGTCGGTAAATCAGAAAACGGATGCTGTGACCACAAAACTTCAAGAAATATAACTTGTTGTGCTGAGATGAGGGAGATTTTTGTTTGGGGGGGGAGGGGGGGCTGGTTGTTTGCAGATGGGGAGAGTTGGGATTAGGAAGAAGAAGGAGAAATAGGGGAGGAGAGGGTCGGCAGAGAGGACATATATTAACTTTTTCCGACGGTTTCACCGACGGATTTTCCGTCGGTGATTCTGACAAAAAAATAGACACGTCACCTTATGGATCTGGCATTTCGAATCCCTCGGTGATTTCATCGGCATTCTAAATGGCGAACCGGTCACGTCACTGTACAGGCTGTCGTTTTGAATCCGTCGGTAAAAATAACCCGCCAAAACCTCCACGTCACCGACCCGCCTTTTTTTTTAATTCAGAAAATTTCCCGTCCGTAATTCAGTCGGTAACTACCGATGGACAATTTCCGTTGGTAGTTACCAACTGAATTATGGACGGAAAATTTTCCGTCGATAGTTACCGACTGAATTACGGACGGAAAAATTCCCATCGGTAATTTCGACCTCAAATTACCGACAGACATATTCCGTCGGTAAATCCGTCGCTATTTAGCGAATTTCTGGTAGTGTAAGTTGAGCTTCCCATCAAATGCTCTTAATCAAGAGATTGAAAGGTGTTGGCGAACAACATCACCATTTCTATCTTTATCGATGAAAGTTGGACATGTGTTGTCTTATCTCACTATCTTTGCGCATATGTCCTCATAGACTCTTGGTTTCCCTTCTCCACAACCATCAGACTCGTTTTGTCAGGAGCAATTTTCAAATTGAATTTAACTGCTTCAAGAAGGTGTCTACCAGATCCTTCCACTTATGGATCACCTCATCTATCTTGTTGTAGTGGATCAAAGATAGGTGTCCGAGCATTCTAGCCCGGTGTACTTGATGAAGTCCGGTACTATGAACTCCTTTGGCACCAAAATTGTTTTGGAACCAAACAAACTTCAACTGCTAATACAGGGTCAGTCAAATTATTCTTTTTAACTGCTCTCCATCTCTATTCTAAAACAACCTATTTATCATGGTTTATGGGATTGGTAAACCTGTCGTCAAAAGGTCTTTCTATTGTTAGATCCATGGTGACTTGAGCTTGAGTTGGCTGGATGGAGGGAAAATGGATAAATTGTTGCCCAGTTACTAAGTCTACCCTTAAATTTTGATATGTGTGAGGAACGTGGGCTAACGGTGCTTCCATGGGAGGTTGTGAAGACATTCCCTTTCCATTCTTAAAATTCAGTGCTTGTTGAAGCAAATTTATGAGTAGTTATTTCACCTTTGACGCTCTCAATTTCTTTTTGATAATGAGCCTCTATTTGAGCCCTTTCTTTGTTTTTCATCTTTTCTCTCAGTTAGGTGTAGTAGATCTTAGGTGGGGGACTTACATTTCAACTTTCCCCATTGGATATATGCATGTAAGGATACATGCATGTCAAATGTGTAACATCCTCATTTTTAGGACCAACACATCAATCATGAAAAGGGAAGAACATGGTAAAAAAAATTCTTTTTTTATTTTTTTGTGTTTTACTGAATTCATACCAAGATCACTAAAATTTTGAATTTTAGCAGAGTTTCTCCTATACCGGGAGGTCCCAAGTTATCAATAATAACTTGTACAGTACTAATATTCATAATTCAATCACCTCCCAACCATTCAAGGTCTCCATATCATTATATTAAAAAATATAACCACAATATCGCAAGCATACAATCTTAACATAGAACATAACTTAATACTTAAATATAATACATAAAGATCACATACATATCATAATACAATTTATGTCCAAATATTTAAATTATAGGATGTCGTTACAATTCAAGTTTTATAGTTCTTGAAGACAAAATACATCAACATCCATTTAATTTAAATAGCACAAAATACAAAATCTAAGGCACTACTCCTGTCATGGATATGAAGAACTTGCAACAACATAATATTTGGAAAATAATTATGTTAAGGCAACAATATTGTAAAATGAGAGAGGTTAAACGACATATATAAATAGTTATGCAAGGTTACATAGTATCATAAGTCCGTATAATTCTCGTCTAATACTTCTAATTTCATTATTCAAAAAATCACCAAATAATTTCATCAACCCATTTTATTCCATAATTTCCAATCAATATATGCCTCTTTAAGGCCAAAGGGATAATCCCTTCAAGATGTCGATCCTCATTTCATTAACACTTTTAATCATTCCCCATTGAGAATATCATCATAACAATTCTCCCCCAAAACTTGGAAGGGAATGCCAACACTAATGAATTTCATTAGTGTCATTAGTTGCCCATATCATGACTGACTAATCAAGTTCGTTGCGAATATCAACATCAACATAACCAATTGATGTCATTGACTATTTCCAACCCAAAATAGTCTATCAGGTTTTTCTTTCCATAATACCTCGGAATATTTTCATAAATGCTAATGTTAAGATTCTTGACATCATTAACTCTCACTTCAAGAATAGTTAATCAAGTTTCATATGATTGTCGATATCAACATCACTAGTTGATATCATTAACTATTCTCACCCGATAGTTAATCAAATTCAATATCCCTCATTTTCAGGGTGATTGTGCCAATGTTAGTAAACCTTACTAACATTATTAGCCTCCGCATTCGAGACTGGCTAATCAAGTTCGAGGAGCGATCATCAATGAAATCCATTAATATAACTTATATTCTTAATCAAATCAAGCACTCAAATCTATTTTTATTTCTCGTTTATTTCACTTTATTCTTTCTCTTTGTGGCTTCACCCATAGATGCGAAGTCCAAGAATTTAACAGATTAGCAAAATCATTGTTATGTAAAAAGTGCAGGTATAAAACGCCTACCGCTACAGAAGCTCGACTCGCACTCCCTTGTTGTTGTTGTTGTTGTGCCCCTCTTGCGGTCCCTACTGAATCCACAGGTATACCACATTATTTCTTACTTAGTTAGATTTCTCATAGCAACAACATTAATAATAATAATGGCAATGTTGACTTCTTTTTAACAATTGTTTCCTTTAAATTTGCATTTCCTATTATATCCCTTTAGATCATTGTTCTTTATTAAATTATAACTATCACCACCAATTCGGTTTTGAATACAATTTATTTCCTTTGAACCCTAAGTTATGACACTACACATTTTCTTAGTGAAAGAAGTATGATCCTGCCCCTAACACAACTAAGTTTCCTAGTTTTGTCAATTGGTCAAATCTGCCAGTAGAGGTGATAGCTCGACCTCTCCTCAGATATTTATCTATATCTGGAGATCTAGAGCTTCAAATTAAGCGCGGTTAGATTCGCTAGAAAGCTAACATCTCTGGGTATAATGTCTATGAAGAAACCTTCCTTGAATTTTATCATTTTCAGGATCGAATCCTCTCTAGAATCAAGGTGATGAATCTATCCAGATTTTGTCAACGATTTTTAGATGAACTTTTCATTATCTCCATTTTCCCTTTTCTCTTAAAACAGCCATTCCTATGTTTTTCCTACAATTAGCGACTCCTTCTAAGCCAAACCATAAGCTATACCCGTGGTTTATAAATTTCATTTCCACCTCACGTAACACATGCATTTGACTCACGAAGTTTCCTATTATCAAGTTTTCACGCTTTTCCCTAATTCATGGATCATTAACATGAAACATGCCAAAACTCTTCCTCCCTCCCCTTAATGTGTTCTTGGCCTAATGGGATTAAGGGTCCCCTTTTCCTTTCTATGCAATGGTTTGCCTCATTTACTCATTGTTCACTTTATAACACATATCATAAGGTTTATCAAGTACAAATACAGAATTTCTTTTCCTCTCATTCAACCCTCACATGGCCGGCCACTCATGTCCCTTGTTCATTGATTTTTCTTTGGTAATTTTGCATGATTTTCATGTTCAAAACAACTTATAGTATTAATTAACTTCATTCTAACAAATTCTGCAATTCTCCTAATTTTCACTCAAGAACCCTAATTTACAAAATATGAAATTGGTGCACAATTCCTAATCATGTTTCAAATTGGTACAATTAGGTCTAAGGTCCTTACCTTGAGGAAATTTGGATTTCAACTCAAATTTGGTTGAAGATTTTTAGCTTCTCCTTCATTGCATGCAGTCGACCGTCTCCTCCTCTTTTCCTCACAATTTCTTCACTTGTTTGCTCGTTAATTCCTTTGTCAAGGAGTGTTCTCCCTACTTAGTAGTTTAAAGTTTGTATAGTCCTAAAACATTTGGTGTTTTTCCCACAATTTTGGTGGAGAAAAATCTGAAATCTCCCCCTCCATCTTACTTTGTGCAACCCGCCACATAGAGGAGAGAGTGGGCTATTTATAGTCCCATTCTCTTTTAATTATACTTTGGCCATTTCTTTCCTCTCTTTTTACAATTTGGTCATAACTCTTTTCTTCTTTTTAAAAACCCCCCTTAGCAATTTAATTTATTTTAATTTTTCTCCACACATGTAACCATCTTTATTTTTTTTTTGGTAGAGTTTTATTCTCGGGTTTTATATCAGGAGCCTAATTGTACTCTATTTTACCCAAAACTGAAGAGACAATCTATATTTAAAGGCAAATTAAATCATTACAAATCTGTATAAAAATTAACCTTGTGGACATAATTAGATTTTTAATAGGTCAATTTGATTTTATCATAGGAAGAATTAAAATTTAATTATGTTTAAGAATTAATTTGGGTTCAATTGAAGGATTTAATTAGATGCAACAACTTAATTATACTTTTAATGAGTCAAATTAATTTTATTAGGGGCTTAATTAGTGGAACTTAAGTTTGAGAGCTCAATTTCGGTTTAATTAAGAAGATTGGAATTTTATGAGACCAAATTTAATTTTTCCAAGTCAATTGATTGAAATCAGGGGTAAAATTGCAAGAAAATCAAAATTTTGGGGTCAATAAATGGCTAAATTGAAGAAATTCGTAGCCAATAAGCATTTTGGAAAAGGCACCGAACTCTAGGGACCAAGTTGGTTGAAATCATGGGTAAAATTGAAGAAATTTGAAAGTTTAATGGTTAATTAGGGGTTAAATTGCCTAAATCCAAGACCAATGACCAAAATGAAAAAAGGTATTGAAACCTAGGGTTGAAATTGAAGCTCTCACGGGTAAAATTGCACAAAATTAAAAGTATGAAACCAATCAGGGAGTAAATAAGATAAATAATAAATCAAAAGACAAATGAATTTTGCCAAAACAACGCTATTTCGAGTGAACTGTTCATCTTCATGTTCAGGTTTTCAACCGAAAAGACAGCTTAGGGTGCCACATTCCCAAGGCATTTGATGCTTCATCTCTTTACCAAAATTGATAAAACTTGCACGCAAACAACGACCTAACACTTGACTACACGCCAATGTAATCCTTTCTAACCAACAGACACCATAACGGCTATGGCATTGTCCCCAAGTGGCTAACCCGACCAACCCTTTTCCTGCAAAAAAATTGACAGCCTATGATAGCCACTTTAAACTGATGGTTGGGATCCTTCTAGGTTGAATCAAGGGCCAAGATTTGACACCATTAAAGACAAAATGTCCCTCTTCCACCCCATATAAATAGCGGTGGATTTCATGACCTGAGGGAGGAGAAAATCAACCTCTCTCCCCATTTCTACTGACAACCAAACTTTTCTCTCTTCCCTCTCTCTCCACCGTGAGCTTCAGCCACCAACGCTCTCACCATTAGCTTGTCCACCAACATCTCCACCATTGAAAGACTTCATATGTCATCTTAGAAAAATCGTATCTCTCTCATATGAGCTCCTTTTGCTGCTGACATTGGTAGGATGATAGGTCTTTGAGTAAGGAATCCAACAAAAGTGAGTTTGTATCAAATGGACTTCTTTAGCTCAAGATATTCAAGTTAGAATGGCCAAAGGGCAACATTGGCAAAATGCAAGATTTGTCTTTGAACGTTGCGATTTCCATGCTCTTTCTCTATTTATTTTTCTTGCCATATATCTATAGAAAGGTATGGATGTTAAATTTCTAATGCCACTAAAATCCCTTCATTTCAACCTCTAGAGCTCAAAAGGGCTCACTAAGAATAATATGCTTTAGGTTGATTTTTTTAGCTCAAGTGGTTAAAATTCCTAATGCCTTTGTCATCTTCATGTACACATGTAATGTGAATGTAATCTCAACAAGATATGAAGCAAGTTCTAGAGATACATATCACTGAAAGAATACACAATCAAAGAATATAATGTTGAAGGCTCAAAAGCTTACATTGGGACAACACTAGAAAGTCAACATGACATATTTTCATAGTCAATCCCTAAACCAATTAAACTTTAAAACTTGCATACATATTCATTCATTTGATTTATATTTTCATCTATCTCAAATATTCTCATACATAATACTCATATTCTCATAAACCAATAGGAGTTCAAAAGATAAACATAGATTTTTTTTTAAAAAAAAAAAACAATAAAAAAAACCAAATTCTCTCAATACTCCCACACTTTAAACACAATATTGTCCTCAATGTTGAAATAAAAGAAAACGAATATAGAAGAATGGAAAAAATAAAGTAAAATGCATAAAAGATAAAAAGATAAAGGAAAAAGAAAGCAAATCTGATTTTTGTTTTCTATTGGGTTGCCTCCTAGTAAGCGCTTTTGTTTTATGTCGTTGGCTCGACATACCGCATGCTCATTCTTCATAGATTGGTTCAGCTAACTTCATGAAAGCAATAAGTTATGTTAATCAACCTTCATAGAAAGTTTTCAATCGATGCCCATTAACTTTGAGCACTTTGTTTATTTCTAAACTTGTAATTTCAATTGCATCATAAGGAAAAACATTAGAAACAACAAATGGTCCAATCCAACGAGAGCGCAACTTTCCAGGAAAATATTTCAAACGTGAATGATAAAGAAGATCTTTGTTTCCAACATGAAACTTCTTTCTTCTAATTATTTGATCATGAAGACTCTTGGTCTTTTCTTTGTAAATCCTTGTATTTTTATAAACATTATTCTATATCTCTTCCAACTTTTGCAATTGCAACTTCCTTGCAATCCCAACAGCATCAAAATCCAAGTTACATTGTTTAATGGCCCAAAAAGCTTTGTGTTCAAGCTCCACCGATAGATGACATGCTTTCCCATAAATCATCCTATAAGGTGACATTCTTATAAGTGATTTGTAAGAAGTATGATAAGCCCAAAGTGCATCACCAAGTCACAGACTCCAATCTCACCGGTTAGGTTGCACTGTTTTCTCCAAAATGGACTTGATTTCTTGATTTGAAATTTCAGCTTGTCCATGATGGTAGGCTCTGGAAGTCCGATGAGTCACATGGTATTTACGTAATAATGCTTCCATTAAACGATTGCAAAAATAAGAGTCACGATCGCTGATGATAGCTTTGGGGATTCCAAACCTGTCAAATATGCGAGTTTTGACAAAATCTAAAATAATTTTAGCATCGTTAGTTATTGTGGCTTTCGCCTCAATCTATTTGAACACATAATCAATAACAAGAAAGATATAAAGATTACCAAAACAAGAAGGAAATGGGCCTATAAAATCAATACCCCAAACATCAAAAAATTCACTTACTAGAATATTCGTTAAAGGCATTTGGTTTTTATGAGTGATATTACCTGTTCTTTGGTATTTTTTCACATGATTTGCAAAAGTGATATGCTTTCTTAAAAATAAAAGGTTAATAGAGACCACTTTTAAGAACATTATGGGTCGTTCTTTTTGCTCTAAAATACCCACCATAAGAATGAGAATGGAATGGAATTCATCATGTGATACACATCTTCTAACTGTTTGATTTGCATAAAATTTCCATAATAAGGAGTGTCCTAAAAATAATATTTAGCTTTAGTTTGTAACTTGTCTTTTCGGGATTTAGAAAAACCTGGAGGGAATTCTTTGGCAACTAAATAGTTTACCAAATCAACATACCATGGTCTTGGAGAGAAATGTAAGACATACAACTGCTCGTCGAGGAATGTCTCTCTTATTGTTTTGGTTTGTATATCCTTGGTCCTCAATCAGCTCAAGTGATCAGCCACATGGTTCTCGACACCTTTTTTATCTTCGATCTGAAGATCAAATTCTTGCAAAAACAAGTTCTACCTAATCAATCTCGGTTTGGACTCATTTTTCTTCAAAAGATGCCTCAAAGCTATATGGTCAATAAAAACAACAACTTTCATTCCAAGTAAATATGACCTGAATTTTTCTAGAGCAAACACCACTGCAAAAGGTTTCTTTTCAATTGTATGGTAATTGCATTGCGCTCTGTCCAACATGCGAGAAGCATAGGTGATAACATGCAAATTCTTCCCTATTCTTTGCCTAAGTACAACCTCTACAACATAGTCACTCGCATCACACATTATCTCAAAAGGTTCATCCCAATTTGGTGGTTGCATGATAAGGGCAGATGTGACACGCCTCTTAAACTCATCATGAGCATCTTTAGATGCTTGATTAAACATAAAATTCATTTCTTTGGCTAATAATTTGCACAAGGGTGCTGTAATCTTCGAGAAATCTTTGATAAAGCGTCGATAGAAACCTGTATTGTCAAGAAAAGAACAAACTTCCCTCACGCATGAGGGGTAAGGCAATGCTGAAATAACATCTATTTTAGCTTTATTAATCTCTAATCCACGTGAAGACACAACATGCCCAAGAACTATTCCTTGTTCTACCATAAAATAACACTTTTCATAGTTTAAGACAAGGTTAGTTTCAATTCATTTGTTCAAGACTAAAGATAAATATTCTAAACACTTATCAAAAGAATCACCATACAACGTGAAATCATCCATGAAAACCTCAATTATTCTAACATAGTTAGAAAAAAATACTCATCATGCATCTTTGAAACGTTGTGATTGAATTACAAATACCAAATGGCATTCTCCTATATGCATATGTACCAAATAGACATGTAAATGTAATCTTTTCTTGATCTTTAGGATTAATAACAATCTGATTATATTCACTATATCCATCAAGAAAGCAATAAAAATACTTACCTGCTAGGCGTTCATGCATTTGGTCCATGAATGATAATGAGAAGGGATCTTTGTGTGTAGAAAGATTAAGCTTTATACAATCAACACACATTCTTCAACCACTCGAGAAGTAAGTAGGAATGAGTTCATCATTTTTGTTCTTTAGCAACGTGATTCTGGTTTTTTTGGGCACCACATGGATTGATGCCACCCATTTATTGTTCGTGATGGGGTAAATGACTCCTGCATCTAATAGTTTCAAAATTTCAGCTTTCACTACCTCCATCATAGGCGGGTTCAACCTCCTTTGCATTTCCCTTATTGGTTTCACATCGTCCTCCAATAGTATGTGATGCATACACATCGAGGGACTAATGCCCTTGATGTTAGCCAAAGTTCATCCAATGATTGTTTTGTGATCACACAACTTCACAAGTTTTTCCTCTTGCGCACTTGTCAAACCTTTTACTATGATAACGGGAAGTGTATTGTTGTCGCCAATGAATACATACTTCAAATTATTAGTTAAAAATTTCAATTCTAACTCGGGTGCCTGTAAAATAGATAGCAAAAGCTTTTTATATGAAAGTACTAAATCAATAAAGACATCACTATGGGGGATGGTTTGCAAAGCTTGCAAAGCCAATGCCGATTCTTGAACATTTTAGGGAACACATATGTGCCTCTCACTCTCTTCTATCTTGGTAAAATCACAACCATTGCTCAAGGCCACGCATAAT
>Ga0307509_10011832_pt1 | contig 10501 bp, 15 predicted proteins | sample 10_EM_MG_FD_202245 | JGI IMG/M metagenome (GOLD analysis project Ga0307509, IMG submission 202245) | Populus trichocarpa ectomycorrhiza microbial communities from riparian zone in the Pacific Northwest, United States - 10_EM | ecosystem: Host-associated > Plants > Roots > Unclassified | place...
CAAAAAATTAGAGGCGGCATTGGAAATGAGTAAGAACCGAGATCAGTTCCTCCAGAACGTTAAGATATCTATGCGGGGCGGCAACATCAAAGGTGTACAATACGACTCTGTCCTTGCGCGATGACTTTCCTCATTCCCTTTCCACGTTTCCTGCTTCTTCCTTTTGGTCATTCCTCGCTGCTGCTCTCATTACTATCATCCGATTCTGCGCATCCCTATTCATCAGCATCACATTCTCCTGCAGACTCTCATGAACGCGGGTAGATTTGTAGAGTGTCCCGACTTATAATCCAACATCATTATGTTTGATTAGATCTATACATACTGTGCATACATATATGTGTTGCTTAATTGACGAGTCCTCCTCTAAACAAACGTGTTCAACTGCCCCGATAAGTTGTAAATGCGTAGGGACTAATTAACAAGGGGATATGGTAGTGTTGTTCTGGGTCTTCGATCATAAACGTAATCTGTGGAAGATTTGAGTGGTAAACAGGTTCAGCAAGTCGCTAACATTACCTCAACCCATGGATAGAATGACTTCCGATTTGTGCGATCAAAATATTCTTTCGTCTTGAAGACAACCTTGTAAGTTTGGCCCGCGATAAGTTCGGTCTTCTCCTTCTGGGCTAGCTCTGAGCCGGCAGGTGGAAGGAGATCAAGGCAACGACCATCTTCATTGGTATCGCTAATATCATTATCAGTTGTCAGACCGTTGCGACTTTCAATGAGCACAGATATATTTTAGACCCTTTGGCAAGTGGATGAAAGATATCGGGACCTCCGTTCTGGGACAGCTCGAGCTGTTGGAGACGAATGGAGACACCTTCTGCGGGCTTACCGGTAGAAGCATCGAGGACTAGAATGAATTAGCTAGTACACTTTATTCCAGGGTTTCAAGGACGGACCGTGACAGGTTATGGGTGATTTGGACATTGGGTTCTGGTGAAGGTTACATTGATGGTGATGAAGTCATTTTGTGCGCCATCGGCATCCGCCGATATTGGACACGATCACGGTGTGAAAAATGGGCAAACTATGTCTGTTCTTCCATCTGCTGGAGGCCCCCCTCTTGGGAAGTATCTTGCGTCGACCGGTAGGAATCATGTTTCCTTTTCGTACCATCCTTATTGAACTACATTTTACAGATAAGAAGACCCGTGATAAGGCTATCAAGAATTTATCCCTTTTTCTTTCCGATGGTCAGAATGTCATATCAAAACCGGACATGGATAAATTGTGGAAAGGGATCTTTTACTGTGGGTTGACCCAGCAAATCTTCCCGGCTTATTGTGCTTATATTCTTCACCAGGCTTTTGGATGTCTGACAAGCCTCTTGTCCAACAAGGTTTAGCAACAGAATTGGCCGAGCTAATTTTAACCATCACAACGACAGCGGGATCCCTTAATTTTTTGCGTGGTTTTTGGGAAACGACTGTACGCGAGTGGAATGGAATTGACCGGCTCAGGTGCGCTGTTTCTATGCGCAAGCTTTTCCCAATTTAATTTCGCCTTAGGATGGATAAATATTATATGCTCGTTCGTCGATTTGTGAACGCGACGTTCCGGTTGCTTCTACAATCAAGATGGGACAAAGCTTTATGTCAGGAATACAACGATATCTTAACGGGAGAGGGTGGACCACTATGGTATGGATCCTTTTTATGTTGACATTGACCATTTTGACAACGTGCAACGATTCTAGTTCTAGTGACATTCGCGTCCCCGCCAGTCTCGCATACCATATAGCAGATATATACGTCGAGGAACTTGACAAGGTACTTGGGGTGCCATCACAGCCATCCCCTGCTCCCCTGGGCATCCTCTTCGACCCTTTCTTTGCTCTCGCTGCACGAACCCCAACAGCCGTAACTTACAAACGGATCCAAAATGCCCTCCTCGAACCTCTTTTTACTGCATTGGTTCATGAACCGTATCCAGAAGATGAACCTCCAAAATCAAAACGCACTCGCCTAAGCGCAGTGGTTCCATCTTATCCCCATCTGGCAATCAATGTATGTTACAGCGATTCTGAAGAAGGACGTATGGATGGAGCGGTTCTCAAGAAAAAGTTGCTGAGAAGGATTTTTGAAATCGCAAGTCATCCAGATACTCGTGATTCTAACCGAAGGAGGATGTACGCTCTATGGAAAGAAAGTTATGAAGAAGAACCGGATGACGAGTAGCGATGATTTACGATATCACGGTTTTTACATGAGCTATCTACCTGTCTAATACCATACAACGTACTGAATATTTTTACATGACGTGTAAGTTCTTACGCCCTGTTCGTTTTTCCAGCTTCGACAAGAAATTTCGGCACTTGATGGGATGTGGATTAATCGGATGTCAACGCTGGTGACTGCTAGCGCTGTTGAGTGCACCCTTACCTGACTTAGTTTCATTGTAGGTGGCTCTTCGTTTACAAGAAAGCCATACCATCATCTGAAGGGTCCAAGATATATTATTCGAATGGGAATCAAGAGACTCTCAAGCTAGTTCAGCTTGTGGTTCCCATTATACCTGCATCAACCATCTCCGTTATCCAACACATCAGCGCTTCGTCGCGTATTCGAACGCCCTCCAGCAGTTTCCTGACCCCAACAAACGCCCTTCTACCCCTACGCTCTCCTTCTCGTTCATCGCCCTGGGTCTCGCCATCTGGGAGGTCGAGTCCTTCGGGATCATCTGCGTCATCCTCGACAACCCCAGGGAATCCAAAATGGTCGGCATCGACTCGAGGGGCGGCATCTGAAGAAGCGAACGAGGTTCGGAAAAGAATGCGTATGACGAGTAAGGCAGTCAAAGAGGAGGATGGTGGATCGGCAAAAGGCACTTCATATGTTATGGTTGTGCTACGAGGGGGAGGCGGTGGACGTATTGTCGGATTTTCAGATGGATGAGGATACTCTCCCGCAGGCAATGTAATTGTGTCGCTTTGTGAGGGGTGCTTCTGTGTAGGTTGCGAGCTTGAAAGGTGCGTCAGAATGTGCAAGCTCAGGGCTTGCTTTGAAAGGTGAAGTTGGGGACACGAGGACCATAAGCAAGGGATTTCTGCTCTCTCGGCGGAACTCCAGTGCTGGAGTGCATGATCATACAACTCTCCCGGAGATGCGAAAGGTTGTGAGGAACATTGAGAGCGATCCCAGAGACAGCGATACCTTTCATTAGCAGCTGAGACTTTCCGACGATCAACGCCTCGCACAACAAAACGTTGAGTGGCACCTTGTAAGACCATGGCCTGCGCTTGTGGAAAGACGCTGGTGACATTTTTGATCACATCCGACGCGACGAGAAGGGGGTATTGATCCGTAGACGCCGAGAATGCATCTTTATACAGGTTCCAGAAATCGACTTGAGTTAGCTCACCATCTGTCTTTGCGATGAACATGGACCTCATCCTTGGGGTTTTTAAGTTGAGATTAATTTTAGAAGTAAGAGGACGAACCAATCATAGCAACGTTGAGGCTCCGGTTTAGAAACCAGGTCGTCCAATTCTTCCTTGGTCAGTTCATGGTCGCGGGTTACCTGCGAGGTCGAAGGTGCTGTGTGGATCGGACCCGTAATATCGAGGGTGTATGTTTTCTCCAGGCTTTGTTGTTCGTGAAGCAGAAGACTTGCTAACACCCGTAAAACACTCGGCATTTCTGGATGTAACAAAAATGCTCGGGCCATAGAGGGGTGAGAGATATGACAATACATGTAGTTTAGGCACGCATCAATCAGCGGTTTGTCGACAAATAAAGGGAGATAGCGGATCGAGGACGCTAACGCAGGCGACGTGGATGTGAGGTGGATGCTATTTGCCGGGTTTGAGAACAGAGCGGTTAAAGCTGCCAACGATGCTATGATCATTGTGCGATTCGACGACTCCTCTGCAGCCTTGAGGAGAGGAGGAATTGGATTAAATGGTGGTGGAGTGGAAGGGGTTATTGTGAGATGTGAAGCGACGACATGGAAGATTTCCATTATATGAAGAAGAACTTCGGTGTTTTCATCCTGAGCATGATTAAGATTATGGAGACCATTCATTATGAGGGGCATCGTGTGGGAATGTAGAGCCAGTTCTCGGGCATTCTGTTCGTGCAAGGCGGCATTCCGGAGTACAAAAAGGGACTCGAGGGCATAACGACGTTGACGTGACTGGTCTGGTGGCGAGGAGAAAAGTAATTCGGCATTTTTTGCCACCTTGTATCCCTCGTTAATGTACCACTCCGGCCAATCGAAGAGTCCGTCGATGACGCCCGGTAATGACTTGAAAACAAATTGTTCATTATGAACGAGGCGGCACAGACGATCAAGAGCCCAACTAATCTCTGAATGAATACCAGAGCGTATTGAAAGAGACATCCTATTGTTTGGAACTGTTTCTGTATACCATCCTACGGAGAATGAAGCAAGGTCTTCAGCAAGGTCGGAAAATGTGTGGTGAGCTTACGTTCATAATCGTCCCTGACGTCTGCAGGAGGTCTATGGGGAGGAACATATGGTGTCGTTGCAGGGGGGCGGTAATAGGTCGCAGGTGTTGTAAATCCGCGGCTTATAAAGGTCGCCATCGAAGTGGATTCTGTAGTCGCGAGTCTAAACAGTCGCGTTCGTTTTGTCACAACATGGTCACACCCATGTGATCGCATACTTCCTGAACAGTGCTTACTATTAGCCAACTATGAGTTTTGGTCGGCTACCAGCGCAGTTCAATGGTGTCCAAATCACATCAAAATTCGTCGGAATATACTCAAAACTTTTTCAGGGGATATCGCCGCGACAAATCTCTCCTCAACAAGGCCAACAGCGTTTCTTCTCCGACCTTCTCGACCTCAAAGTGGATCGCACATACTTAGAAGGAGAACTGGAGAAAATATCCAAGGAAGCATGCCTAGGAAGAATGAAGGTAGGCCTTTCGATTATTGTCCACAGAAATTCCTACGTAGAGCTAAACTTTTGCACCAAATGTTCAGTAGCCCTTACTGAGCGCCCTTTTTCAAGCTTGTGTCAAACAGATTGGTTCTGCGACTTATGGTGATGTGAAAAAGGCCAACGCTTTAGAGACGCAATACATCCTTGTGACTCGTGTCCTTGCCAAGAACTTGACGGGGTGGGAGGTAATGGAGATTTTGGCAGGTTCCGTTTCTCAGAGTGATGCAATCTTCGCAGTATGTTACTGCATCCAGTTCTTAGCTTGGTCATTAATCGATTCACAATATAGGAGTTTACAGAGGCTCTTGATACCATCATGGGTGATAATGAAGCTCCTGGTAAATTCTTCTCGATATTCCATCGCAATCATTTCATATTACATTAGTGAGTATCCGACATCAGGTGCTGCAACTTGCACTCGCCTATATGTGCGGAGTTGCACAGCTAAGTACCGGTGCGTATTTTTTACGACGCGACTTTTTCCCCTCAATTGTTTCTGTAGGTGATTCCTTCCTTGATGTTCTGTGAGGTTGACACTTGTTAAATCCTAGTTCGTGAAAGCGTCCGATATGGAACAACATACTTTCGACGCCATTCTGTTTCTCGCTATTCTAGCCAATTATCACAAGTCGGATGCACCAAGACTTAACCCATATCTCAGAAGAATAAGGGAATCGACGGACGGAGATTTCATGAGAAAACTTTGTTGGGCTTCCAATTTTGCACTCGGAACCTCTATAAAGTACTCCTTATTTTTGCACCTTCGCGAACCTTTGTTAATATATATTAGAGCATACCAGGACATATCGAATGATTCTTTGGCCCCTACCCTAGTCTCTTCTCTGGGTTCAGTGATTACTCACTTGCGCCCAGATCATGCCCTTTCGTTTATCAGCCAAGCCATACCCGGAAACAAATTCAAGGATATGTAAGATGTGAGGAAAGACTCTGCGTTCGTTACTAACATATCCGCAGGCCAATTGAAACCAGCGTTGTCTTGCTTCCGATCTATGAATTTTTGGGTCCAAATCCTCTATTTGCGACTGTCCTTTTGGAGGATTTAGTTTGCCAGCCAGCTGAAGGACTGAAAATAACGCCCCTTCCGTGCACGATCATATCATTCGCATCCTATCTTTGCACTCATGCATCATCGGAGGCGACTCCGAGGTCCATAGCCTATGCAAGTCTAGCTCTCAACATTTTGCTTTCTCTTGTAGAGAACAGCATGGTCCTGGAATTTTCAAGCCAAGCTGATGTTCCAACCATTCGACTATGTCGACAGGTATGCTTGCTAGACAGATGACTATGTAATTGTCATTGATTTTGATTTCCTAGCGGCTTCCAACTCTGCCTCCCCCTCGATCAATGCAACCCCCAGTTAATTCGATCCTAGATTGTTGTATCCTTTGGCTGCGACACAACCTTTATAGGCGGCTAGAAGTACATTCTTACACGTAAGTGCGGTAATGTTCAATGGCACTTTTTCTAAAAGACTTCAGAAAATGCATTTGGATTTGTTACCGAATTGTCTGGTTCTTGCAGCATCGCAGGCTGCGCCTTGGTGAGCTTTGCATTCTATCGACTCATTCTGTCACTTATTTGCTACGGTGAAGATTATGACTGGAGGGAACTATGGAATTCTGTCATTGCCCTTTTGAATTTTCTGGCATTGAAAATTGAAACCCTGCATACGACTGGCAGTGTGGACTTATTGACATCTGAGGTATTTGGCTCCTTCCAAGATATGCGACTTAATTTAGGATGGGCAGCTTATCATCGGCCAGGCAATTCGTCTCCTTGACCTCGCTCTCTGTGCCTCAGAATTATATTTACCGTCCGCGCAAGCACTTCACGAGCTCGTTGTGAGGACTCTCCCCTTGCATTTTTTAATCCACGTCCTGTCACTCACAGAGAGGTATCAGTACGAACTAGTCCGTTCATCGGGCGTTCTAAAAAAACAAGAGTTGCTTTTGAAATCCCTCGCACTTTCATACCCGTCGAGTACCCGCTCATCGCTTGGAAATTCCTCAATCGAGAACACACTGTCACATATATTAAAGGTGGCGAGCTTTTACGAGGAAAAGGTTTTGAGTGGCGGCACTGTGATGGGGAATGTACAGGATGTTTTGAAAATCATTGCTGAAGACATTGAGGCAAATGGCTTGCATGGCGCTCGCGAGGTCATAGAAATGATGTCTCTGTAAGTTCACATGAACCAGAAGAGCTCCATCCTGACCTCATTGCTACAGAGCGCGATCTCAGGATGTCCTCGACTTTGGTCGTTTCGCTTGCAGTGACGTATTTGCACTCATGCCATAAAAGGCAAATCAGTTATCATGCGGAGTTCCGTGCTCCGAGCCAGCAGAAAAAGTTTTTGCCTGTTGAGATTCTAAATCGGTCGAGCGCCTAGTGTAAACACCTGTCTACCATATCCGTCGTTGTGTAAAAATGGGATTTTCACTAAAAAGCTTCATTATAATGCGTAACTTCCACCATACAAATGGAAACGCTTTTTTTCCTTCCAGGAGATGTATTTTTCCCGGGAGCACCCTTATCAGGATATGCCGTTACTCGGTGAATGGCTCGGTAGATTTTTTCGATCCTTGACTATTCTAGTTGGTTGTTCCTAATTCCTCCCCGCATCCTCCACGGTGTCGGCGACTCGTCTGTCACTAATTATGCTGCGCTTCGCCCCCGGACTGAGGCGTTTGGCCAACCAGCGCGCCCATTTCTTGCAGGCACGAGGATTGGCCAGCTTGAAGCCAGCATCCTCCCTTTTTGCCCCGCTGGATACTTTTTCAGAGCGCCACATAGGCCCTGACGATGCTGAGACCTCCAAGATGCTATCACAACTTGGATACGAATCTATGGATGCGTTTGTTGCAGAAACAGTCCCACCGAAAATCAGGGTGTCAACTCATTCGATCGACAACACAACTATTCCTCCCTATAGCGAGTCTCAACTACATGCCAGGGCCAAACAATTGGGAGGTGAAAATAAACCTTTCAAAAGCTACATTGGTATGGGTTATCATTCGGCTGTGGTGCCTCCAGTTATTCTTCGTAACGTAAGTTCCGTTCTCTTGCCACATCCTCTGGCTTTCACACCGTCAAAATCATCAGGTCATGGAAAATCCTGCATGGTATACCCCTTACACTCCATACCAACCCGAAATTGCTCAAGGCATGTTTAGCGTTAATATTCTAAAAACGCCGTTTTTGATTTTACCATCAGGTCGCTTGGAATCGCTGGTCAATTATCAGACCATGGTTATGTCGTTAACTTCGATGGACGTTGCCAATGCGTCACTTTTGGACGAAGCTACTGCTGCAGCTGAAGGAATGGTCATGGCTTTGATGAACGCACCCACGAAGCGGACTTTCATTGTGGATGTGGGAGTGCTTCCCCAAACAGTGGCTGTTCTCCGGACACGTGCAAAGGGTTTTGGAATGAAAGTGGTGGTTGGCGATGTTGTTTCTTTACTGGAAGACGAAACCATCTGCTCGGACACTTGTGGTATCTTGGTACAGTATCCGGATATAAATGGGAACATCAAAGACTTCAGCGCTATCACAACAACCACGCATTCCTTGGGAGGACTTGTGGTGTGCGCGACTGATTTACTCGCCTTGACGAAGATCAAGCCCCCTGGTGAATGGGGCGCGGATATCGTCCTTGGAAATTCGGCTCGTTTCGGCGTTCCAGTTGGTTATGGTGGTCCCCATGCAGGCTTCTTTGCGGTCACAGATAAACTGAAGCGCAAAATGCCCGGGAGGCTCATTGGTCGTAGCCGCGATACGCAGGGAAACCCAGCTTATAGATTGTCCCTGCAAAGTATGTACCCTTTTCAAAGTAATCATTTGTGTTCTGAACGTCGATACAGCGCGGGAGCAACATATTCGTCGGGAGAAGGCCACTAGTAATATCTGCACGAGTCAAGCGCTTCTCGCCAACATGGCTGCTATGTATGCAGTGTATCATGGTGCCGCCGGTCTTCAGCGCATCGCCACTAAGGTTCATAAGTATACCCAGGTTTTCAATTCTGCGGTCGTATCCCTGGGTTACACGTCAATCAATGCCTCGTTTTTCGATACCGTCACTCTGGACGTTTCCGTGGCAGGAAATGCCGACGTGGTTCACAACCACGCAGCCTCAGTCGGAATCAACCTTCGGCGAATAAACGATAAGTACGTTGGAGTCAGCTTCGATGAGAGTGTCTCACCCAATGATCTCGTCGCACTTGTAAATGTATTTGCGACAGCCATTTCGAAGCCACCCCTTACTTTGGCAGACTTCTCCGAACCCAAATTAACATCGATCCCCCCTGCCCTACAACGCACTTCAGAATACTTGCCCCACCCTGTTTTTAACACACATCATTCCGAGACCGAAATGCTCCGCTATATCCACCACCTCGCCTCAAAGGACCTGAGCCTGGTGCATAGCATGATTCCTCTGGGGAGCTGCACTATGAAACTCAACAGTACCAGTAGCATGATTCCCCTCACATGGCCTGAGTTCAGTGCAGTCCATCCCTTTGCACCTTACGATCAAGTTAAAGGCTATCATCAAGTCCTCAAGGTCAATCCTTTCTGTTGCTTTTGATGTATTGAGCTAACCTTTATTCAAACAGGAACTGGAAAATGACCTGTGCAAAATCACTGGATTCCATGCTGCATCTTTACAACCCAACTCCGGAGCTGCTGGCGAATATGCTGGGCTCTGTGTTATCCGCGCTTACCAAGAATCCCGTGGAGAAGGACATCGTGATATTTGTTTGATTCCTTTGAGTGCTCACGGTACCAATCCAGCTGTAAGTTGGACGGTGTTGTCTTTGTGGTCAAGTAGCCTGACTTTTGCGTAGTCGGCTGTTATGGCTGGCTTAAAGGTTGTTGCCGTCAAGGTTCATCCCGATGGAAATCTTGACCTCGAAGACCTTCGAACCAAGGCCGAGAAGCACAAAGACAATCTCGCCGCATTCATGGTAGCTACCCCTCTATTCCTTGGCACTGGCCCTCAATTAACTTGAGATCTAGATCACATACCCATCGACCTTCGGTGTCTTTGAATCTGGTGTTCAAGACGTAAGCACATTAAAAGAGAAAAGGATTCCCTTGATTCAGTTTGTTTGCAGGCTTGCAAGATTATTCACAACAATGGTGGCCAAGTTTATCTTGATGGTGCGTCTTTGTCTGCTCTAATCAACGTATTCAACTGAATAGTCATAGGAGCAAACTTGAATGCCCAGATTGGTCTTACAAACCCTGCAACATGTGGTGGTGATGTCTGCCACATGAATCTCCATAAAACATTCGCAATGTAATTGTTGCTATTTTGATATGCCTTCTTTAACTTACCATCATTGTAGTCCACATGGCGGAGGTGGACCTGGTGTTGGGTAAATTGTTTTATTTGGCGAATTCCCATTTCGCTCACCCTAATTTTTTAGCCCAATTTGCGTCGCTGAACATCTAGCTCCTTTCCTTCCCAGTCATCCCATCATGCCAGAGATGGGCGCACAAGCGATCGATGCAGTCTCGGCCGCACCTTTCGGAAGTGCATCTATCAACTTGATTTCATGGG
>Ga0307509_10011833_pt1 | contig 10501 bp, 8 predicted proteins | sample 10_EM_MG_FD_202245 | JGI IMG/M metagenome (GOLD analysis project Ga0307509, IMG submission 202245) | Populus trichocarpa ectomycorrhiza microbial communities from riparian zone in the Pacific Northwest, United States - 10_EM | ecosystem: Host-associated > Plants > Roots > Unclassified | place...
CTTGACGTGAACCTTGACCTTGCCCTTGGCCGACGACTTGTCGCCGCACGAGGTCACGCGCGCCTTCACGTTGCCGATGCCGGTCGAGATCATCGAGCGATCGAGACCGTCGGGGAGGTCGGCACCACCGGCGGCGGGCTTCGAGCCACCGCTGTTGCCACCGGCCGGCTTCGAGCCGCCGCCCTTCTTGAACTTCGAGCAGCACGAGCCTTCGTAGTTGTTGAGGACGCACGAGACCTCGTCGCAGCCGCCGCTGGTGTCCGGCTTCGCCGCGGCGGTCGTGGTCGTGGTGTCCGGCTTCCTGTCCGGCTTGGAGGTCGCGACGGTCGGACGACTCGAGGTCGTCGTCGTGGTCGTCGGACGGGTGGCCGGCTTGGAGGTGGTCTTGTCCGGCGTCTTCGCGACGGTCTTGTCCGGCGTCTTCCCGGTGTCGCTCGTCTTGTCCGGGGTCTTCGCGGTGTCCGTCGTGTCCGGCGTCTTCGCGACGTCCGAGCCGGTCGCGGCCGCGACGCCCGTCGTGTCCGAGCCCTTCGCGGTGTCCGCCGACTTGTCCGGCGTCTTGTCACCCGCGTTCTCGGGCTTCGCGCTGCCGGTGTCGGTCGACGCGACCTGCTGCTGCTGGTTCTTGTTGCCGCCCTTCATCAGGATCACGACCATGATGATGGCGACGACGGCGAGCAGGCTCACCGCGGCGATCATCATGTACATCATCTTGTTGTTGCCGGCGCGGCTGACCGTCGGCACGAGCACGGCGGGCTCGGAGAAGCCGCCGCCGCCGAACACCGGGAGGTCGTCGATCGAGCCGATCGCCGACGCGGTCTGCGGCTTGCCCATCGCGGCGCCACCCCCGCCCATGTACGCGCTCGCCATCGAGCGGATGTCGATCAGGCCCGAGCCTTCACCACCGGCCGCGCCGGTCGCGTGACCCGCGCCGCCCGAGCTCTGCGACGACGGCGTCGAGATCGCGGGCTTGTCGCTCGCGAGCTGCGCGAGGTTGTTGAGGGAGAACAGCACCGAGTTCTCGTTGCGCTCGCCGCGCAGCTTCGACGAAGCCGCTGACGACGCGGCAGCGGAGCTCGCGGCGGCCGGCTTGGAGCCGAACAGATCGCCACCATCGTCATCGTCGTGCGTCGCGCGCGACGAGCTCGACGCCGCGGCGAACAGATCGCCCGGATCGCTGCGCGTCGTGCCGCCGGCGTCGTCGCCGGAGCCGAACATCGCGCCGATCGCGGCCGCGCCGCCGCCGCCGGCCGTCGTGGTCGATCCGGACTGGACGAGACCGGCGAACGCGTCGACCTGCGACAGCGGCAGCCAGTCGGCGAAGCCCTCGCGCCAGGTGAACGACTCGCCATCGATCTCGCCGGAAGCGAACCGCTGCTGGACCTCGGCGACCGTCATCGGGCCGACCTGGTCCTGGTTGATCACGAGGTGCCAGACCGCATCGTCCGCGGCGGGCGGTTGATCGCCGCCGGCGCCGTCGTAGCCGTAGTCATAGACGCGCGTGTCTTTTTCCTGCGCGACGGGCGCGGGCTCGGATGCACCCGCACCGCCGCGTACGACGATGATGTTGCTGCACTTCTTGCAGCGGATCTTGAAGACCTTGCCTTGGACCTTGTCATCAGAGATCGAGTACTTGGCCTGGCAGGCATCACAGACGATCTTCATGGGCGTTTCCTATGGGCGCGAAAACCAAGCCGCACCTGCAGCTATGACCCCTAGCTGCGCGGTGGCTTGGAGAAAAATCGTATCACGGGGTCAGGCGAATGGATCATGTAGGCGGATGGTCTCGTTGCGGTCCGGTCCCACCGACACCAGGCAGAACGGGACGCCCGCCATCCGCTCGATCGTCTCGACGTACGCACGCGCAGGCGCCGGCAGATCGGTGAAGTCGCGCGCGTCGCTCGGCAGCTTCCCCCAGCCGGGCAGCCGCGCATATATAGGTTCCGCACGCGACAGGTCATCGGGATCCGTCGGAGGCTCGTCGAGCTCCTTACCGTCCAGCTTGTAGGCGACGCAGACCGACACCTCGGGCATGTCGGCGAGCACGTCGAGCTTGGTCAGCGCGAGCGACTGCATTCCGGACAGCCGGACCCCCATGCGCAGCGCGGGCAGGTCGAGCCAGCCACACCGCCGCGGCCGGCCGGTGGTCGCGCCGTACTCGCCGCCGGCCTTGCGGAGCGCCTCACCCTGCTCGCCGTGAAGCTCCGTCGGAAACGGGCCCTCGCCGACGCGCGTCGCGTACGCCTTCGTGATGCCCACGACGTGATCGATCGCGGTCGGGCCGATGCCCGCGCTCTGGCAGGCGCCGGCGGCGATCGTCGACGACGACGTCACGTACGGATACGTCCCGTGATCGAGATCGAGGAGGCAGCCCTGCGCGCCTTCGAACAGGACGTGCTGGCCTTGATGGATCGCGTTCGCGACGTGGCGGCCGGCGTCGCCGGTATAGGCGCGGAGCTTCTCGCCGGCGGCGAGCGCATCTCGGCTCCACTGATCGATCTCGGCCTGGGTCGGCCGCGTGCCGCCGAGATGCTCGATCACCGGCGCGAGGTCGTCGACGTTCGCCTGGACCAGCGCCGACAGCCGATCCGGCCTCAGCAAATCTCTCATCCGCACGCCGCGGCGCGCGGCCTTCATCTCGTACGCCGGCCCGATCCCGCGACGGGTCGTGCCGATCGCCTTGCCGCGCTTCGCACCGTGGTCCTCGCGCAGGCCATCGACGAGCTTGTGGTACGGCAGGATCACGTGCGCGCCGAGCCCGATCAGGAGCTCGTTCCTCATGAGCAGGCCGCGCTTCTGGCACTCGGCGATCTCCTCGAGGAGCGTGTGCGGATCGATCACCATGCCGTCGCCGAGCACGCACGCCTTGCCGGGGTGGCAGACGCCGCTCGGCACGAGGTGGGTGACGAGCTTCTGGCCATCGATCACCAGCGTGTGACCGGCGTTCGCGCCGCCGCCGTAACGCACGACGACGTCCGCGCGCTCGGTGAAGAGATCGACGACCTTGCCCTTGCCCTCATCACCCCATTGAGCACCGACGACGATGACGACCGACATCAGGCCTTTAATAGCGCGATCAGAGACGCGGTGTCCCCTCCCCGGGCCGCTTCGATCGCCGGGCCTGCCGATCGCTCGTGTTCGTCGGCGAACGTGATCCGATCACCGACGATCGCCGCGTCGAGCCCGGCCCCGCGCAACCAGGCAGGTGCGACCGCGTTCTGAACCACCGTCCGGACCCCGGCGGCACGAAGGGCCTTCGCCAGCACCGGATCGGGCGTCGCGATCCCGAGTGCCGCGACCGGTGCCGCGATCCCGCCGGCGCGCTGGGCCTCGGCGACCGCCTCGAGGTCGATCGCGAACCCGGTCGCGCGCGCGGGCCGGCCGTAGCGGCCGATCAGCTCGTCGTAGCGACCGCCCCGCAGGATCGCATCCGGCGCGCCGCTCGCGTACGCCGCGAACCGGAGCCCGGTGTAGTAGTCGAACCCGCGCAGATCGCCGAGATCGATCGTGACGTCGCGCGGGCCGGCGAGCTCGACGAGCGTCGCGAGCGTGTGCTCGATCTGCGCAAACGCCGCGTGCACCGCATCCGGCCACGGCAGCGCGCGCGCGCGATCGAGCACCTGCTGCGCCGGGCCCCACAGGTGGACGAGCTCACCGGCGAGCGGCGCGACGTCGTCGGGCAGTCCGCGCGCCGCGACCCGGACCCCCGCGCGATCCTTGCGCGAGATCGCGGCGACCAGCGCGGCGCGCACGTCGGGCGTCGCGGCGTCGAGCACGTGGCGCGCGGGTGCGACGTGGCCGACGTCGAGGTGCGCGTCGAGCTCCAGGCGATCGAGCACCGCGCTCGCGACCGCGAGGACTTCGGCATCGCCGAGATCGCTCGCATCGACCAGCTCGATTCCTGCTTGCAGGATTTCGCGCTGGCCGTGATCGCCCGCGAGCCGGGTCACCGCCCCCTCGTAGCAGAGCCGGATCGGCCCCGGCACGTCGGCCAGGCGGGTGGCGACCACGCGTGCGATCTGCGGCGTGATGTCGGGGCGCAGCGCGACGATCTGGCCGGTCCCGGGTTCGACGAACCGGATCGCCGCGGCCTTGGCACCGTCGCCGAGCCCGCGCTCGAGGACGTCGGCGCACTCGAACATCGGCGTGATCAGCCGGGCGTAGCCCCAGGCCTCGAACACGTCCATCACCCGCTCGGCGAGGTCCCGCCGGCGCGCGGCCGCCTTCGGAAGAAAGTCTCGTACGCCCGAAGGTAGGCGGATCGGCGGGAGTGTCGTCACGACCGGAACTCTAACCTCTATGCTGGCCAAACATGGCCGATTCAGGGCATGTGGGTACGGTGCTCGACCCGATGACGTTCAAGCTCTTGGTCGAGGACGGCGCGGACGCGATGTTCATCGTCTGCCACGACCGGCCCGGCCTGGCCTACGTCAACCCGGCGCTCGTCGCGCTGCTCGGCTACGACGACGCGAGCGAGCTGATCGGCCGCGATGCGACCGAGGCCGTGATCCATCCGATCGACCATCCGCTGATCCACCGGATCGCCGCCGATGCGCGGGCCGGCGAGATCCGTCGCGAGCCCGTGCCCGTGCGCTGGCGGCGCAAGGACGGCAGTGCGATCGCGGTGGTCGGCGGCGCGAGCCAGATCGTCTACGCCGGCTCCCCGGCCACGCTCGTGATCGCGCGCCGCGACACCCACCTGCGAGCGCTCCAGCTCGCCGAGGAGCGCAGCCGCCTGCTGTTCGATCGCGCCCCGGTGCCGATCTTCGTGTTCGATCGCGAGACCCACGACTTTCTCGCGGTCAACCAGGCGATGGTCGATCTCTACGGCTACGCCCAGGACGAGCTCCTCGCGATGCGGCTCGACGACATCAAGCTCGTCGAGGATGCCGCCGAGATCGGGACCACCATCGACACGATCGTCGCGACGCAGCGCTTCCACGTCGGCCTCGTTCGCCATCGCACGAAGAGCGGTCGCTACCTCGACGTCGACATCACGTCGCACGTGATCGACTTCGACGGCCGCGCCGCGCTGATGTCGATCGGGATCGACGTGACGGAGGCGCGCAAGCTCGAGCAGGAGCTGCGCCACGCCCAGAAGATGGACGCGGTCGGCCAGCTCGCCGGCGGCGTCGCGCACGACTTCAACAATCTGCTCGGCGTGATCAGCGCGAACGTCGAGCTCGCGCTCGAGGACATCGCATCTCCCGAGCTGCTCCTCGAGGAGCTCCGCGAGATCGAGGGCGCGGCCGAGCGCGCGACCGCGCTGACCCGCCAGCTGCTCGCATTCAGCCGCAAGCAACCGCACCGCAGCGAGCCGCTCGCGCTCGCCAGGGTGGTCGCGAGCTGCGAGAAGATGCTGTCGCGGATCGTCGGCGAGGACATCGAGATGACCACGGTGCTCGCACCGGAGCTCGCGACGATCCGCGCCGACGCGGGCCAGCTCGAGCAGATCCTCGTCAACCTCGTGGTCAACGCGCGCGATGCGATGCCGACCGGTGGGTTACTGATCGTCGAGGCGCGCAACGTCGAGGTCACGCGCGAGCGGGCGTCGCGCCACGGCATCAACGCCGGACCGTACGTCGAGCTTTCGGTCCGCGACACCGGCTGCGGTATGGACGAGACGACCCGCGCCCGCGTCTACGAGCCTTTCTTCACGACCAAACCCGTGGGCAAGGGTACCGGGCTCGGCCTGTCGACGGTGTTCGGTATCGTCGAGCAGAGTAGTGGTGCGATCGAGCTCGAGTCCGAGCATCTGCGCGGTACGACGTTCCGGATCCTGTTCCCGGCGATCGCGCGGGTCGAGAGCTCGATCGTCGTCGCGACCGAGGCCCGCCTCCCCGCGCGCCGCAACGAGAGCGTGCTGCTCGTCGAGGACGACGCGCCCCTGCGCAACGGCATCCGCCGCCACCTCAACCAGCTCGGCTATCGCACGCACGTCGCGGCGTCGGCGCACGCCGGCCTCGAGCTCCTCCAGCAGCCCGACCTCGAGGTCGACCTCCTGCTCACCGATCTCGTGATGCCCGGGCTCGATGGCCGGTCGTTCGCCGTCGAGGCGATGCGGGTCCGGCCGCGGCTGCGCGTGGTGTTCATGTCGGGCTTCACCGAGCACGTCGCGGTCAAGACCGCGCGGTTCGAGCACGATCACTTCGTCGAGAAGCCGTTCACGTCCGCGAAGCTGTCGCAGGTCCTCCGCCGCGCGCTAGCCTAGGCGGGTGAAGCGCGCCCTCGTCTTGCTCGCCGCGTGCACGCCGGCGAAGCATCCGTCCTGGGCCACGCCGACGACGCCGATCGGGCCCGCGCATCGGGGTGAGCATGCGCTCCACTTCGGTGGCGGGTGCCAAGAGCAAGGCGTCACGGCCGTCTCGAAGACCGACGCGGTGTTGATCGTCACCTGCACCGTCGGCCAGGCGATCACCGCGTACTTCGTACGGCGGAGCGCGCCCGATCGCGGCACGTCGCAGCAGCTCGGTGCGTGGGATCAGCACCGCGAGTCCGGCGAGGCTTACAGCATCGACGGCGCCACCCACGATCGCGTGGTCGTGCGCCACGAGCGCGGCGTCTCGACCGAGCTGCGGATCTACGATCCCGCGCGCGACGCGTTCACGGGGCAGGTGATCACCGGCGCGGAGGTGACGGTGGTCGTCGCGCCCGGCGGTGCTTCGGCCACGGCGTTCGTCTGCGAGCCGGCGCGCGGCGAGAGCTGGAATCGCGAGAAGACGTGCAGCGAGCAGACCGGGGCGCAGACTCGGATGATCGCGATCGACTAGAGCGGGTTCGCGAGCGCGACGAACTGGGCGTCGAGGCCGGGGAACTTCAGGCGCAGCTCGTCGGCGAGGCGCATCGGCCCGAACACCTCGGTCGCGACGTGGCCCGCGGCGACGAGCGTGATCTGGAGCTCCTTCGCGAGATCGGCGGATCGCTCGGCGAGCTCTCCGGTCAGGAACAGATCGCAGCCGGCGGCCGCCGCCGCCTCGAGCAGATCCGACGCGGCGCCGGTGCACAGGCCGACCTTTCTCACGGTGGTGGGCCCGTACGGGAACACGAACGGCGGGACGCGCCCGCGCAGCACGCCGCCCGCGATCCGATGGATCGCCTCGTCGCGCGACAGCGGCTGCGGCCACGCGCCGGAGAGCCCGAGCGCGATCCCGCGGACATCTCCGAAGGCCTCGCGCTGGGGACCGAGCGCGAGGGCATCGGCGAGCCCGGTGTTGTTGCCGAGGCGCGCGTGCTTGTCGAGCGGGAGATGATAGGCGGCGAGCGAGACGTCGTTGCCGAGCAGGAGCTTGAGCCGGCGTGCCGTCGGTCCGGAGATCTTGGAGATGCCACCGCCCCAGACCAGGCCGTGGTGGACGACGATCAGGTCGGCCTCGAGCTCGACGGCGCGACCGATCAGCTCCGCCGAGGCGGACACGCCCGTGACCACGCGCTCGACCTCGAACGCACCCTCGACCTGGAGCCCGTTCGGGGCATAGTCGCGAAACCGGTCGATCTCGAGCGTCTGGTCGAGATACCCGACGACGTCGCGCAGATGGAATGGCACCGCGCGAGCGTACCGCACACCGCGCGGGGTGCGCTCGCGCTCGCCACGCGCTGGCCTGCCGGATGCTTGTCGTGACGGTATGAACCCGCTGATCACCGAACCGTTGCTGCGCGCGCCCGGGCTTGGCTCGAACGTACGGTTTTTTACGAGCGAGCTACGCATCATCCCCGGCGTCGTGATCCCGCTGCATTCGATGCTGGTGGAGACCGCGACGAAATGCATCCTGGTCTCGCCCGTGGGGACGCGCGCCGAGATGACGGTGTGCGAGGGCCGTCAGGCCATCCTCGTCGAGCCGAGCCTGTTGCATCACAGGCGGCTCGCGAAGGCGGTGCAGGCGCTCGAGCCGCACGAGCTGTGGGGGCCCGAAGGGTTCGCGGAGAAGCTGCCCGAGTTCAGGGACGCGCGCGTGTTCGGGCGCGATCCATGGCCGCACGACGACGCGCTGTCGTTTGCCGAGATCCACGGCGCGCCGTTGCGCAACGAGGTGGTGTTCTTCCATCACCCGTCGCGCACGCTCTACACCGCGGACCTCGCGTTCGCGATCATGGAGCCGAAGGGCGTGCTCGCACCGATCGCGTTGCGCGCGCTCGGCGTCTACAAGCAGTTCGCGGTGCCGAGGATGTGGAACCGCTGGGTCGTGGACAAGGCAGCGTTCCAGCGCTCGATCGATCGAGTCCTCGCGTGGCCGATCGAGCGGATCGCGCTCGCCCACGGCGACGTGATCCAGACCAACGGTCGCGAGAGGCTGTACAAGGCGCTGCGCGAGCGCGCGTTGATCTGAAGCTAGAGCGACGCGATCGGCAGGAGATCGATCTCGCCGGCATCGACCCGGCGCATCTCGCCGTCGACCATCACCAGCTCGGCCACGTCCTCGCCGCGGGCCAGCGGGAACGGTGCGCCGGCGAGCACGAGATCGTAGGTGACCTCGTCGCCCGCGACGATCAGCGTGCGGACGCCGCCGTGCTTGCGCGAACGCGCGGCGGGCGTGACCCACGCGCCGAGCTCGTAGACGCACTTCGCGTGGCCCGAGTGGCCGGCGATCTGGGTGAGCCCGCGCGGCAGCGTGCGCGGATCGAACCGGCGCGGGCGCGCGCGATCGAACAGCGAGCCGGTCGCGGGGTTCGACGGGCGGTGATAGAGGAGCCCGCCGCCCTCGAGGCCATCGCCGCCGGCGACGTGGAGCGGCGAGAGATCGAGCGGCGGCCGCTGGCCGGCGAGCCAATCGGCGCGGACGCGCTCGATCGCCGCGGCGAGGTGGCCGCGCAGCGCGAGCGCGATCGCGTGTGCGTCGTGCGAGCCGGTGAGGCCGAGAAGATCGACCTCGCGGGTCGTGACACCGGCGTGCGAGATCAGGACGTCGGCGCGGTTCGCCAGCTCGCCGACCACCGCGAGGTGGAACCGACCGGCGAGCAGGAGCTCGATCACGAGCGCGCGCTGATCCGCGTGGAACGAAGCGTAGTCGCGGCCGATCACGCCCGGCGGTGGCAGCTGCGGGTACGTCGCGCGGAACTCGGCGACCGTGCGGGAGCCGGTGTCGAGCTCGCGGGTGAACGCGCGGGCCTCGGTGAAACCGGCGTCGTCGAACCCGATCAGCTCCATCACCCGCGAGGCGTCGTGGTTGCCGAGCACGATCCGGACCTGCGCGGGGTCGTGGCTCGCGAGCCAACGGAGGAGCTTCACGCCCTCGCGGCCGGCGGTCTCCGGATCGAGGTGGTCGTAGTCGAAGTGATCGCCGATCGACACGAGCTCGACATCCGGCGCGAGGCGATCGCCGGCGAGCAGCTGGTGGCGATCGAGCACCGCGAGGATCTTGGCGAACGGCGCCTGGGGGTCGCCCATCACGAACGCGCGAGTCGTCACGTCCGGCGAGCATACGAAATTCGGACGCAGCCGTCCGGTCACCGGCCGTTGCGGACACGGCGACGCGCCAACTGTTCGACATCGTTCGTGCGGGATCTGGCGCGCGCCGTGAAGTAGCGCCGCGCATGCGTCGGACCCTCGATCATCATCCTGCTTTTCGCGCGGTGCTCGCCGCCGCGCCCTACGTGTTCGAGCTCGCCCGTGCGGCCTCGGACGAAGCGCTGTTTTCTCGACTCGCGCTGGCCGCGGGCGAGCTCGTCCATGGGTTTCGCGCCCCGCCGGGCAGCCCGCTGCGCGCGGGCGCCCATCACCGCGCCTGGGTGACGGTCCGAGAGCTGGACCGTTCCGTCGCGGCGCACCGGGTCAACCGACGGGCGCCGCGGGGCGTTCTCGACCGGGCGCAGCGCGCGATCGACCGCGCCGACGTGATGATCGGAGCTTTACCTGGCGTCAGCGCGAGTTAGACCGTTCCACGCGAGCGATGCGACATGTCACCCGAACGCTCCTCTGAGGTTCAGAATGAACGGCAGAAAAGAGGAGCTCATGCGCATCGGAATCGCAGTGGTTTGCGTCGCGGCATCGATGGCTGGCTGCAAGAAGTCCGGCACCGGCACGGGGGGTGGTGGCGGTGGCGGCGGCGGCTGGCTCGTCGGCAGCTCGGCGATGATGGTCAACCTCCATCCCGACGGCACGACGTCGGGCTACGACACCGGCACGACCGCGCGCCTCACCGGCATCGCGTGTCGCAATGAAGGTGAAGCCTGGGTCGTCGGCGAGGCCGGCACCGTGCTCTACACGAGTGACGCCGGTCAGACCTGGCGGACCCAGCAGGTCCCGACGACCGCACTCTTGAACTCGCTCGCGACCCAGGACGACGGTCCGGTGTTCCTCGCGGGCAACGGCACGTTCCTCGAGTCCGACGACGTCGGCGCGACGTGGCGCGAGCTCGGCGACGGCCACACGAACTGGGTGTCGGTCGCCGCGGCAACGGACGCCGACCTGGTGCTCGCGGTCTCGAACGACGGCACCGTGTGGAGCCACGACGGCGCCCAGCTCGCGCCGCGGATCCAGCTCGCCGGCGCGCGCGCGGTCGCGGTC
>Ga0307509_10011834_pt1 | contig 10500 bp, 11 predicted proteins | sample 10_EM_MG_FD_202245 | JGI IMG/M metagenome (GOLD analysis project Ga0307509, IMG submission 202245) | Populus trichocarpa ectomycorrhiza microbial communities from riparian zone in the Pacific Northwest, United States - 10_EM | ecosystem: Host-associated > Plants > Roots > Unclassified | place...
ACCGGCAGTAACCCACAGTCACTCGCAGTCCCTGGTCGTCCCCCACGCTAAAATGTCTTACCTTGCAGGGCCCGCCGTCCGCCACAAAGACGGCCGTCCTGAGGTTTCCAGGACGGGTGTGGACCGCCTTTTGCCGCCCCGTCCGGTCCAGGGCTCTTGGCAGTCCCCCCGTCGGGCCCTACAGGGGCCCCGGACCGTTGAGAACACTGCCAAAGACACCAAGGCGCGCGAACCGACAGACTCGGTGGCATAGGAATCTGGGTACTAGAATCCAACGGGTTCGGAAAACGGAGCGATAGCGAAGATGGCTGGATTGAGTCAGTCCTGCTCTGTTGCCGAAACCCAGGAGTAGGGAAAACTTATCTGAGGTGGGAGACCCGGCTGGGGGGAGAGAATGCAGATGTCGCCGACTGTCGGCGAATAATAGCTCTCTGGTAGTTGATAGCCTGTGCGATCAGGCTGGGGGAATCCCAGAGTACATACGGAAGGCTTTCCAGAAGGCAAAAAATGAGTTTGGTGGTCATGGTCTCCTGCTTCCCGACCTAGTAGATTTTATGAAGAAGCCTATTTCATCGCTACAGCGGGTATTTATATGCATCGATGGTTTGGACGGATCCACTCCGAACCACCGACGGGAGCTACTTGAGTCTCTGCAAGAAATCGTTCGGGTGCCAGCAGGCGCGCGAATGTTCCTTACCGGAAGGCCCCTTATCCGGGACGAAATCATGAAGCGTTTTAGCGAGATGGCCAGGATAGCTCTTGATCTTACCTAGGATGGCATCAAGACAGGGTTCCGAATGGTCCGACCGGTCAAGTCTTGGAAGCAGGACCGGGCTGGTCAGTCGTGGTTGATGTCGGTGACTAGACCTGGCTGACTCGAGTGGTCCGGTCTGGTCTAGACTGGTCCCAGACCAGTCTTTATAAAAGATTGTATGTGAGGCGAGACTATTCTGAGGAAAGGGAGCCAGCACAGGCACTCCCTTTTATTTCAATAAAATAAATGCGACAATGATTGGGTTCAATATAGATAATTTAGGAGATATTCAGGGAGTTTAAAGTGGGGGGAGTAGGGTGGGCACCGTGCTGTGGAATCCAATGAAGGTCAGAGTGTCGCCCAAGCCAACACTCAGGAAGATTAAAAGTACCGGAATGGCAATAGTAGGATCTTAAACCTGCTTGCCGTATCATAAATCGATGACCCCTCAATACAAGTTGATAGAGCACCCTGGGGAGGATAGCATGTGGTGGGGATGTGATTACGCGATGGATATGTGCTATCGAATACCGATATTGTGGCATGTGATCATCTATTATCACTCACTTATTGCACCGAAAAGATTTCATACTCTCAAACATTTTTCGCCACTCCTAGTCTAAGCAAGGCGCCATCTCCATTCCAACTCGCCTGAGTTCCTAGAGTATAATCTAGAGTTTAATTAAGGAATGCATTATTTGAACATAATATATTATGACAAATAGTAAAAGGCAAGATCAGAAGCTAATTCTGTCAAAGAGCCCTGCATATCCAATTTCTTGGCAGCCCTGGTCGGACCAATCCTAGGCGAGTCAGTTCCCATAATCCTGACTGTCCGGTCGGTCTAATTTCCACCATCAGACTAGACTTGACTTTGGATCGGACTAGCTGGTCAGGCCTAGTCTTCCGCGGACCATCCGGAACCCTGCATCAAGAGTTATCTGGAGATGACCCCAGACCGTGACACTGACCCTGATTTGATGGACGACGAATTGAGGGCGGATATTGTGAGAGTGATTCCTGAGAAGATCTCAGAACTGTAAGCTAGAACATCAAACACATTCCCGATACAAATGAGCTATTATTCACCAACCACGGTGTCTAGTTTCCTCTTTGTTTCCCTGAACATTGATGCGATGGTGAGATTACTCTCCACCAGCGAAGTAAAAAGCTCGATGAGATAACCAAAGGGGATTGCCTGGATGCTTACGCCGCAACTTTATCACCAGTGAATGCGCAGCAGGGAAGTAGATCAAAACTCGGGATACATATTTTAATGCGGGCGTCGCATTCGGAGGGGCCGTTACATGTCGATGAGTCATGTCACCCCCTGGGGGGTAGAAACAGGATCCACCAACTTGAATATTCGGAATATTCCTCGGATAGACACGCTACTAACATGCATGCGCCCTCGGTCTTATCACTGTCGATAAGCCTTCTTTTACCGTCCGCCCTGTCCCCTACACGTTGCAAGAGTTCCTCTCCCATAACCTTAGCCTGTTTCTAAAGTCCCACTATCTGATTGCTGAAGCCTGTTTGACCTATCTCAACTTCGGCCCGCTTCCCAATATATCCCGCCAACCATGCCTTTTATCCAATATACTTCTTGTCACTGGGGCACACACGCTAAGCAAGAGACTACGGAAAGTGTGAAAGTGCTTTCATTGAATCTACCCGATGGATACGACAGGCACATATCATCGAAGATGCTATTCCGTAGGATGGACCTTTGGGACCAACCTTTTGATTAGGAAGACTGCCCTGGGGGATTTACAGGCCTCCACTGTGCCGCAAATTTCGGATGCGCGGAGATAACAGTTGCTTTATTGAAGAGAGGAAATGGGCTGTCCAAGCAACTAATTCCCACTGTAACACAGCGGCTGCCTGGGCTGCTAGGAGGGAGCACGAGGAAATCGTGAGGATACTGCCGGAACCAAACGACGTTGATCCCAACGCAGCTAACAAAGATGGCCGAACACCGCTCTCCTGGGCCGCCGTGTCTGGACATGGGGGGATCGAGAGGATATTACTAAAACGGAATGACGTCAATCCCGACACACCTGAAGACACCACTCTTACGTGCTGCCGAGAATAGGCATGAGGGAGCGAGGATACTACTGGAACGGAACGACGTCGATCCCGAAACTGCTGACACCGTGTTGGGCCTGACACCGCTCTTGCGGGCTGCACAAGAGCACCAGGGGTTCATGATGCGACTACTGGAATGGAAAGACGCCAGCCCCAACACACCCGACAAAACCTGCCCAACACCGCTCCAGTTTACCCCAGGATGGGCATGAGGGTGCTGTGAGGATACTTCTGGGGAGGAACAACGTCAATGTCGACAGGGCTAATATCTATTATAGCTATGCACAGCTCTCGTGGGCTGCCGAGAATAGTGATGGGCACGATCATGCTCGATCATGAATTTTTGGTGTGCTCGAGCACGATTTATGCTCGAGCATGGGCTAAATTTTCTGCTCGATCATGATCGTGCCCATCACTAGCCGAGAATGGGCATGGGAGGGGTCATGAGGATACTGCTAAGTCAGAGGCGTCAATCTCAACAGCTGAGAGATATGGCCAAACGCCGTTCTCGCAAGCTACGCATAATAGGCTTGAAGGGGTTGTCAGGATGCTGTTAGAACGGAACTACATCAATGGGACGCTTCTTAAATTCGGTTAAATGCACAAGACTGACAGTCTGGGTCTTTAGCACTTCCAGGGTTTCGGTGTTGGCGAGGAAGCGTGAGGACTGCTTAAATAAAACGACAGAGACGACAAAAACGATAAAGGCACCCTTCTGGACGAGACCACCAGAATCGATTGCTTTTTTATTCTTGTGGGCTGCCGAGAATGGCCCTGAGGGGATAGTGAAGCTACTGTTGGAGCGGAAAGATGTCAAATTTAAAAGACAAAACTCTCGAGATTTCCTTAGACAGTCCGGATTGCATGTGTTATTAGTAAAATTTTAATGTTGGGTTAGAACAACCCATTGCCAATTGGGCAAAGCTAGGGGGAATTGCATGGAGGTCTTCGGAGAAAGGTTAGTCCGGTTGCTCAGAGGTCATAGCGCTCTGTGCACGGACCGGAGAGCCACCTGCCCAGGTAGAGCCACCAACTCCCAGGAGTTGAGAACCTCGATGCTCGCTACAACTCGCATTCTCGTCTCCAAGCTCGCTACAGCTCGCGTTTTTTGTTTCCCACCCACCACCCCTCTCTCATGGTGCCCTCATTGTCATCTCGGGATCTATCGGTGCCAACGATCTCAAGCGACAAGGGCAGCGGCACCATCCCCACTGCCTCCGACAGTGGACACATCGAGGAAGGTTGATCGATAAAATAGGTCGCTTGGATGGTTTTGGTTTTATTATATCTCTGTACTTATCAGATTCTCATTCTCTCATATTTGTTATTATCTCAACGTACTTGTTTGGCTTTGAAAAATTGGTCATTGGCGGTATCACGAGGGAGGGGTCGATAGCATGGAAAACAAAATCAAGTATGATATAACGTGTTTTGGCCAAACCGTCTACCCCTCCATTCGTTACCACCATGTGTACTTTTATTTAATCTATGATAGCATGCTATTGATCAATTCCTCTTAATACCAATGAGGACAGGAAGCTTACCACTCGTATAATCCCGATGAAGGCAGCTTCGAAGTTTTTCACTCCTCAACCCCCGGTCCCCAAGACCCGTGCATCGTGGCGGCTCCGACCGTTGTCGGCCGCAGCGATAGTAACTATAAGGATGTAGCCTACAACCCACAAACCAGATTCTTGCGGCTCCCATAAGAACTAACAATCTATCTTACATTTTCCTTCGTTCTTCCCCTTTCCGGCGCTTCAAAGTCTACCTAGCGAGTCGACGCCCTTTAATAGAACGCCCCACTCCCAGAATTTATCCCAGCACTTTCTTTCCTATCGATACTAGCTAAACCCCACTACTATATAAAAAAAGGTAATAATATTACAATCAATGTCGTATATTTAAGTGTGGAAGCGAATGCAGGGAGAACCAGTCGGAAGAAGGTTGGTCTCCCTAGTTTTTTCTGCAACGGTGATTTGAAATTGGGCTAAAAAAAAGAAAAAATATTGGGCACAGCCCCGGTATAGTACATCTTACGCAAGAAGGACAAACACATCAAGAGCAAACAAGCTAACCAGAGAAGGCCCATTAATTAATACCAGCCGAGACCCCTAGGCCCCTAGAACTCGCTTCCTAATGTCGTAGCTTTATTAGGTAGTAACAAGGCCCTTCATCGTCGATCTAGAAGTTGAGTTCTGTGAGCCTATTGTACCTACTTCCACCTAAATATTCTTTATTTCCTTAATGCATATGGAGCTAAACGTTACCCGTGTGCCGATTCACCAATTTTTTCTTACCTAGCTCTCCCTAACATCGCCCACGTTTTTGATACCCAGCTCGAGAACTAACCGATAAATTCAGCACTTACATACTCTTGCTGGTATTGAAAAACGGTTCTGTTGTCAAGCCGTATACCGGAAACATGTGTGTACGAAAGATCCTTAGGAACTTCATTTTATCTCAGAGGGCCAGGAAGGCCTACTATTTATTCAGCGAAACAGCAACATATATCCGCAGTAGGAAAGATAATAAGGAACCAATTTGGAAGACAGGAGAAAAACAAGTGAGAACAAAATTACATAACCAGTCGACAGATTGGGCGGTAACATGAGGGAAAAAACCAAATGCAGTAAGTCCAGCTTGAAAAGTAAAAGGCTGGAACCAAGGTCTAATGACCGACTTTGTCGTACTCTAATATGTAGACAGTACATATCCGAAAGCATAATTCCAACACCCCCACTCTTTCGATATGCCAATAGTAGAGTAACAAAAGAAAGGAAACAAAAAATGGCAGCCTCATTAAAACCCATAAAAACCTCTTTGAGGAAAAACTTGGGGAAAGAGTGCTCCATATACAGGATGAACAACTAGAAGTTTAAAACTTCCTTAATCCCATGGCCATCATGTGTCTGTAGTGCAGTTCTCGTGGAAGTGCCTTTGTAAAAATGTCAGCGGTCATGTGTGCGGTAGGTATGTACTGCAAGCGAATGAGATTTTTCTGATAGGCTTGTCTGATGAAATGATAACGAATATCAATATGTTTGGTCCGTTGATCAAAGCGCGGGTTCTCTATAAGAGCAATAGCTCCCTGGTTGTCACCATAAAGGAGACAAGGATTAGGCTCAGGTGCCTTAGTGCATAGTGGATCTTCTCCGCCTGGTGTGATATCTTTGAATAGTCTTGTAATCCAGATAGCTTCTTTAGAGGCCTCGCAAGAACCTAAGTACTCAGCTTCGGTTGTGGACAAGGTAACTGTTGAGGACTTATGAGACTTCCAAGAAACAGCAGTACTGAACAGAGTGAAAACATAGCCATAGGTTGACTTGTGGTTAGCCTTGTCCCCAGCCCAGTCAGAATCCATGTACCCAATTGGCCACTCGATAATGGATGCAGCTGACTTGCTGGTCGGATCCTGGTGAGAATGCTGGTGCTGTATGTAGGACTTCTTTATCGGAAAGTGAAGTGCATAGTCCTTTGTTGATTGTAAGTACCTGAGGACTCGCTTTCCTGCCTGGATAGACTCTGCTGTTGGCTGGGAGTTGAACTGTCCCAATGTTGATGCTGGGTAGGCTAGGTCTGGCTGCGTGGCTATCATAAGCCATTGGAAGGATCCGACAAGAGACTGATAGTCAGTGGTAGACATTAAAGCATTTATTGAATTGTTACTCAGAGAAATCTCATCTGACTCGGAGGTATTGGGAAAGAGCGACCGATACAAGAAGGCATTCTTCTCAAGTGGAGTTGATACTCCCTTGCAGTATTCCATGACATGCTTTTTGAGCAAGTCCCGAATAAAGGACTGTTGGTGAATAGCGGTATGACTCTCGCAGCGTTCAATCTCAATCCCAAGATACTGCTTCGCAGGTCCAAGGTCCGACATTCGGTAATGTCTTTTCAACTCGTTCTTCATTTTCTCAATAACCGAGTAACTAGGTGCAGTAAGCAGTATATCGTCCACATAAAGTAGCATGAGGAGTTTGGAAGTTGGAGAGTAGTACAGCCTGAGATTTGTATCAGAATCAGACTGAAGCATTGTTTGTGAGTGAAGAAACATATCAATATCTTGATACCAAAGCTGTGGGGCTTGCTTCAAGTCATATAAGGCTTTTCTCAATTTACAGACTTGCTTCTGTCGTGCAAACGGTTCAGAACAGGTAGGGCTTAGCCACTCAAGGCCTTCTGGAGCTTCCATGTACAGCTCTTAGGTCACTGGAGGATTAAGGAACGCAGTAACCACATCCATTTGCTCAATTGGCCAACTATTGTAGGCGGCAATGGCAATCAATAGACGAAAACTAACCAGCTTGGCAACTGGAGCAAAGGTATGATCAAAGTCAACACCTTCTACCTGTGGGTAGCCTTTGATAACAAGTCGTGCCTTGTATCGCATAGTGCGATCGGGATTTACTTTCAATTTGTATACCCACCGGCAACCTAGAATAGACTTGTTTGATGGGACGGTTGAGCGATCAACATACTCCCAAGTTCCATTCTCCATAAGAGGGGAATACTCAGACCTCATTGCGGATCTCCAGTGCTAACTATATGTATGTTCTAATGCATCCCTGTAGCTAGGCGGTTCGCGAACAACTTCTTTAGACTGAGCAGCTGTAGCTTGCAAGATCGGCGGAGCGATATGATTGCCAAGTGATCGACAGAGATTCTGTCACTTGGTAGCAGCCAGCAAGGGTGAACTAGGTTCAGCAGGTAGTGCGTCAGGGATAAGATCATCACCAGGAGGATCGGCAATTGCTGGCACAGAGTGCTCTGCGGGTTCCTCAACCGGAACTGGTACTAACTCATAAGAAACATCTCCATCACTACTGGTATCGTGAGAGGCATCAGATATCAAGTCATCTGCCAGTGGAAAGCAAGAAGAAAATATCTCTGACCGCTTATCGGTTCCAGAATTACCCAGGACCTGTGCACCCAATGTAGTAGACTCATGAAAGACAACATCAGAGGAGTGAACAAGGGACTTACGGCTTCTATCCCATAGCTTCCAGATTGTAGTTGAGCTATGAACATAGCCGATCATAATACACTCGCGAGACTTGGAAGACAATTTCCCTACTCTTTGCTCCTTTGGAATGAGCCGATATGCAGCACAGCCAAACCGGCGCAGATGGTTCAGAACTGGCTTCTTCTGCCACAATACCTCAAAGGGAGTCATGCCATTCAAGGTTTGTGAAGGCGATCGGGCATGAAGGTAAGCAGTTGTACTAACAGCCTCTGCCCAGAATTCTGTCTCAAGTTGGGAGTCAAGGAGCATTGATCGGGCTTTGATTGCTAGGGTACGTATCATCCGCTCGCTGACCCCATTCTTATGCTGACTGTAGGGAGGCGAAGGCTCAAAGCGAATTCCTGATACTCTTAGAATACCTCGCATCAGGCTGTTATCGTATTCCCCTCTGGCGTTATCACAGTGAAAGCGGGAAAACTTAACTGTAGGAAGCATTGCTTCCACTCTTGCCAGAAACTCTTGAAAGACTGAGACAATCTCCGTAGCTGTCTTTGTATGCAGGAAATAGGGAAAGGCCAAGCGCGAGTAGTCATCAATATAGACTATGAAATAGCGCTTGCTAGAATGTGAAGGGGGATTGATTGGACCACATAGATCAGAGTGGATCAATTCGAAGGGATGTGTAGTTCGGGCAACTGGTTTCCGGATAAACCTTCGTTGCTGTTTGGACTCAACACATACTTTACAAAATCTCAGCTCAGGATTGTTCCTCAGAAGAGCAGTAGGAAGATCAAGCATCTTTATAATATCAGCCTTGTTCAGGTGTCCCAAGCGGAGGTGCCATAGCTCTAGTAGCTCTTCAGCCTTCTGAGTTGTCTGCTTAGTACTCATAGTGCTTGTGGCAGTATTGGCTTGGTAGCTTCGGTGGATGGTAGGAGTTGGCACTAGGGTAGTGCGCTTGGATAGGTGAAAGCTATAAAGGCCATTTCTCTCCTGCAAGTGCAGAGAGGCCTCGGGTCTGTTATCACTTCACTTAGTGATAACGCATCCATGATAGTCAAAGGAAATATGGCAATACTGAGTGAGCTTATTAATCGACAGCAGGGAGAAGTGGAGTTGAGCGGCGAAGAGCGGTTCTATCTCCAGATAGAACCCTTGGACCGTAAGTGGAATTCTTCCGTTGAGACTTGTTGGAACTCGGGCTGAATTCCCTAGCTGGATCTCTGTTGGTACAGCGAGTCTTTTTAGAGATCCCGCGATAAATGCGGACTTCTGATTCGTGAAGTGGTCTGAGGCACCAGAGTCAAGAACCCAGGCAAAGCGGTTTAGATCAGATTGGGTATATGAGATAAGAGCTTGAACCACAGTAGCTACGGAAGCATTGTGACCTTCGAGTTCACTACTCGGTACGCTTCAGGAGTTGCGGTGGTTTTTTCCAAAGTCTTGTCTAATCCTTTCTGCATTCTTTTTCAGATTACCGGAATCAATCCAACTCGGATGACCCTTCTCTGTGCAGTAGAAGCACATAACATTTTGGCTACTCTTTGAGTTTTGCCAAGAGGATTGGTACCGGTTCTGTCTTATTGACTTTGGGTTTCGATTGCTTATACGACGGTGTAATGATGAGTTCGGATTTGCAGCAGTTGTAACAAGCGCATTACTTGCTGTAAGTGTTGAGCTAGTATTCACACTAGCGCGAACCTCTCCCTTACATGACTCCATTGCTCGGTCAGCCTCCAAGACAGTTGAGATAACATAGTCGACAGATCTGGCCTCCGACGATTTATCGTGAGTAATTATACTCACAATACTGTCAAAGGTGGACGGAAGAGTGGTAAGTATATGAGTAATAAATTCCTCATCAGAGATTTCTTGTTCAGAGTTTTGAAGTTCGGTACAGCATTCGAGAAGCCTATGGATATATTCAGTAATACTGTCAGTCGGACCAAGGGTATTGAACTCCCGCTTGATCATAAGTCTTCCGGAACAAGTGTTTACTCTATCAAGCTTTTCGGTAAGTGCTGCCCACATCTTCGTCGGATTTCGCTTTCCTTTCATAAAGCCTGTTACTGACGAATGGTACGCAGCATTTATCATTGCTGCTGCTTTTCCTAGTCGCTTGCGATAGTGAGCATGGTCTCCACTATTCGCTTCAGGCCCTTCTTCCATGCCCAGAACGATTTCCAAGGAGTCTTCTGCTTGGAGAAAGAACACCATATCCCGGCTCCACTGGTGTCAGTTCTTCACAGTGAGTTTTCGGGTTTCTCCATATTTACATTTGTAAATATCCCTCTCGGCAGCCGTAGGCACCGCATTGCTGTACATTGAACAGTCCTTGAAAGAAAAGGGAAGAGGCGGACAAAAGAAGACCGAGAAAGGATAGAGGAAGATAGTGCAGAGGCTTGATTGGGTTAGATGGCTAACCCGGGCTCATAACCTATTGAAAAACGGTTCTGTTGTCAAGCCGTATACCGGAAACATGTGTGTACGAAAGATCCTTAGGAACTTCATTTTATCTCAGAGGGCCAGGAAGGCCTACTATTTATTCAGCGAAACAGCAACATATATCCGCAGTAGGAAAGATAATAAGGAACCAATTTAGAAGACAGGAGAAAAACAAGTGAGAACAAAATTACATAACCAGTCGACAGATTGGGCGGTAACATGAGGGGAAAAACCAAATGCAGTAAGT
>Ga0307509_10011836_pt1 | contig 10500 bp, 20 predicted proteins | sample 10_EM_MG_FD_202245 | JGI IMG/M metagenome (GOLD analysis project Ga0307509, IMG submission 202245) | Populus trichocarpa ectomycorrhiza microbial communities from riparian zone in the Pacific Northwest, United States - 10_EM | ecosystem: Host-associated > Plants > Roots > Unclassified | place...
GTGGCCGAGGCGCGATACGCCTTGATCGTGAACTGCTTGGTGATCTCGCCCTCGCCGAGGATCTTGACGTGCTCGACGAGCTTGGGGACGAGCCCCTTGGCACGCAGCGCGTCGAGATCGACGATGGCGCCGGCATCGAACACGCGCTCGAGCGTCGCCACGTTGATCGGGAACAGCTCGATGCGGAACGGGTTCGTGAACCCGCGCTTGGGGATCCGGCGCGGCATCGGCATCTGGCCACCCTCGAACGCCAGCCGGGCGCCGTGGTGACCCGGGCGGGCCTTCTGGCCCTTGACGCCCTTGCCGGAGGTCTTGCCGGTGCCCGAGCCGCGGCCGCGGCCGAGGCGCTTCTTCGCCTTGGTTGCCCCGGGGTTCGGGTGAAGGTTGTGTAGTGAAATCGTCATGGGGACTTTCCCGACCGCGCCTGCAATCTGGCGCGGAAACTGAGTGAGCGCAACTGCCCGAGAAGGAATCGGCGACGGATCGAGCGGCTAGTCCGCGGGCTCGACGGTCACGAGGTGTGCGACCTTGCGGATCATGCCGCGGATCGCCGGCGTGTCCTCGAGGACCTTCGTGCGACGTGGACCGCGAAGGCCGAGGCCTTCCAGGGTCTTGTTCTGCGTCTCGGACCGGCCGACCCCGGACCTGACCTGCGTGACCTTGAGCTTGAGCGCCATGACTAGCCTCGCAAATCGCTGGACGACCGGACGCCCTGGAAGTCCGAAAGGTTCTTGCCGCGGGTCCGCGCCACCTGCTCGACCGAGCGCAGCGCCTTGAGCGCAGCGACGGTGGCGTGGATGACGTTGTGCTTGTTCGACGTGCCGATCGACTTGGTGAGGATGTCGGTGATGCCGGCGACCTCGAGCACCGGGCGGACCGCGCCGCCGGCGATCACGCCGGTACCGGGCGACGCCGGGCGGAACAGCACCTGCGCCGCGCCGAAGAAGCCGACGACGTCGTGCGGGATCGTGCCCTTGATCAGCGGGATCTTGAACAGGTTGCGCTTGGCGCGGTCGGTGCCCTTGCGGATCGCCTCGGGCACCTCGTTCGCCTTGCCGAGGCCCGCGCCGACGTAACCGTGCTGGTCACCGACGACGACGAGCGCCGAGAACGAGAACCGCCGGCCGCCTTTGACGACCTTGGCCACGCGGTTGATGTGGACGACGCGGTCCTGGAGCTCGCCAACTTCTTCTGGATTGATCAGCATGTCGTCCTTTAGAACGTGAGGCCCGCAGCGCGGGCTCCGTCGGCGATTTCCTTGACGCGGCCGTGGTAAATGTAGCCGTTGCGGTCGAACACAACCGCCTTGATGTTGAGCGCGACCAGCTTGTCGCCGATCGCCTTGCCGATCGCGCGGGCGCGCTCCTTCTTCGGCTTGCCGGTGACCTCCGCCTTGAGCTTCTCTTCGAGCTCGCTCGCGGCTGCGAGCACGCGGCCGGTCGTGTCGTCGATCGCCTGGGCGTAGACGTAGCGCGCCGAGCGAAACACCGACAGCCGCGGGCGGTCCGCAGTGCCCGACATCCGGAGCCGGATCGAGACCTTGCGCCGGGCGCGGTTGCGCTGCTTGGGGTTCGTGTACTTGATATGGCCAGCCATGTTCGTTCTCCTGATCGAGACCTCGGGCTACTTGCCTGCGGTCTTGCCCGCCTTGCGCAGGATGGTCTCCTCGACGTACTTGATGCCCTTGCCCTTGTAGGGCTCGGGCGGCCGGAAGCTGCGGATCTTCGCGGTCGCAGCGCCGAGCGCCTGGCGATCGATCCCCGAGAGGATCAATAGGTTCTTGTCGACCTTGGCCGAGATGCCCTCGGGCAGCTGGTATTCGATCGGGTGCGAGAACCCGAGCGACAGGACGATCTTGCTGCCCTTGATCTCGGCCTTGTAGCCGACGCCGTTGATCTCGAGCTGGCGCGTGAAGCCCTGGGTCACGCCGGTCAGCATGTTGCCGACCAGCGCACGCATCAGGCCGTGCGCGGCGCGCTCGTGGCCGAGGTTGCCCTTGCGCTCGAACACGATGACGTCCTTCTTGTCATCGTCCTTGGCCTGCTTGATCTCGATGCCCTTGTGGCGCTTGAGCGTCAGCGTGCCCTTGGGACCCTTGGTCGAGACCACGTCACTCGTGATCGACACGGTGACACCCTTGGGGATCTCGAGCGGTTTACGACCGATGCGCGACATGGTTCACCAGACCTCGCAGAGGACTTCGCCGCCGACGCCCTTGGTGCGGGCCTCTTTGTCGGTCATCACGCCCTGCGATGTGGACAGGATGGCGATGCCGAGTCCGTTGCGGACGCGCGGCACCTGTTTGGCAGGGACATACGTGCGCTGACCGGGGCGCGACACGCGGCGCATGCCGGTGATCGCGCTGCCCGAGCCGGTGCGGCCGTCGTAGCGCAGGGTCAGCTTGAGCATGCCCTGCCTCTCGTCATCGACGGAGGTCACGCCCTGGACGAAGCCCTCGTCGCGCAGGATCTCCGCGAGCCGGAGCTTGATGTTCGAGCGCGGGCATTCGACCAGCTGCTTGCGGGCGCGGATGCCGTTTCGGATGCGCGCGAGGAGGTCAGCGATGGGATCGGTCATCGACATGGATTCTGTCCTCTCACCAGCTCGACTTGATGACGCCCGGGATATCGCCGCGCAGGGCGAGCTCGCGGAAGCAGAGCCGGCACATCTCGAACTTGCGGATATACGCCCGCGACCGGCCGCAGCGCTTGCAGCGACTCTTGATGCGGACCTTGAACTTGTGCTTCTTGGGAAGCTTATCGACGAGCTTGCTCATGGTTCCCTCTCAGGCCGCAGCCCCAGTGGCCGGTGCTGCCTGGCGGAATGGCATACCGAGGTGGCCCAGCAACGAGCGCCCTTCGGCGTCGGTCGTCGCGGTGGTGACGATCGAGATGTTCATGCCCTTGATCGAGTCGATCTTGTCGTACTCGATCTCGGGGAAGATGATCTGCTCGCGCACGCCCATGGTGAAGTTGCCGCGGCCGTCGAACCCGCGCGGCGACACGCCGCGGAAATCGCGGACGCGCGGCAGCGCGATGTTGCATAGCCGGTCGAGGAACTCCCACATGCGCTCGCGGCGCAGCGTCACCATCACGCCGATTTTCTGGCCCTTGCGGAGCTTGAACACCGCGATGTCCTTCTTGGCGCGCGACACGACCGGCGACTGGCCGGTGATCGACTTGAGCTCCTCGATCGCGTTGTCGATCATCTTGGGCTCGTCCTTGGCCTTGCCCAAGCCCATGTTCACCGTGATCTTGAGGATGCGCGGCACCTGCATGACGGTGGAGTAGCTGAACTCCTTCATCATCTGCTGGCGTATGGTGTTGTCGTACGTCGCCTTGAGCTTGGGCGGCGTCACGCGCTTGTACTTGGGCGCGGGGCCTTCCGGCTCCTTCGCCTTCTTCTTCTCACCCTTGGCCTTCGGCGCGCGCTCCTTCTTGGGAGCGTCGCCACCGGCCGCGGCTTGTTTCTCGTCGTCCTTCGCCATCTTCGTTTCCCGGTTCTTCCGTTGGGCCTGAGGGGGCTATGCCATGCCGGCGGTCGGGAACTTGGTCCCCGACTTGACACCGACGCGGACCTTCTTGTCCCCCTCGGTGGCGTACTTGGTGCGCGTGCCGCGCTCGAGCTTCTCGTCGTAGAGGGCCACATTCGAGATGTGAATCGTGCCCTCCTTGTCGATGATGCCGCCCTGCGGGGCCTTCTGCGTCGGCTTCTGATGGCGCTTGATCATCGCGACCTTCTCGACGACCACGCGGTCACCGACCAGGCGCAGGATCTTGCCGCGCTTGCCCTTGTAGGCACCGCTGATGACGATGACCAGATCGCCTTTGCGAACGTGCGGCATGGCTAGAGGACCTCCGGCGCCAGCGAGATGATCTTCATGAACCGCTTGGCGCGCAGCTCGCGGGCCACCGGGCCGAAGATTCGGGTCCCGATCGGCTCGTTTTCCTTGTTGATGAGGACGGCCGAGTTGCCGTCGAACTTGATGTAGCTGCCGTCGGGCCGCGCGAGCTCGCGCTTGGTCCGCACGATGACGGCGCGGGCGACTTCGCCCTTCTTCACCTTGGCGCCGGGGATCGCTTCGCGGATCGAGACGATGATGACATCGCCGATCGAGGCGTAGCGCCGGCGCGAGCCGCCGAGCACCTTGATGCAGAACACCTTCTTGGCGCCGCTGTTGTCCGCGATATCGAGGACGGAGGTCATCTGGATCATGGCGGATGCCTCACTTCTCGGTCTGCGGGTGGTCGGTCGAGCGCGCGTGCGGCTCGACCTCGACGGCGCGGCTCACCGTGCTGAGCAGGCGCCAGCGCTTGGTCTTCGACATCGGGCGAGACTCGATGATCTCGACGACGTCGCCGACCTTCGCCGTGTTGTTCTCGTCGTGCACGTGGTACTTCGTGCGGCGCGTCAAGAACTTGTGGAACCGGCGGTCACGGACGCGGCGGACGACCGTGACGGTCGCCGTCTTGTCCATCTTGTTCGAGGTGACGGTGCCGACGATGACGCGGCGCGAGCCGCGCTGATCGGGGGCCTTGGTGTCCCCGGCCGCGGCCGCGGGAGCAGTCTGGTCGCTCATGACTTCGCCTTCTTGGGTTGCTGGCCTTGCGCCTCGGTGCCGAGCTCGCGCGACCGCAGGATCGTGAGGATCCGGGCGATCTCGCGCCGCTTCTGTGCGAGGGCGGCGGTCGACGTGACCTGGTTCGTGTGCTGCCCGAGGTTGAGCCGGAACAGCTCGTCGCGCGAGCGGGCGAGCGCCTGGCGGAGCTCGTCGTCAGGCTGGTCGCGCAGCTCTACGAGAAGGGTGGAAACTTTGCTCACAGCACCGACTCCCGGGCGACGAGTTGGGTCTTGACCGACAGCTTGTGGTGCGCGCGATGGAACGCTTCCTTGGCGATCTCGATCGACACGCCCTCGACCTCGAAGATCACGCGGCCCGGGCGGACCACGGCGATCCAGCCCTCGACGCCGCCCTTACCGGTACCCATGCGGGTCTCGGCCGGCTTCTTCGTCACCGGGTGGTCCGGGAACACGCGGACGTAGATCTTGCCGAGCTTCTTGACCGAGCGCGAGATCGCGACGCGAGCCGCCTCGATCTGGCGCGAGGTGATCCAGCCCGGCGAGGTGACCTGCAGACCGAAGTCGCCGAACGAGACCTCGTCGCCGCCCTTGGCGCGACCCTTGAGGTTGCCCTTGTGCGACTTGCGGAACTTTGAACGTTTAGGGGAGAGCATCGACATCGTGGTTCTCCAAAATCAACGCTGAGGCGTCGGCGTGCCGGTCTTCTTGGTGGGCAGCACTTCGCCGTGGAACACCCAGGCCTTGACGCCGATGCTGCCGTACGTCGTGTGGGCCTCGGTGAAGCCGTACTCGATGTCGGCGCGCAGGGTGTGCAGCGGGACGCGGCCTTCCTTGTACCACTCGCGACGGCACATCTCGGCGCCGCCGAGCCGGCCGCTCGACGCGACCTTGATGCCCTTGGCGCCGAACTTCATCGCAGTCTGGGTCGCCTTCTTCATCGCGCGGCGGAACGCGATCCGGCGCTCGAGCTGGGTCGCGATGTTCTCGGCGACGAGCTGGGCGTTGGTCTCGGCCTTGCGGACCTCGATGATGTTGAGGAAGACCTCGTTCTCGGTCAGCGCCTGGACTTCCTTCTTGAGGGTCTCGACGCCGGCGCCGCGCTTGCCGATCACGATGCCGGGGCGCGCGGTGTGGATGTTGATCTTCGCCTTGTTCGCGGCGCGCTCGATCTCGATGTAGCTGACGCCCGCGTGGTTGAGCTTCTTCTTGATGAAGGCCTTGAGCTTCAGGTCCTCATGCAGCCACTTGGCGTAGTTCTTCTCTTCGTACCAGCGCGACGACCAGGTCTTGATGATGCCGAGCCGAAATCCCGTCGGATGTGTTTTTTGACCCATGGTGTGCCTCGGCTACGCTTCGTCGGTGACCACCACCGTGAGGTGGCTGGTACGGTGGTTGATGCGGTTCGCGCGGCCCATCGAGCGCGGCATCCAGCGCTTGGCGATCGTGCCGCCATCGACGGCGATCGTGTGGATGCGGAGCTGATCGATCGACGCGTCGCCGCCCGACTTGTCCTCGGCGTTGGCCGCCGCCGACTTGATCGCCTTGGAGATGATCCCCGCGGCCTTCTTGGGCATCAGGTCGAGCAAGCCGACCGCGTCCTCGACCTTGCGGTTGCGGACGAGGTTGGCGACCACCCGCATCTTGCGGGGTGACATCGAGATGCCACGAACGAGTGCGCGTGCCTGCATGACTATTTCTTCCGCTCGCCGCTATGGCCGTGGAACGTCCGGGTCAGCGAGAACTCGCCGAGCTTGTGGCCGACCATCTGCTCCGTGATGTGCACCGGGATGAACTTGCGGCCGTTGTAGATCGCGAAGGTGAGGCCGACCATCGTCGGGATCACCGTCGAGCGGCGCGAGTACGTCGTGATCACGCGGCGCGCCGGGTTGGCTTCCTTGGCCGCGGTTGCCATCTTCTTCGCGAGGTAGTGCTCGACGAAGGGACCTTTTTTTACTGAACGAGGCATCGCTGGTTCCTTTGAGGCGCTACTTCGCGCGGCGGCGGATGATGAACTGCTCGGTCCGCTTGTTATGGCGGGTCTTGAGGCCCTTGGTCTTCTGGCCCCACGGGGTGCACGGGTGACGGCCACCCGAGGAGCGACCTTCGCCACCACCCATCGGGTGATCGACGGGGTTCATCGACACGCCACGCTGGTGGGGGCGGATGCCCTTCCACCGCATGCGGCCGGCCTTGCCCCACTGGATGTTCGCGTGCTCGGTGTTGCCGATCTGGCCGATCGTCGCGCGGCAGTCGATGTGGACGCGCCGCATCTCGCCCGACGGCATGCGCAGCGTGGCCCAGTCGCCTTCCTTGGCCATCAGCGTGACCTTGGTGCCAGCCGAGCGGCCGATCTGCGCGCCGCGGCCGATCTTGAGCTCGACGGCGTGGATCTCGGTGCCGATCGGGATGAAGCGCAGCGGCAGCGAGTTGCCGGGCTTGATGTCGGCCGAGTTCGCCGCGATCACCGCGTCGCCCACCTTGAGGTGCTGCGGCGCGAGGATGTAGGTCTTCTCGCCGTCGGCGTACTGCAGGAGCGCGAGGCGCGCCGAGCGGTTCGGGTCGTACTCGATCGAGAGCACCGTGGCCGGCACGCCGGTCTTGGTGCGCTTGAAGTCGACGACGCGGTAGCGCTGCTTGTGGCCGCCGCCGCGGAACCGCGAGGTCACGCGGCCGGCGTTGTTGCGGCCGGCGGTCGCGGACTTGTGCGCGAGCAGGCTCTTCTCGGGGGTGTGGGTGGTGATGTCCCCGAAGTCCTGGGTCGACATCCCGCGCCGGCCCGGCGAGGTCGGCTTGTACTTCTTGATCGCCATCCTAGACTCCCTCGAAGAACTCGATGTTGTCGCCGGGCTTCAGCGTCACGAACGCCTTCTTCCACGACGGCCGGCGGCCGGCGAACCGACCCACCCGCTTCTCTTTGCCGCGCACGACCAGCGTGCGGACGTCGGTCACGGTGACCTTGAACAGCGTCTGAACGGCGCTGCGGATCTCGAGCTTGTTCGCGTCGCGAGCGACCTCGAACACGACCTGCTGGGCGTAGGCATCGCCCTCGGCGTGGCCGGTGGCGGCGCCGCCGGTCTCGCGCAGCCGCGCCGACTTCTCCGTGAGGAGCGGGCGCTTGATGACGGATTGCGCGTCGCGCATGATTACTCGGCTCCCTTCAGGGCGGCGGTGATCGAGTCGACCGCGGCCTGGGTCAGCACCAGGGTCTGGTGCCGGAGGATGTCGTACACGTTGACGCCCTCGGGGGCGATGCACTGCGACGACTTGAGGTTGCGGGCGCCGCGGGCGAGGTTGCCGTTGTCCTTGGCGTCGACGATCAGGACCTTGTTGCTGGGCTGCGCCACGCCGAGCGCGGCGAGCGCGGTGGCGACCTGCTTGGTCGAGCCCTTGGGGCCGGCGACCGAGAAGCTGTCGACCACCACGATCTTCTGCTCCGACGCGCGCAGCGACAGCGCCGCGCGGAGCGCCGCCTTCTTCGCCTTGCGCGGCATCGTGTACTCGTAGCTGCGCGGCTTGGGGCCGAACACCGAAGCGCCGCCGACCCAGTGCGGGGCCTGGCGGCTACCCTGGCGCGCCTGGCCGGTGCCCTTCTGCTTCCACACCTTCTTCGACGAGCCGCGGACCTCGCCCAACCGCTTGGTCGAGGCGTTGCCGCTGCGGCGCTTCGCGAGCTGCCACTTCACGACCTCCCACAGGAGGTGCTCGTGGATCTCGGCACCGAACACGGTGTCGTCGAGGTCGATCGACCCGACGTTCTTACCGGTGATGTTCTTGACGTCTAGCTTCGGCATGACGATGTCTTTCTCGGGGAACCAGGCGCTCGGCCGATCAGGTCTTGATCTCGACGTCGACACCCGCCGACAGGTCGAGCTTCATGAGCGCGTCGAGCGTCTGCTGGGTCGGCTCGAGGATGTCGAGCAGCCGCTTGTGCGTGCGGATCTCGAACTGCTCGCGCGACTTCTTGTCGGTGTGCGGCGACCGCAGCACGCAGTACTTGTTGATCTTGGTCGGCAGCGGGATCGGGCCAGCGATCTTGGCGCCCGTGCGCTTGGCGGTCTCGACGATCTCGCCGGCCGATTGATCGAGCAGCTTGTGGTCGTAGGCCTTGAGCCGGATGCGAATGCGTGGGGTCGTCATGATGGACTCCTTACTTCTTGGCAGGGGCAGCCGCGGGGGCCGCGGCCTTCGCGGCCTTGGCCGCGGGCGCCGCGTCGGCGAGGATCTTGGTCACGACGCCGGCGCCGACGGTCTTGCCGCCCTCGCGGATCGCGAACCGCAGGCCCTCTTCACAGGCGATCGGCGAGACCAGCACCACGTCCACCTTGATGTTGTCGCCCGGCATCACCATCTCGGTCCCGGCAGGCAGCGTCACCGTGCCGGTCACGTCCGTGGTCCGGAAGTAGAACTGCGGCCGGTAGCCCTGGAAGAACGGCGTGTGGCGTCCGCCCTCCTCCTTCTTCAGCACGTAGACCTCCGCGGTGAACGTGGTGTGCGGGTTGATCGAACCCTTCTTGCACAGCACCATCCCGCGCTCGATCTCCTCGCGCTTGGTCCCGCGCAGCAGCACGCCGACGTTGTCGCCCGCCTGGCCCTGGTCCAGCAGCTTGCGGAACATCTCGACGCCCGTGCACGTGGTCTGCCGCGTGTCGCCCAGCCCGACGATCTCGAGCTCGTCGCCCACCTTCACGATCCCGCGCTCGATCCGCCCCGTCACCACCGTGCCGCGGCCCGTGATCGTGAACACGTCCTCCACCGGCATCAGGTACGGCTTGTCCAGCTCGCGCACAGGCTCGGGGATGAACGCGTCACACGCGTCCATCAGCTTCTGGATCGACGGCGCCCCGTACTCCGACGTGTCGCCCTCCAGCGCCTTGAGCGCCGAGCCGCGGATGATCGGCGTCGTGTCGCCAGGGTAGCCGTACTTGCTCAGCAGCTCGCGGAGCTCCATCTCGACCAGGTCGAGCAGCTCCTCGTCGCCCTTGCCGATCATGTCGCACTTGTTCAGGTACACGACCATCGCAGGCACGTTCACCTGGCGGCCCAGCAGCACGTGCTCCCGGGTCTGCGGCATCGGCCCGTCCGGCGCCGACACCACCAGGATCGCGCCGTCCATCTGCGCCGCGCCCGTGATCATGTTCTTGATGTAGTCCGCGTGGCCCGGGCAGTCGACGTGGGCGTAGTGCCGCTTGTCGCTCTCGTACTCGACGTGCGCCGTCGAGATCGTGATGCCGCGCGCCTTCTCCTCGGGAGCCTTGTCGATCTGGTCGAACGCCGTGAACTTCGCCAGCCCCTTCGCGGCCTGCACCTTCGTGATCGCCGCGGTCAACGTGGTCTTGCCGTGATCGACGTGACCGATCGTTCCGATGTTGACGTGCGGCTTGTTGCGGACGAACTTTTCTTTCGACACGTGGCCATCTCCCTGGGGTTACTAAGCCGAGCCCTCGGCGAGAATTGAACTCGCGACCCCTTCCTTACCAAGGAAGTGCACTGCCACTGTGCTACGAGGGCGGATTTTGGGGGTGGATGAGAACAGGCGACCCTGTTCCCGCTGCTTGCTTATCTTGTTTCGGTCGTGCGTCCCAGAGCGCGGACGCGTTTTTTCTTCGCTGATCTCGCCTGCGGTTCGATCGGGCGCTTGAGCGGGCGAAGGGACTCGAACCCTCGACAACCAGCTTGGAAGGCTGGAGCTCTACCAACTGAGCTACACCCGCAGGTTTCGGTCTCGTGGAGCGTTTCTCCTGGCTGACGAGCGGGCGTCGCCAGTCACTCGAACCCTCGACAACCAGCTTGGAAGGCTGGAGCTCTACCAACTGAGCTACACCCGCATGTCTCTTCTAACGGAAAGCCAGGATCGGTCGAACGACGGTCGAAGCGAAGGTCTTGTGGAGGGAGGTGGATTCGAACCACCGAAGGCATAAG
>Ga0307509_10011837_pt1 | contig 10498 bp, 14 predicted proteins | sample 10_EM_MG_FD_202245 | JGI IMG/M metagenome (GOLD analysis project Ga0307509, IMG submission 202245) | Populus trichocarpa ectomycorrhiza microbial communities from riparian zone in the Pacific Northwest, United States - 10_EM | ecosystem: Host-associated > Plants > Roots > Unclassified | place...
ATATTTCTTCAAACAGAGTAATTATATCTAATAGTTTAGTTATGGTTGTTCTAGAGGAATTTCTTTAAGTGGTGTTTAGGGGATAGGGTCATGAAAAGGGTTGCGTTGCTGCTGATCCTGGGTGTACAGTTAATTTTGTTAAGGCACGATATTAGTGGTAGGGGCTTGTCTGGCTTATTACTTCCCCATCAAAACTCCTAGAGTACTCGGCTCTGTTCTTATATCCATGGAAGGGCGATTCCACGGCCAGTCCAATTGCCGATGGGAGAAAAGACAATTTTATTCAATACGGGCTCTGTTATTTGTTAATATGTGTGGGGACCCCTATTGAAGGCATTCACTATAGTAAAATTCGTAATACAATAATGCTCATGTGACCAAAAGATGATAGTGGAGTTGAAGAGATCATATACCCCACCTGACCCAATAGCCCTGTTGCCCCTAGTTTCAAGAGCTCTGAAAAACAGGGCCATTTGTAACCAGCTCTTTTAACAGGAATTGTGTGGACTGCAGGGTCTACTAACCGGGAATCCCAACCCTCCGAGGACTTCTAGTAACATATGGATACCCAGCCTATGCACAACGTGTGCAACGGGGGGACGTCTTAGCATAAGATTCAGCATTAAAAACCTATAACTAAGTTCAATTCCCATTTGTGTCTCTTTTTTTTGTTATTCATACTTTCTTCCACTCATTTCTTCTATCATACTCTCATGCATCCTTTAACTCTAACAAATTAAAATTAAAGATACAAAAATAACTCAAGCGTAATCATAATCTGAACCTCGACTTGGGTTTTTGTATAATAGGATTTTCCATGCCAAGGCGTATCCCGTTGCGTCCCCCAAGGTTTTGCACTCAGTACATAGACTGGTGGGACAATACAAGTACTTTATCATACAGTACAGTACACTACTCCTAACGTCGAAGGGTTTTTGAAAAAGAAATATTATTGCACACCACTCAGATCCAAGCAAAAGGGTCAGATTTCGGTATGCAACAGCAGCCCTTTTTAAAAAAAGCCCTTCGACATTACGAGTACGAGTATATTTCACACCTGCTGGGGTAGGCACTACTCTCGCACTTAAACCAAGTTATGTGATATACCTGTGCGATGTGACAACGAACCAAAAGCTAAATCTACCCTGGCATTAGCCTATGAATACCCACCTCGAAGTCAACAATAACCCCAAAATTGAAAATCGCCGACTAAACGGTAGCAAGGAGAGGGACAAGAGAAGTAAGAATCCCTTCGCCTTCACTGTGTCGAGATATTCATACAAGTCGTAGCGATCGTACTCCTCGCCCAGTATGGCTGCCTTTCTACCTTTCATGTACGGTACCGGTACAGTACCATAACTTAGTTTAAGCCCAAGTAATGTAACCCCAAAAAGCAATATTATGTTTAATCACCCGAAGATAACAATACCTTAAAAACATACAGTCGCACCTCGTTATAACGAACGCCAAGAGTTCAGGATTTTTCTTTCGTTATAGCGAGGTTTTGGAAGAAAATTTAGGAAATTCCTTATAACGAGGTCTGTTTGTATGGGAGCAGGGGTATAAATTCCTAGAGGGTTCATTCGTAACAGCGAGGTTCCCTTATAAGAATTTCCATTATAGCGAGGTGCGACTGTATATCAACCAACATAAGGTATGTGTTAACGAGCTGAACCTACCTACGCTGCTAATTTGTGATATCATATCCACTTTAACCATGGGATTCTGGCAATACTTTTGCCTTTGAACGACACATCGTGTTCCTGCATATCATGGTACCTAATTTAAGAAATACCAAGCCCGCCAAGGAAAGGGAAGATACCGGTACAAATATCCCACAAGAGGCACACACTGGAGAACGGCATAAAGTGCCCCTGAAACCAGCGAATGGAATTGCGGGGGGTGAGAATGCCATATTGTATTTGTTACATAAGTTAGATCCTGGGAACTAAAGTATCTTGTCAGTTCACACAATAAAAAGGCTCAGCAGCGAAAAACCCTCGATGCTTTGTGAAAAACCCAATTTCTGCAGGGGTCAAGAAACACGTTGCTGGCAGTAGACCTTTAAGACCTTTAATAATGAAAATATTCTTATATCTTGGTTACTCGCTACAAACAAGAGAAGGATTTTGTATGATAGCTCCTTCCTTCCCCAGCCAACAGCGAACGGAAGCACACTTACATATAGCTAGGCAGAGAACGGAGAGGATATCACCTAAGACTATAATACAAGTCAGTGCCCGCATTTTAGAATACCGGTAGAGAGGGCCCGCACAGCCCCCCCACCCGAACAGCTAAACCCAAATAAGAAACTTTCAAGTGGTTTACTTGAATGAACTACGGCTACTGTGCTGACCACCGCCCGCCCCCTCATACAAAACCCACCAATCAGTATCTGTTCGGGTGGGGGGCCGATTCGGCTGGGAAGTGACGGCCGCTATTCATAAGCTGAGCGCGGTATGCTCTTGATTCGGAATACCGGTATTTCCCCTTCCCAGCAATGGAAATATCCCCCCATGATACCCTCATGCTACTACTAATGCCCCATATGGCTGCCTAACCTGGAGACCCATCCCGTAAACTAAAACATAAGAATACCACCAGAAGCCCAAAGTAGATACCAGATACTATTCTATCACTTAACTAACTAACCTACTGGCAAAAAAAAAACCCCGTCCAATCGGAAAAGAAAAATGGGAAAATGGAAAAATGGAAACAAACTCCATAAGCCAAAAAAAAAAAAAAAAAAGACGTTTGTAGTCAAACAAAATAAGGTTTTTGGCAGTAGCCAAATACATCAAAGCCAGCAAGATACCAGTTCCAGACTGTAAACATAAATCTATCTATTCCGGCCCTTGCTAAGAGAATATAATTTTAGAATTGAGTATATCTTCAGCAAACCCATTAACAGAAGGGGGGAAAAAAGCCTCAACTTTTGAGACCATCCAAACCCTCCAGGATCTATCTACATTATGCTTATAAATAAGTTAATACAAATAAAAAGTCTACCGGTACTTGGAATGTACCAGAAAAAAACCAATTCTGTTTTTTGTACTATATCACACATATTATTATTATATTACTAAACCAACCCAATTCCTATGTACAAGTACCATCAGATATATATTACCCATCCTACACGTTTTCTTCTATTATATAGCAAACATACATACTATTCTCACAATATGCCCCAATTGCCAACAATGATCCCAATTGTTCTCTCCGCTCTTTTTTAGCTATTTCACAGCAAGAGTTACTGCTCCTCTAGTAACGTTACTAAACACCAAGTTGCCTGACCTCGCTTAGGATACCAAGCAGTGATAGGATAATACAGTAATAATATTATTTGTATTACAGGCTGCAGGGAAGTCACGGCAAATACCGCCATGTAAACATCTTTTCCCTAGTTAAAGTTTTCCTCCAAACTAATCTAACGTTTTTATTACTTCCCCCTCCCCTCCCTCCCTCCCCCCCTCCTCCCCACCGATAAATCCTCCGTATCCCCTATTTCCACAATTCCGCAGTGTACTAGTACAGTACTGGTATTCCACCTCGACGTGGCATGCCGGTACGGTACTTCCCGAAACCCAAAAGCTAGTAAACTCGAGGTTAAGTTATATGATACAACATAAAAGGCCGACAACAGGGCACCAGGTTTCCCAGCCCCGCCCCCCTCGGTAGCACATGCTTTCTGGTGCGCCGTGTGGTTTTTCACACACTCACAGAGGCGCTATTACCCGTGATATTATAATAATAAATAAAAAAAACACCAATACCCGGAATTAGCTTACCGCCGGGGACGCGCTGAGCCTTAAGTTACCCCCCCGATGTCAGAATAAGACTCTTCGGCTTGGCTTCAGGTACTGTACCGTAGTCAACAGTTAGCCGAATTCTCCCCCATCCCTGATAGTGTAGCAACCGGTGAGACCAGACATCGCTTCCCCTTGGCGATGGACTGGGCGATTTAAGCTTAAGAGAGCGGCGGTTAACATACTGGTGGCCTCGAATCACACACCCTTGGCGGAATTTTTTCAGCCCTGTGGAGGGGAAAAAAATCGAGGTTTGATGGGTTTGGACGGGTGACAGATTGTGATTGTGCGAGAGAGAGAGATTGGTGAGTAGGATATGGTAGGATATGGAAAATGGCGTGTCGAAAGTCGCCATCTCTTCCATCGGGTCAGCTTCATCCCCGAAAACAAATGACCCGAGGCACATCCTGTGCAATTGTTCAGGTACAGTACTGTACCGTCAGCAACGGGAATAAGACTCTAGGCACCAGCGGCAGACTTCCTAGTAATGCCGGGACCCGTGCATGGGTTTTGATGCCCCAACACCGTCTAATTCAAAATAAGCACTTAGGAAAAAACGAAATTAATTCGGCCACATCATAATAAAAATAAAATAAAATAAAACAATAAACAAGACGCCCCCGATCGCGCCATCCCCAAAACTACCTTTTGAAAAATATTTAAACGAAAAGAAATAAAAATTATCTACTGGTACATATTCCTAGTGATTACTAGCTGGTAGTTCCCATGTAGGCCTAGGCTCAATATTAGAGATTGCCTCATTCGCTGGAGCTTCTACCGGCTGCTGTTGCTCTGGGTATGGCTTTGGCGCGTATGGGTCGTGATCGGCGTATGCAGGCCCGGGGGCCGGCTGTGGAGCATATTGCTGTAAGTGTTCTTGCTGCGTGTACTCCGCCATGCCCCCGCCTTGACTTGGTGCTGTCGGCTTCTTTCTGAAGAATAGTAAGAAAACACCGAGCGCGAGCGCACCTAATCCTGCCGCCCCGCCAACAGCAATACCTGCGATCGCACCTCCTGATAAAGGTTGGGAACTTGAGCCTGTCGCGGTGGTAGATCCTGTTGGGGTCGAAGTAGAGGACACGACGGAGGTGCTACTTCCAGACCCACCCATTTGGGACAGGCCCGGATCGCTACGCGTGGCGGTGAGGATCCCGATTCCTGGAGTGTTCCCGTTCAAGTAGTAACTGTTTGTATAGGTTGGATTCTGGGTTTGTTCGCAATGGGGGTATACGGCGTCGTTGGGGACTACTTCAGTGTTGCAGTACGGAAACGCTTCTGTGCTAGGGCGGAGTTAATCATCAAAGTCCAGCGCAAAACATCCTCAAGAAAAATACCAGCAAGCAGTTCCGCATCCTGCGGTAAAATTCCTACAGCCCCCACCTGTGGTACACTTTCCGATATCGCTGCTCTCATCAGTACCAGTACTCGAGATTTCTGGTGGAAGAAACAAACGTTTCGTAACAGCATTGCCCCGTAGAAGATACAACCACGCAGTTCCCCTTTTGCCCACTCACTGAAGGACATTGCACTAAATACCATTAGAACCATCCCCCACCACAAAAGTTTTCCAGGAAACTCACCGTTTGCCATGACCCCCGTGCAATAATAATTACCGGTCGCTCTCCTCACCAGTTCTGGATGCGGCGGGGGCGTGACATACGCTCCCATGGCCCCCGTCCACGGAATACATTGTGCTGGCGGTGGGGTAAGAATCGGGGGAACGAAAGCCGCTCCAACAACGGCCAATATCGAGGAGCAAACGTATAGAACCCTCATCGTGAAGGATGGGAAGTGCAGAAATGAGGAGGAAAGGAGAAATGGAGACTGAGACGGCCATGTTGCGTGCCGACTAAGAGGACGGGGTAGGCGAGTTTTCAGCTCTTGGGAAAAAGTAAACATGACCCTTCCCATTTCGCCCAAGGGGTTTCATTCGGACCAATGAAGTCGAAGAGGGGGTCTCGAAAGGATAACTAATCCGTTTTGCGTTACCAGAACTAGGAGCACTCAAATGCGCTTTCTCTACTGGTGGGCTCCCGTTTGATAAAACCAACTACCGGTATCGGTACTGTGCCGATTCTCACACTTTTAATGACTTGAGCATCATCCATCACAGGGCGTCGCGAGGTTTCCCCAGATCCAATTTCCTCGCCTCTTACCACTATCCACCTTGGCCCTTACAAGTACAGTACACCCCCTCCATGTAAATAAATAATTGCATTTCGACAAAATTTCCGCAAATTTCCAAGTAAAAAAAGTGCACTGGTTGTGCAAGGGCAGACCAGGCACAGGTGTACCTGTAACATGGTTTTCCATTGAAAGTCACAAGGTTTCACCGACGAGAAGGATAAACTTCAGCTATCCAAATTGGGCGCCTCAGAACAAATTTGAGGGGATGATCTTCCGACCACACCACCAACCAGGAGCCCTGCAAGGCGGGAGTTCACGGCATGTCACTCGGCGCTAATTTGCGCCGCCCACTGAAAACCGGCGGGGTTGTGACACACTGTGGCGCTGTGACGTAGACTACCGTATGGCATAGCTACGTGTAAGGAGGCGATAATGGCACAGGAGGGAACACCTACACGAAAATACTGCATACCGTAGGGAACCCACTCTCGCCCAGAGTTCTTGTGGGCTAGACTAACCAAAAGAAAGTGGCTTGACCTCAAGTGCTCGAGTAATGTAACTAGTGCGATTAGATAAAAACAGACGCGCGGATTTCCGGTGCCGGCACAGCTGTGTGCCAAAAGTTCTAGCACCCTCGCTGGTACTTGAACCATGCCACAGCCCTATAATTGATGTGTTATAGCCCTTTTGTGTTACAGTGCTAGCCTGGATGCTAGAACTTTTGGCACGCGGTTATTCATACGTTGACCGGTTTCGAGCGCTCGTAGGATGCTTTCCGCGGGAGAATGGCTAACCGCCATTGATTCAAGATAGATATATTCCAGGTCTCAACCGTCAGGTGCTCAGAAGGGTAACACCCTATAAACGCCTCGATTGAACCAGGGTGCTAGAGTTAGGTATGATATGCATTTGTCCCCAAGCAGATCAACTGTTCCGGATCGCGTGGATGTGGGTGCTGTACGAGTAGTCTAAACAATTGTGCGAAGCAAAAAGGGAAAAAAAGAGCAAGGAATAAGCAAAAATATCTCCAATTCGTGATTAGTACGAGCACCAGCGCAAGGTTCGTACCCGAAACCAAGCCCGGCAATTCGATATAACCATATCCTAACTAAATTTACCCACCCCCCATTACACCCAAAACAAACCGTCTCCGTTAACTTAACCCGCTTAAGTCTCCTGAGGAAACATCATACCCACCTCAATTCTCTCCAAGTCCTCCCATCCTGCCCCCTCTGTCCTCAACCATCCATCGCCATCTGAACTTCCTCCATCTTCATTCATCAGCACCCTTAGCATGGTCCTCGTCCCCCGCTCCCCACCCATTTCAACCCTAAGTTTCAAATTTATAACAATAGAAAAACCCCTAAGCATCTTATTGACTCCTGATTGCAACTCTTTGATTGAACTGCTGCCTAATGGGGCCGCAGGATCCCACTTGAGGTCTATGAGGTTTGGCACGCAAAGATGATTCTCTAGACAGATCTTTAAATTGTGTCATGGAATGACGTCGCTACGGTGGGAATCGACTAATGCAGTAATCAATGGGAGGACAGCGGGGCGGAGAGGGTCGAGGATTTCGTGAGGAGGTTTTTGGTGGGGGATAGTCCAAGGGATGTGTTGGGGGGGGGAGGGAGAAGTACTTCGGTAGCGAGCGTGTAGGGTTGGCTGAAAGGACGGTGAGAGCTGGGATATACCCTGACGAGGCGGGGGGGGTTGGGGGAATTGGGGTGAAGCTTGAGGTGGAGGGTTTGCTAAGGCAAGCCGTGTCTCGCGAGTAAGAGTAAGCGTGGTTATGCCTCCGGTTTCCGAAGATGACGAGGGGACCCCACTGGGACAGTGCGGTGGCGCCGGGACGGGCCGTGGGGGTGGTGGGTGATAATTTCCTAGAGTGGAGGAAGCTGTTGATTGTGAGAACTGGGAGGTATCCTCATCATTGGATAAGAGGATATCCAGGGAGCTCGGAGAAAGTGAACTTGGTACAGGGGTATCAAGTAATGAGGGAGGCGGTGATCTGCGCGCGGGAGAACCAATTGAGCGTCTAGGTGGTGGCCGGTAAGATGACCCATCGAGGCTATATTCGAGGGGGATGGTCGTGGTATATCGCGCTGTGGGCCAAGGGATGATTCTGGCTTTCTTGGTGGTGGTATATAAGTTTGCACTGACGAGGAATTGCCTGAGGGAGATAATTGCGATATGCCCCTCCATGTATTAATAGATGCCTCTGGCTCTCTTGAAGGTGGTCTGTAGGCTGGTGGTGGCAAGCCATTGCTCAATGAAGATAATTGAGATATACCCCTTCCCGAGTTAACGGCCATCTCTGGGCCTCTTGACCACGGCGTCTCAGATCTGACCTCCGGTGGCTGGACGCCATTAATACTGCCCATTACCGTTCCAGAAACCTTTTCCAACTGCCTCTTCCATCTCTCACTCCTTTCTCTCCAGTTTGATGGCGCATTCCCCTGGGTGCTCAGTGGCGTGTTTTGGGGCTGGCTTCTGCCCGAGGTCTCAGCAGTTCGGTCCGACGAAGCCTGGATCAATTTAGCATAATTCCAACTAAAGGCTTAATCGCTATGATTACCGTAGCGCCGGACTGGCCAACCAATTCTTATAATAAGGATAGGAAGGCTCGCCTAGCTGGGCTAGCCTCAGGCACAGACGACATACAATACTCCCAGGCTTTCCGTCCATCCGCGTCCCTGCCGTATCTTTCAGTCACGCCGGCTTCACTATCTCTAAACCCATCTGACAACATCCTAAAGCACCTCTCGAAATCCTATCAAATAGTGAGTTGAATGACCATTCTTTGAAACACGGCGACATACTTCAATTGTCATTCTCCCGAACACGTTTCGGAAGTCAAACACGCTAGGAATACCAGTATTCGGATCTAGATCTACCTTTGCACCTTCCTTCTTAAGGATCATGACGACGGTGTCAGCTATCTTCTTAATTCGTCTCGTCATCCACCTTCCGCCGACCTTTCTGATTTGTTCATCGGCCCAATTTTGCTTCAAAGATGCAATATATAGGGGCGGCAGTAGGCCTAAATTTGGGTCTGCGCCAGCCGCAATCATCATATTAATAAGATCTACCTTGGGGTACACTACTGCAACCAATAATGGGGGGATGCCCATTCTATCACAGGTATTTATATGCTCTTTCCCTGGCCATAGTTCTTGCAAATATTTAAAGATACTCCTCGTTTCTACGGAGGCGTTTTCCACATCTACACCTGCCTCAGCAACAGCATGGAAAACGTTCCTGCCGAAACCCGGGGAACAGATGAATGACGGAGGCGGCCTTTCCGGGTATGACTTGCATGTCATCAAATATTTTATGCCCTTTAGTGGCAGAGGAACCTCCAAGAACCGGGCCAAGATAGTAAAGCCTTCCTGGAGGTGGTCCCGATCCGCACCGTATTGCAGGAGGAGATCAGTGACTGGATAGTTGCCTTCAAGGACGGCTACAGCAAACGGTGTTCATCCCTTCTCATCTACCCAATCTACCTGCACTCCACGTTTTAATAACTGTTCTGGAAAGAACATATCCCGATGACCTGCAAGCGCATAAACGTGAAGGTAGTTTGCACTATACCAGGTAGCCGGAAGTGTTACGTGGATGTCTGCTCCATGACGAAGAAGGACTTCAAAGACGTCCTTGTATCCCATGTTAATCGTGTCCATTAGTGGAGTCCTGTTTTGGTAAAGGACCTCGAGATGTTGTTTCGAGGGTGTGTGGCTTAGAAGGTAGTCCACTACCCTTGGGTAGCCTGCCAGAGTAGCATAGTGGAGTATTGTGCATTGTCCACGACCACCCATATCCTTATAATTGATGGCTTTGTATTTATGCAAAACTTTGAGAGTGGCTATCTTGGCGTTCTCATAGTTTCCCCCATGTTCCTTAATATTTTCTAGACGGTTTGCAGGACCAAGGACTGTTTCTTCGAGCGGCTCAGAGACAGAGTCTTCGGATGACAGTCTACGATTTGATGCCGCTGCCATCATATCTAGCGCTTCGGCGCGGCCGAACAAGCATGCCCAATGAATGGCCGATCTGCCCTCGCCTTTGGCATACGGGTGAGCGCCCAGATGGAGAAGAGCCCTAATGCTTGCTATGTGGTTTCTCACGACGGCATAATGCAATGGGGAGTTGCCCCAAAATCCGTGCCCGCCCTCCCGTGGATTGTCCGTTGCCCATTGATCCACGTCTGCGCCGTTCCTAACCATCAACTCAGAAATGGAGCCGATGTGTTGTTCATCGAAAAACGGTAGGAAATGGATAGGGCCTTCTCCGAAAATACTCGTTTTGTCCGCCTTGGCTCCTGTTTCCATGAGATACCTAGAAACTTCATAATGCCCTGCCCTGCTAGCTTCTAGCAGAGGTGTCTCCCCTAAGCGGTTGATAACATTGACTCCTATGCCCATGTGTAACGGGGGCACCCTATAGAGAGGTGAACTCTAAGATTGCGACCGCACCAAAACTCAAAGTAGAAGATAAAGATAGAGTAAAATAATTCACGAAGAATTAAAACGGTTAAACTTAATATCGTTAAGCTGAAAGCT
>Ga0307509_10011838_pt1 | contig 10498 bp, 9 predicted proteins | sample 10_EM_MG_FD_202245 | JGI IMG/M metagenome (GOLD analysis project Ga0307509, IMG submission 202245) | Populus trichocarpa ectomycorrhiza microbial communities from riparian zone in the Pacific Northwest, United States - 10_EM | ecosystem: Host-associated > Plants > Roots > Unclassified | place...
AATGTTTCAGCTTCTACTCGAAAGCTGTCATAATACAGAATTACTCATTTGGTTACGTAACATACCTTGACACTTTGAAGAAGATTGAGAAAAGCTAACAAGTAAAATATACGAAGCTGCGAGAAGTACATGAAGAAGCTCCATCTTTTGTTTTTCCAATTTGCTCGACAGAGGATTAATTCGATGGCATTGGGACTAATGCGCCGGTTTAGTTATTTGGGCATGCTGGTAAGAGTAGACTTCGCTTGTTGGTTCTTTTGGTCAATACTTACGGAACATGTTGGGTTATTACGAGAGTATTTGAAACTGAATTGTCATTGCTTCTCAGATAATTTTTTATATTGAAATACATGTTAATAATATTTTTTATTTTTAAAAAATTATTTTTGATATTAGCACATCAAAACGATCTAAGACATACAAAATATATTAAATTTTAACAAAAAAAAAATTAATTTTTTTGAAAACGTGGTTTACACCGCATTCCCAAATGTATTCTATATTTGGATCTGGCGCATCCTTTATTATATATGGAACATGTTGGCTATTTTTTTAATTTATTGTAACTTAAAAACACCATAGTAACATTAATAAATCAATTTTCAATCATAAAATATCATCTAGTTGCTCTAAAAAATATAAAATAAAACAAATAAAAAAACTTTATAAATTATAATCCATGTTTTGTTGCATGATTAAAGGGCAACATCAACTTCAATGAACTCCTTTTATAAAGATAAACCTATTAAAATCAATATTAATTTTTTTTATGATCAAAATATAACTGACCGAACACTTTATATTTTATATCTTAGCATTTAAGGACTGAAAGATAAAAAAAAATATAAAATTTGAATACAAAATATAAAATACTAAAACAACTGGGAGCAAGTAATATACAAATTAACACTTTACAAACCACAGTGAAGTTTTCTAAATGAGAAATAGTTTTATATATATATATATATATATATATATATATATATATATGGCCCATGTTCCAGAGCTCAAGACATAGCTCACAAAAGACACGTGTCCAAAACTATGACGAGACAGGAAGATGACTTGGGCATCAAGGGACTGAACGGAGCTCGTATCCATTCAAGCTTGGGGGGCTCTTTCGGCCCAGTATTTCACTAGACGAGAGATCATTGATTTGGGCTCTTAAGAGCTTTAATGGCCGAACAAACCCACAGCACTCGCATTCGGGTGGAGCTGTTAATCACGAGGTGCATCCTCTCAGGGTGTTCTCTTTTATTTTATTTTTTAAAGAAAGAAATATTCTCTTAACATAGACAAAAAGTTACAGGATTAAATATCAAGGTCTAGTTATTACCTCCAAGATAGTTTCGCATGCTTAAGAATCTCCAAGAAAAAAGTATCCAATTAGGACTATAACAAGTTTTAGGGAAAATTTTAATTTGTTGGAAAAAAATTCATTTTTTATTTTTTAAAAGATAATTAAATAAAATTCATGACGCAAGAAGCCTGCGCAGTTATCAGGGCCGAATTGTGCCAAGACAGGAACAAAATAGTAGAAAACGCTCAAACTCTTAAGAACAGAATGTCTGTTCTTCATTTTTTATATATATAGTTTTGTACACATGATTATTTGAGCCCTCATTTTAAGAGAAATTTATCATGTGTTAGCAGTCATTATTTTCATTATTTTATTTTCTAAAAAAAAACTAAATTTTGGTTTTGATTTTATTTCTTTCTTATTTTCTCTTAGAACATGGCTTAACCAAAACAATCGATTTCATGAAATTGATATTGTTTATGGTCTTTGAGAATTTGCTATGGGCATGGCTGAGTAGCAAAAGGAGAAGCAATCTCCCTTTCCTCAAGAATCTCTATCCCTTGATAACGTTCCAGCATTAAAAGGGTACCTGGTGATTCCAAAAAAGTCGAGCCATCTATGACTCTCAATCCTTTATCCCATGTACTTTGTAATCTTTGTCAACAACTGATCCAACTGTGCAACCACCGTGATATTGATAATGGGTGCCTACATTCTGCTTGCAGTAATTTCTTAACTCGCCAAGGCTCGACGAGTTATGTTGGGGTCGAGTACTCGTGAAACGTGTAATGGACATCGACATCGCTATTTTCTCAAGCAATTGAGCCGTCTCAGCACACTCTTCTTCCAAGTCAACTTCGTTTTCAAGATAATTGAATTCCACTATAGGGTTTTTTCCTAGGATCTGTGTTGTTCAATTCCAGCTCTCCTTTTGATTTTGGGAAAGAAATCTTGCTTGCAATGACTATGGTTCATGCATTGAAGCTAGTTGGGCCGATTGCTCCCTCGGGTATGAATATGAAGTCTTCTTTTACGCCCGCGACTTGTAGAACATTAGAAAATTGGTAATCTGTGTTCGTGCTTGCTTCAATGCGTGGATTTTCTTTCATTTCTTGTCCAGCCCCTTCAAAGTCTAACACAAGGTGGGATCCCAAAGTTCTCAAGATTGTTTTTTGGACCAACGCCGCTTAACATTAGGATTTGGGGACTACCTAATGCTCCTGCTGACAAAATAACATCACCCTACTGAACCGAATTCAGAGGCTTGTTGAGGTAAGCTTCGTAAGTTTGATTTATGCTGCATAGCTCTTGATGAACCTAATACCATGAGCTATGCTCTCGTTTCTTTGACCTGCATCATTTAAATATAACAACTTACTAGCTTCAAGTGATTGATTGTCCAAGTAATATTATTATGAGATGAAAAACAAAAAAACAAACATTTGCTTTTACATAATAGCTATTATGATCTGCGAAAACCAGTGTTTAATTGAGAGATCTTTGCTTACTATTTTTATGAAAGATGATGCTTTTTACGGTTGCATTCAGAAGAACTATGATATTATGTGGATTGCCTGACTGCAAAAGATCAGCTGCGAAGTGTCTTTTCCCACAGTTATCAAACAGAGACCCTCCAACCTTTGTTCTCTGTATATGTTCCCAGGAAATCCAATATAAGGTAGAACTCCAGCTTCAAGTAACCCAAGTTTGACAGCAAATTGAAATTTCATCAACTCATTGGGTCTAGAAACAATTCTAGACTCCACCCTCAACAATGTAATCAAATGACTAGCCCGAGACTTCTGCGACGTCTGAAGTCATGTACGGTAGGCTTTTGCCTACGATGAGGGAAACAGATTTAATCTATTAGAATCAATGGTTTGATTAATCATTCATTCTTTGTTGGATGTTTAATGATTTTTCTGCTATATTGATTTCTTCCTGTAGGCTGTTCTTAATTTTTTCTACAATGAACCAAAGAGAAAGAAGATATTAGCATGAATTTTAGGCTTCTAAATGGAAGCTGTCATAACTAGAGAACCTGTTTCTCTAAGTAGCATGCCTTGTATCAATGAAAAAGAACGGGACAACTTAACAAAAATAGAAATAGAAATCTGTGAAAAGACAATAGCTGTGAATAACGTGTGGAAGCTCCATTCTCGATCTTCCGGTTTCCTTTCCCCAGGGCTTGCTTAAGAAGGAGGAGAAACGTTAGCAGCATATATTGACTTGTGTGGTTTGGTTAATGATTTGAGTTTTCAGGCCCCCTGCAAATAAATTTATTGAAGTTCCTTGAACGTTAATATAATCAATCTTAAGCATGGTTTGGCTAATGATTCATTCTTTGTTGGATGTTTAATGATTTTGCAGCATAATGATTTCTTGCTCTAGGCTGTTCTTGTTTTTCTATTGTTTTATGCATGCCTTTTTGGCCGTCCCTTCTCCCTCACTTGCCAATTCTAGTGGAAGTCCCAAGTAATCACTGGAGTGATCCTGAGAAGCATGGTTCACAGTCAAAACTGATTGAAAAGTTGAATCTGGGTCAATTTCCTAAAATTGGAGTTATAAGTCATAGATGTTGAATACAGCACATGTGATATTTCATCAAGTGAACTGCCAGGTGTAAATATTTAGCTAAAGCTGGTAGCTGGCCCTCCGTTGTCATCTTGGGTTCAAATCCAGCAAGAGGATACCAGACTCCAAGTGTGGTGTGGATGGTTTTCCTTGAAATGAACCAGGAAAGAACTTAGTATTGTTACATGAAACACAGCCAACGATGCCCTAAATGGTTAGACCTAAAAAAGAAAAACAAAGAGAGAGACTGTCTTAGAAAAACTTCCAGGAGATGTATTCACAAAATATATATATTACACCATCTTTTTATATATATGGATATACTTTAAAAATGTTCTTGGGTCCATACATATACCAATTATACATAGTTTATAAACAAAGATTTAACTCTATCAGGTAACTTTCCTGCAGAGACTATATTAATAAGAACCCTTCCAGTATAAAGTCCTGAGATTCTCCAAAGGCACCCAGTTGAGTTGTTCAATTCCCTTCGACTTTAAGTCTATTCATCTCGAAGCTGATTCAATCTCGTGTTGATATTAACTATTCAAATCAAACGTCCCCAACCTCAACTGATCACCATTTTTCAATCTTCTAGCCAGGGGCTGCTCTACAGAAACACCATCAGATATGATACTACCACTCCTCTTCTTCCCTTGATTACTTGAATCATTATCCAATAGGTTTTCTTGGGGGTGAATATCCATTAAAGGAAGCTCAACAAAGGCTGTATTGGACTTGTTGGTGTCATGAATCTCATTCTCTTTTTGCATGTCTTCCTTTCTTCCAGAACTCTCAGATGATGTCAAGGAGCTTTCCATTGAACATACTGTATTCCTCATTTGTGTCCTTTCTATGTCTTTTAAAATTGAACCTCCTGTTTCTGTCAGTTCTGATATTGAAGAACTTGGACATCCACTATTAACCATTGAGACTAATCTACAGAGCTCGGCTTTTGCATGTTCTATACCCATTGAAGAAGAATTATATCCAGCCAGAGTTTCCTGTGCTTTCTTCAATACTGTCTGTAAGTATTTCCCTTGAGCTTCAATTCTCAGCTGCAAATGTCTCTGTACCTGCAATAAAAATTTAAACCGGATTCGCATGTTCTGATAAATAGACTGAGAAAGAGGTTTGAAGAAAGGAATTGTTTTCTTGGTCTTACCTCAATCTGTTCATGAAGTTTCCTCTGCACTTCCATTTGCATTTGGAGAGCCTGTGCAATCTGAAAGCTTCTGTTGAACATAGCACTTTGAGTAAATAAAAAGCTTTTGTATTGTTATCTCTATAGAATTTCATCATAAAGCAGGTAGAGATTATGTCAACTATTACTCGTTAATTGGATGGTGGTTTCCATCACTGCAGATCCCCCTACTACTTCGAGTCACTGCAGACTCTTTGAAATGATCATCACTACTTTGAATCTCTTTGTCATCTGCAACAAAAAGAACTATAAAACAACACTCCATTGGTAGAATATAAATGAGAAAAACTAACTATGCACAGTTTATCAATCTGATTCTTTATAATTTAGAATCACCTTCTTGCTCGCTTTCAATGCTGAACAGGGACTGCTGACTCTTCCCTAGCCTGTATTTCTGCATCAAGAAGCAAACATAAAATCACAATCTTGTTTTTCTGCATTATAATAGCATAGGTTGATCTGATCATTCTGGAGAGAAAATGCCTGTAAATGGCTCTTCAAGTGGTATAAAGTAAGTCCAGGAATCCCCATCACCCTCATCAGACTCTTTGGTGTTGCCTCTGCACAAATATAATCACAGAACAGTTTAGGAAACCTTGAGCTCGTTACAAAAGATTGACAAGTAAGGTCACTGAGGTCGTAGAAATACTTGATACTTACTATCTGCACCTCCAAGTTGATTGACTGCTTCAACAAACCTTTGATGAAGTTCTTGAGTCCATTTTAGCCTAGGCTTGGCATCAGTAGACAAAACCAAGTTCATACTTTGATGTTGCAGACCCATTTCTGTTTGGTGAATGATAGACAAGTGGAAGGCTGAAACATGAATATGAGTTATGATCCTTTTCAGCTATGCTTGAAATTGTGGCAGCTGTGTGATTGTCTTTTATAATTTCGGAGTAGTCGGGCTGTCCGATGTTCTCACTCCGTATCTGGAAACATAAGTGGGGTTATGTTGGAAGGGAATATATGCTATGAGCTGTGGCTCTTCCTTTCTCCCACCTCCCATTTCATACTAACTTTTTCTTTTTAAAAAAATTTCCTTCTTTCTTCTTTGACTTGAAAGGGGAGAGGGAGAGAATCTCATAGGCAGCAAAAACGGAGAAAGCAACACACTTCAATTTGAGTCTCTCAAAAGGAGAGAAAGAAGAAAAGTGTATGGTTTGTTTTTATCTTCCTGTATTCCCACCTCCCCTCTCTATCTTTCTCTCTGCTTGATTCCCTGCTGAGTAAGGTAGCCCCACCATGATGAATAATGGGTGCAACTTTCCTAGCACTCTGAGAAGCTTTGAAGAAAAACAAATACGTTGATGGGAATTTGTTATAATGGATATTTCTTTTTGGTGACTGAAAGGGACAGCCAAATGGGTCGTTCTTTTAATTTTACACTCTTTTCCTATTTTCTTTTTTGAGCAGGCTGTATTGTGATTGGCAGATTCTTTTTGTTCTTTATAGGGCTGAAGGAATCAAAGAATCTAACCTTAGATTTTAGGACTCAACATCGCCTCATTTTTCTAACAAAGAAGTGCCCTATAAAAGAGAATCAAATCAGCCATCTTGTTATAACGAAGACCAGATAAACTATACAAATGTAATCACCCCTTAATGCAATCTCTTTTACATGGGAACAAAAATTGAGCCAAAAAGAGACACAAATGTGCAAGTTTATCCGCTTACAGTCACAGGGGGGAATCTTATACATATACAGGGCCAGCTGCTTTCATGCTCGACATACAGCTAATGCCACGAGATGTACCGTCCATCATCAAAACCAACCCCTTTTAAGTATATTCAAGCCAAACAATCTTTGTTTCCTTGCATCAGAGTTATCCAAAGGAATCCGAGTAAAATCAAGAAAGCATCTGGAGAAAATTGAGTTTTCGTGTGCACTGATTGACCCCTTCTTTTCTTTTTCTTTCCACAGCCAATCCTGTCATGTTCTTACTAATTAATACCACTTCCTTTCTTTTTTATAAAAAATAAAATAAAATTGAAACACAAAAAAGAAAACTAAAGTTCCGATCTTGTTGTGGCATGTTAAAGGAAACAACCAGCTAAACCAATAGTCTTAAATGGAAGTGATACAAAAGCAACACGACCAACAATCTGAAACTGATCCAACATCTCATGGTGGTTGTGATGCAAAAGCAACACAACCAACCATCCAGTGCTACTTGTTGACATGAATCAACAAGGTTGATTTGGCTCTGTCTCTCTCTCACTCTCCCCGAGTGTACGTGACTGTGTAAGTCACAAATGCATAGACAAAATGAAATGAAAAAAGGTCCGCATATTTATGGCAGCAGCACACTTCTGTAATATGAAAACAATCTACTGGACTGCTCAGCATAAAAGTCTCTTGCTAATAAATAAAGAAATATACTCCAAAGGGAATGTTAGCTTTAAGCCTGTAGTCCATATCCATGCAGAAACTGAGAAAAGAAATTTTCACCCATAAAAGAAAACAAAGGAAATGAAAAGAAAAAGAAAAAGAAAAAGGGAAGCCAAAATGGCCAACAACAAATCGTAAAAGTCGATTAAATCAGATCGATATTTGGATTTCTTGGGTTGCGGTTTAGAGCTTTGATCACTGGAATCAAAATCCAATGATTGATCTCCAAAGAACTGCCATCTGATCGGTGCCATATAATCAGTATGTCTAGCTTGCTGCGTTAATCGCTTTCCCTGGATTCAAAGGTGTAGAATGTTGGATACTAAAGCAATACTTTAAACATGCAATTACAATAGCAACAGTACTATGTTTATTTAATTAACAGAGAGAGTAGAAGACATGTATAGTATACTTGTTTGCTACAGTTAAGGATTTCAAACAGTTGACTCGGCCTGCCATTTTTATCAACAGCCTTTGGACACCCTACAGCGAGGACAGAGTGAAAAAGTCCCGTGATTGTATTTTTACTACCACCATCATTCCATTATAAAAACTTCAACAAGAAGACCAATATGGTGGATCCAATGTAGTGGTAGGTCCATTTTAACAGCAAGTTCTTCCTAAGCAAGCATCTGCTTCTGTCCTAAGACTCTACTCATTCATTAGTGGCAAGTCTCATGGTTCTTAGTCAGGGAAAGGATTAAATACTATTGAGAAAGTTTTTATGATATGTGGCCCGAATGTTTGAAAAACAAGAAAAGAAGTAAGAGTTATTGAAGTACCTTTCTCTTTAACCAGCTGCTGTACTTGAAGGCTCCTTTCTTGCTTTAATTTATTCCACAACAGGTAAAGGAGATTCTGGGATGATGCCAAACGGGCCCACGAATTTTTTTAGGTCAGTAGGAGAAGGTCTGGTGAATCAAAAGTCATTTAAGCAAAGGTGCCTCTCATCGATTATTATTCTTTAAAGGGACCCATTAGAGAGGAGATCTCACAAAGCCAATAGCATGGAAAGAAGATGAGAAGAATATGGCCTCAAGAATCAGGAAAAGAGAAACAAAAGGAAACGATTCACCATCCCAGCAAAGTAAAAAATTAGATATAATACTGATGCAATTTCATGTCAAACACAAGCCAAAATGACATGAGCAATGTGTCATTAATCTATTTACATTTTTATATGCATTTGATATGAAGAGAAAGGAATCAGCTAACTACTCGCAACTCTCGAAATGCAAAGTTAAAATAACAATCCATGCACAGAAAGAAAGAAATACATTAATGATGCAGGCATCTTCTATAAATGAATGCTCAAAACAGTCACGAATAGTGCTGCTTCATTGAGAGACTAAAATCCTCTGGGAATAGTTCTTGCTGCAAGGTTCAGGTCACTTTTTTCGGAACTTCAAAAGGTTTTGGCTTCCTGTACAGACAAAACAAAACCAGGTAATTTACACCCATCGGCAGACAGCACATAGACTCATTGTTTTAGAAGTGAAAAGAAGCAATTCCATGTATTGTAACTGCGTCAAGAATGGCAAAGGAAAACGAAGAGAATGGAACCATTTCAAGTGTAACAACAAACAAAGTGGCTTGCTTTCATTTTCATCCATTTTCAAGAGAATTCGCCCTCAGTAACTAATCTTCCACTGGAGCATATGCAACATCATAATCCAGCTTCGAAAGAAGAAATGGTCCACAAATCTTCTAATTGCAAGTCACTTAGGGTCATGACCATACAGAATCGTCAAAACTGTTTAATGATCCAGATAAACAAGTGAAAAGCCAGTCTTAGGTAGATTTTAAGTAGTCAGGTGACTAGAGAATAATAAAAAAGAAAAAGAAATCACTGTTCATAACTACTATCAACTTGTCGCATCATGTATAACTTCCAGAAAGTTTAACTTCTTATCTAGGCCTACATCTACATGAACACAATAGTAAACAAAAAAACGAAAATTCAGGTCCATCTCACATCTGGCGAATAGGGAATGTGTAAAATCAACATTCAAAAGCCAAATGTAAGCACATGGTTCATTAGTGGTAGACATAATTGCTTTCTTCACCGAACACTTGCCTCATTAAGTGATGTCCAACTTCTAGAATCTTTTTTACGAGGCACAGCAATCTCTGTCCAGTACCCCGCGACTTGATTGACAGGGACAAAGTGGGATCGTGTAGAAATATTCCCTCAAACAATCCAGGCAAGACTAACTCATTTCTGATAAAAATGCTACATCTAATGACGTAAGATGTCTCAGTTTGACATGACTCAACCCAGAAAAACACAACCCTCTTCACTGCTTGAAGAGGGTGAACAAGTTCAGGAAGAAAACCTACCACCCCAAAATACACAAGGCACACTCCAAGATAGTAAGATAAAGCTTCATAATAATAAAGACGATATGGTAAATTAGGGTAGTTACGTGTAAACTGTCTAAAACTGACTAGTATATATTTAGTGAGGTGACTGACAAGAATCCTAATGGGGCTACCCCCATAACTCACAATGAAATGATAATAAAGCAGAGCATAATTGCATAATTTCTATTAACTTGATTTACCAGGAAGCTAAAGAAAATTTAAAGTTGAGAAAAGAAAATACCCAAAAAAAAGAAAAGAAAATAACAACATAAACTCTTTCTGTATTTCTGATAGGTTCATAAACAAGTCAAGAAGGCAGGGCACACTCTCTTCCAGGTCAATATGAGGACCAAAAGCAATTAGGATGCAAGGCTGGAGATTTTATAGCTATTCAAGATATTTGAGCAGCTTAATTGAAATCAACAGTTTATGTAAATGCAAGCAATTTCTCAATGAAACTGGCCAGACTTTGGAGGTAGAGTTCTCCTTCAATGTTCAATGTAGTTTCCAATTCAATATTTGTTTTATATGGAAAAGGCCAGCCTTTCCTAACACTATATATGATGCTCGACTACTGTGGATGGTTTGAAATAATTGCTGTCACAAGATTCTAAATTCACCTAAAATGCAATAATTCTGACACAAGACAAGAAAAGCCTAATCA